>ERZ1106939.303-NODE-303-length-44200-cov-16.005663_pt1 | contig 44200 bp, 47 predicted proteins | sample MGYA00403669_ERZ1106939 | MGnify/ENA primary metagenome ERZ1106939 (study PRJEB35170, sample SAMEA104062447) | human gut metagenome | biome: human gut; feature: human-associated habitat; material: faeces | place: Denmark | collected 2012-09-28 ...
GGGTGGAAAGAGAGTTGTCCTGGAACTGTGGGAGAAGGCAATGCTGGCCGCAGCGTTTGGCTTTGTGGATATCAATGGTTTGCGAAAATACAGAGAGGTTGTCCTGATTGTGGGAAAAAAGAACGGAAAATCTCTGATTGCATCCGGGGTAGGCCTTTATCTTCTTGTTGGAGATGGAGAGCCTGGACCGGAAATATATGCTGTGGCAACTAAGAGGGATCAGGCAAAGATCATCTGGCAGGAGTCAAAGCGAATGGTAAAGAAAAGTCCGTCTTTACTGAGAAGGATTAAGCCATTAGTATCGGAGCTTTCGTCAGAAGACTTCAATGAAGGTTCCTTTAAACCGTTAGCTTCTGATTCGGATACAATGGATGGTCTGAATGTTCATGGATGTCTCATGGATGAGATCCACCAGTGGAAGAACGGAAGGGCACTCTATGACATTATGGCAGACGGTGTTACTGCACGTGAGCAGCCGATGATATTGGTCACTTCTACGGCCGGAACGGTGAGAGAAGACATATACGATCAGAAATACGATGAGGCAGAACGTCAGGTCAATGGATTCTTTGATCCAAATGGTTATCATGATGAACATTTGCTTGTATTGATCTATGAGTTGGATAACCGGAAGGAATGGACGGATGAAAAGTGCTGGAAAAAGGCAAATCCGGGACTTGGAACCATTAAGAATAAATCTGCATTACGGGCAAAGGTAGAGAAGGCAAAGCAGAATCCGGCTCTTGTAAAGAATCTTGTATGTAAGGAGTTTAACATACGGGAAACTTCTTCGGAAGCATGGCTTACCTTTGAACAACTGGATAACAGGGAATGCTTTGATATTCAGGAACTGAAACCAAGATATGGAATCGGGGGCTGCGACTTATCCAGCACAACAGACCTTACCTGTGCAACGGTCATTTTCAAGGTGCCGGGTTCTGACAAGATTTATGTATTGCAGATGTACTGGCTTCCGGAAGACCTACTTGAAAAGAGAGTACGGGAAGATAAGATCTCGTATGATGTCTGGAGAGACGGGGGATTATTGAGGACCTGTCCGGGTAATAAGGTTCATTACAAGTATGTGGAAGAATGGTTTCTGGAAGTGCAGGAAACTTATGATATTTATCTTTTCAAGTGCGGATATGACTCATGGAGTGCCACTTATTTTGTGGAATCCATGACACAGGCCTTGGGAAAATCGGTAATGGTGCCGGTGATTCAGGGAAAGAAGACATTATCTGCTCCGATGAAGTCCCTGGGGGCTGATTTGGAAGCAAAAAGAATTGTTTATAATGACAATCCAATTCTGAAGTGGTGTCTTACCAACACTTCGGTGGATGTGGACAAGAACGACAATATTCAACCATGCAAAGGAAATCAGGGAACACGAAGGATTGACGGAATGGCAAGTCTGCTGGATGCCTACGTGGTTCTGGAAGACAATCTGGAAGAATATGAGTCATTGATTTAAGTGAGGAATAAGATGGGATTATTCAACAAAACAGACAGTAAAAATTCAAATAGTGATCTGAAATCCTCGGTAATTACCATGATTCAGGACTGTGGAAAAGGGTTCTATTCATGGAATGGGAAATTATATCAGTCGGACATTGTAAGAGCCTGCATAAAACCCAAGACGAAAGCAATCGGTAAGTGTGTGGCAAAACATATCCGGGAAACTATGAAAGAAAAGGAAACCAAAATCGAGGTAAATCCGCTTGTATCTATCCGGTTTCTTCTGGAAGAGCCTAATGCACTGATGAGTGGTCAGATGATGCAGGAAAAAGTGGCCAACCAGCTTGCATTAAATGGAAATGCGTTTGTTTTGATTCTGCGTGATCCTTATGGAACACCGATTGGATTATATCCGATTCCGTGCGCTTCCGTGGAATTTAAGCTGAACAAAGCAACCGGTCAGATGATGTTGAAATTCTACTACATCAACGGAAAATACAGTGAATTTCCATATGAGGATATTATTCAACTTCGGGATGATTACTTCGATAATGACGTATTTGGGGAATCACCGCAACAGGCCTTAACGCAGCTGATGAACACGGTATCAATTATTGATCAGGGGATTGGAAATGCAATCAAGAACTCTGCAGTTATTAAGTGGCTGCTGAAGTTCACATCAAGCCTTAGGGATGATGATTTGAAAGTAAAAGCACAGGAGTTTGCTGATAATTATTTATCCATTTCCAATAACAGGATGGGTGTGGCAGCAGTTGACTCCAAGGCAGAGATCATTCAGGTGGACAATAAAGATTATGTGCCAAATGCTGCTCAGACGGATCGACAGACAGAACGTATTTATGCTTTTTTCAATACCAATAAAAAGATTGTAACATCCAGCTATAACGAGGATGAATGGATATCTTATTATGAAGCCTGCATTGAGCCTGTTGTAATGCAGATGAGCAATGAATATACCAGAAAACTCTTTTCCAGAAGGGAGAGAGGATGTGGAAATAAGATTATATTTGAATCCAGCGCGCTTACCTTTGCTTCCATGTCAACTAAGCTGAACTTAGTAGGATTCGTGGATCGTGGAATTATGACACCGAATGAGGTAAGAAGATACTTTAATCTGGAACCGTTGGATGGAGGCGATCTTCCGTTGTTAAGAAAAGATACGGAAGAGAGAACGACAGGAGGTAACTCATGAAAATTATAAATATCAAGGGAACCATTGTATCAAATGATGATAAGTGGATCTATGAATATTTGGGGTATGATGCTACCTGTCCAAACGATATAGCGAAAGAGTTGGATGAGGCAGCAGGTGATGATATCGTGATTAAGATTAATTCCGGGGGTGGGGATGTGTTTTCCGGGAATGAGATTTATGATCTAATTCATTCCTATCAAGGTAAGACAACGGCAGTGATTACGGGAATATGTGCATCCATCGCAACAGTAATAGCATGTGCTGCCAATGTGGTTCAGGCAAATCCGGGGATTCAGTACATGATTCACAATGTATCCTGTGCCGCAAGAGGGGATTACCGGGATATGGATCATGCATCAGAGACTTTGAAAGTGGCCAATAAAGCCATTTCTAACGTGTATCGGCTGAAAACCGGTATGACAAATGAAGAATTATTGAATCTGATGAATAAAGCAACATGGATGGATGCAGAAAAAGCAAAGAAATACGGCTTTGTGGATGAAATTATTGGTGATAATGGGGTTTTTGATGCTCCGGTTACATATCACAACTCCGTTGCTATGGTGCTGAGCAACGAGGTGAAACAAAAGGTAAGAGCGGCATTTATGAATCCGGATCAGGGAGAGAAGGATAGACGGAGGATGCAGCAAAACTTAACAATTTTGAAGCTGAAAGGAGAAGCGAACGATGTTTAAGAACTATGAGGAGTACAAAGCACAGAGAGACGCACTCATTGCTAAGGCTGAAACAGCCATGAATGAGGGAAAAACCGAGGATTACAATGCTGCTATTAAGGAAGTGGAGGACCTGGACAGGCAGTTTGATGAATTCAAGGAGAGAAAAGCAGCTGTAGAAGCTATGAAAGGTGCAGTAAAGCCGCCTTTATCTGACGTAGGTGTAGAAGGGGCAGTAAATGTGATTGTAAATCAGCAGGATGATCAGCTGGAGTATAGAAACCAGTTCATGAATTATGTTATGAATGGTACGCCGATTAAAATGAGCAATCAGGATGAAGTCACCACATCAACAGATGTAGGAGCCGTGATTCCGAATACAATTCTCAATAAGATTATTGAGAAGCTGGAAACGGTTGGTGGTATTTATGCCAAGATGACGAAGACCTTTTACAAGGGCGGTGTAAGCATTCCGACTTCAACCGCAAAGCCGGTGGCTACATGGACCTCGGAAAGAGGAACTTCTGACAAACAGAAGAAAACCTTAGGATCCATTACGTTTTCCTATCACAAATTACGCTGCGTTGTAGCGTGCTCTATTGCAGTGGATAATGTGACGCTGGAAATCTTCGAAGCCACACTGGCTAAGAATATTGCAGATGCAATTGTAAAGGCAATCGAGTCTGCATCATTCAATGGAACAGGAAACACCGGAAATATGCCGGAGGGAATTCTTACAAAGGATGCACCGGAAGGTCAGACGGTAGAAATCGCAGAAGGATCCGATCCGACTTATGATGATTTCCTTGCTGCAGAAGCAGCTCTTCCAGATGAATACAGCAATGGTACCGAGTGGTATATGCGCAAGAAGACCTTCTTTACCAAGTTCCTTGGACTGAAGGACAGCAATGGACAGCCGATTGCCAGAGTGTCCATGGGAATCGCAGGAAAACCGGAGTACACCATCCTCGGAAGAAAGGTTAACTTTACAGAGTATGTGCCTGCATTCCCAGCTACAGTATCTGCAGATACCAAGTTTGCAGTGATGTTCAATTTCGCAGATTATATGCTGAACACCAACCTGCGGATCGGCATGAAGGAGTATGAAGACCATGATACCGATGATCAGATCAAGAAAGCAGTCATGCTTGCAGACGGTAAGCCGGTAGATCTGAATTCTATGGTTGTCATGATGGTAAAAAAAAAGTAACTAATGAGACGGCAACCCAGTCAAGAAAAGCCGTTTGCAGAAAGAAAGTGGTGAGCAGTGATGAAAGTACCGGAGAAGTTACTGAAACAGGTGAAGGACTCCATTCGGATAAAGAATGAGAAACTGGATGGCACAATTCAGGCAGATATTGAAGCAGGAGCTCTTGATCTGCGAAGAGTGGGGATTGTGGCATTGAATGTGAATGGTGAACTCCGGGAGGATGCGCTGCTTTATAAAGCGTTGGAATTATACGTGAAGGCAGAGGAGGACTTTCAGGGCAAAGGTGAGCAATATCGCAGGAGCTATGAAGGTCTTCGGGATGCCTTAAGTCTGGATGGTGAATATCGTGAGAAACGAGCTGATTAAGTTAATTACAGTTACCGGAAGAACCAGGAACCGGAACGGCTTTGAGACTGGAGAAGAATGCCAGGAAAATGAAATATTTGCAGAGGTCAAATCGGTAGGAAGGACGGAATATTATGATGCGTTGCGGGCAGGGGTGAAAACCTCCCGGATCTTTGACGTTCACCCGGAGGATTATCAGATGGGATGTATTGTTAAGGACAACAAAACATACCGGCCATCCAGGGTGATTTATGAAGGTACCGAATATAGAATCGGACGCACCTATTGTAAAAGTATTGATTCCATGGAAATCACCTGTGAGGAGGTTGAGTAATGGCGCAGATGTCATGTTATGAGGATGATTTTGAGAGCCTCTTTAATCTTAACTTCTATGAAATTGCTGAGGAGGGAGTAAAGGAAGCTGCTCCCGTACTGGAAGCTGCAATGAAAAAGTCGGCAAGAGCCAGCATACAGCATGAGGGTGATTCCGAAATGATTGATTCCATTAAAGCGTCCAGAGTAAAAAGGACAAGGGATGGAGCCGTGATTGTTAATGTGGGACCGCGTGGATATTCCAAGGTGAAGAAATTCCACCGGAAGAGCGGAAAGAGCGTCAATGCACTTAGGACTTATCCGGTAAGTAACGCATTGAAGGCAATCTGGAAGGAATACGGATACAAAGGACGTCCTGCACAGCCGTTTATTGTGCCGGCCCGTAATGCTGCGGAGAATGAGGTACATAAGATTCTGCAGGACACATTTGACAGAAAGGTGGATTCGCTATGACACTGAATGAACGGATCATAGATCTTTTGGGAAATGCAACGGGGTTACCAGTGGATCAGGACCGTAATGATGATGGGAAAAGTGAGATATACATCATATTTACCTATGAAGATGAACGTCAGGCATTTCATGGAGATAATGAGGTTCTGGCAGATGAAACAGACCTACAGATCCAGCTGTTTTCACCGAAAGAATTTGATTATCTGCAAACAAAGAAGATCATACGCAACACACTGGAAAAAGCCGGATTTATTGTTTCATCGATCAGGAGTTTTCTGGGTGATGAGTTAACAGGAACAGAGAATACGAGACAGACCATCTTTTCTGTTTCGTGGTTAGAAGGAAGACAGGAGGAATAAAGAGATGGCTTATATTGGATTAGCAAAACCATATATTGCAAAGTTAAAGTCACAGACAACTACGGGCGGAGTAACCACTCCGGTATATGAAAATGGATTTAAGTGTGGTAAAGCAATCACCGCGAATGTCACACCAAACTACAACGAAGCAAAGCTCCATGCTGATAATATTCTTTCCGAATATGCCAAGGAGTTCAAGGACGGAACCATCAAATTGGGAACAGACCGGCTTCCGAAGGAGGCACAGGGAGTTGTTTTTTCACATGAAGTATCGGAGGATGGCAAAACCGTAAAATATAAGACGGGGGATAACGCAAACTATGTCGGTGTTGGCTTCTGTATGGATGAAATGCTGGATGGTGCAAAACAGTATGTAGCAATTGTTGTATACAAGGCAAAGTTCACAGAAGCAGCAATGGATTATGAGACCAAGGGTGAGAATATCACCTTTAAGACTCCTTCAATTGAAGGATCAATTTCCGCACTGGATGATACACAGTGGAAGATCACCAAGGTGTTTGATACAGAGCTTGAAGCGGAGAACTTCATTAAGACTACACTGAACATCACAGAGTAGTTGCACCGGTGCAACAAAATAAGAGAGAGTATGTGGTAGATACTGCATACTCTCTTTTTCATTGGGAGAATGAATTATGTTTGAAAACTTAAATACAATTATCCTTCAGGGAAAGAAGTATCCGATCCGCTGTGACATTAATGTCTGTGAAGCAGTACAGGATGAGTTTGGATCCTTGCCGGCATTTGAAAGAAAGTTACTGGGACTTGAATTCCGGCGGGACGAAAATGGACGGATCAAAACCAGGATCGATGAGGAGGGAAAGGAAGTCCCGGATTTCAGACTTACAGAACCGTCATTAAAGGCAATACGGATTGGAATTAAAACGATGGCGCAGGAGGGAAAAGAGTTTGCTTTAGCACAGGGGGATCCGGTGCCGGATATCGATGTCAATATGGCTGTCTTAAATATGCAGTTTGACCGTGAAACAGTGGCAGCGCAGATTCATGAGGAATTTGTCCGCTGTTTAGAGCAAAAAAACGTGAAGACCTCCAGATCTGTGAAGAAGTAAAGAAGGGTTTCGAAGATGAACCCATACAGTTTTGGAGGTTGCGGGCAAATGGTGTGATTTTTGGTCTTAGTAACCATGAAGTTGGAATGCTGAGACTTGGATATTTTAATCAGATGTTATATGCCTATCAGGAACGATACAACATGATGATCGAAAAGAAAATCTATGTGTTACCTGAAAAGCGGACATCCATATTGGATCTTTAAGGAGTATAAATATGAGCGACAAGAAGAAAATTGGCGCAAAGATCGTTGTAGATGGGGAAAAAGAGTTCCGGACTGCCCTGACTGCATGTAAAAATACAACCAATCAGTATAAGAGTGAGCTGGCTTTACTGACTGCGCAATTTGCTAAGAATCAGAATTCCTTGGAAGCACTTACAAAGAAACAGGAAGCCTATAGTAAGATTGCAGAAGAGGTGACTCATAAGAAAGAACTGTATCAAAAGGTACAGGAAGCGTCTATTCGTGTCTACGAGCAGGAGGAACAGAAACTCTTAAGCCTTTCCAGGGCGAGGGAAGAAGCTGCTCAAAAACTGGAAGAAGCCAAAGGGTTATATGAGGAAGGCTCTAAGGAACTGTCTGAGTACGAACAGGCTTTGACGGACAGTAATCGTGCATATGAAAAACAAAAGACGGCACTGGAAAATCTCAATAACCGCATTACCAATTATCAGACGGAAATCAATAAGGCAGATACTGAACTTGCAACGATCAATGCAAGTATGCAGGAAAATGAAACCTATATCCGGGAAGCCAGGTCTTCCTACGATAATACGGCGAAGTCCATTGATGAGTTCGGTAATGAGGTAAGTGAGGCTTCAGATAAAGTCAATCTGTTTGGTGATGTGCTGAAAGCGAATCTCGCAGCTGATGTAATTAAGGCAGGAATACAGAAACTGGCAGACGGATTAAAAGAAACAGCCACCTATGCGGTTGATGTGGGTTCCACATTTGAAGCATCCATGAGTAATGTGGCAGCCTTATCAAAGGCTACAGGAAGTGATCTGGAAGCGCTTACTGCGAAAGCAAGACAGATGGGCGCGGTTACGATCTATTCCGCATCAGAGGCAGCAGACGCATTTTCTTATATGGCACTGGCCGGATGGAATACGAAACAGATGCTTGAAGGTATACAGCCGGTTTTAAATCTGGCAGCAGCGGCAAACATGGATCTTGCGCAGGCATCAGACATTGTAACTGACTATCTTACGGCATTTGGTTTAGAAGCGCAGGATGCTGGACATTTTGCAGATATGATGGCAGAGGCCATGTCTACATCCAATACTACGGTAGAATTACTGGGAGAGTCCTATAAAAACTGTGCAGCAACAGCACATTCCTTAGGATATGAGGTTGAGGATGTTACTGCTGTGCTGGCAACGATGGCGAATGCCGGCATTAAAGGTGGTGAAGCAGGAACTGCGCTTAGTGCTATTATGACCAGACTTGCAACGAATACGAAACAGTGTAATCAGGAACTGGAAAAGTATGGTGTGCAGGTCTATGACAGTCGTGGAAATATCCGTAAATTGTCATTGATATTAAATGAAATGGGAGACGTCTGGGACAACCTTACGGATAAGGAGCAGGCGAATCTTGCCAAGAGTATAGCAGGACAGAATCATTATTCCAATCTTCAGACAATCATGGCGGGAGTATCAGAGCAGGCAAAAGCGGCAGGACAATCCTTTAATGATTATGCAGCGTCTCTTCGTTCCTGTGATGGAGCAGCAGAGAAGATGGCAGCAACCATGCAGGATAATCTTAAGGGCAAGATTACGATTATGAAGTCTGCTTTGGAAGGACTTGGGATCGCTGCCTATGATGTGTTTGATGATACGATGAAAACATCGGTTGATAGTGCGACAGATGCAATCAGTATGTTGGAAGACCAGATTTCCGATGGGGATCTGGGTATATCATTAAACCGCTTAGCAGAAGATGTGGATGAACTTGCAGAAGAGTTTATCAAAACGGCAACAGAAGCTCTTCCGGGAATGATTGATGGTGTGTCTTGGGTGATCGAGAACGGAGATACCATTGCAAATGTACTGAAGGGAGCAGTTGCGGGATATCTGGCTTATGAGGCCGCAGTGTTGGCTTCCACAATTGCAACAGAAGGGTTTACGGCAGCATTAAGCCTTAATCCCATTGGAATGCTGGCAGCAGGATTGGCATTCTGTACGGTTGAGGTAACGAAGTTTGTAGGTACAATTAAAGATATATCGCCGGAAGTAGAGGATCTGGCTAACAGCGCAGATAGGCTGGAAAGCAAGTCTCAGACATTGGCCAATAGTGCACAGACACTTCGGAGCGGGTTTGAAGCGGAACGCCAGTATATCACAGGTTTAAAAGATGAACTGGCAGACCTGAATTCCAAGGAAAAACTCTCGGCGGAAGAAAAAAGACGTGTAAAAGAGATTGTAGATAAATTAAATACATCATTTGAGGGACTGAATCTTTCTGTAGATCAGCAGACCGGAAAGGTATTGCAGGCGTCAGAATCCTGGGAAACCTATATTAATACACAGCTGAAACAGGCACAGTTAGAGAGTGTGCTTGAAAAAATCAATGAGCTGGAAGATCAGAAAATTGACAATGAAATCAAATTGATGGAGATCCAGAATGAAGTCAATGATGATACCCTGATGGCTGCTCATGCTAATCAAGATTATATTGATGGACTGATGATGAAGGTAGAGCTGACTGAGCAGGAATCAGAAGCACTGGAGAGACATCAGGAGATCCTTTCAAAGGTCACGACAGATCAGCTTGTCTTGCTTCAGGAAAATGATGAACTGGTACAGAGCAATGCAGATCTGTGTGAGCAGCAGGATCTTTTGCGGCAATACATGGATGAAAACATTGGCGTGATTGATGAACAGGCACAATCCATGAGTGATGCATCCGGAGCCTGCGGAGAATATGCGGATTCTTTAGGGGAGGTAGATGAGCAGTTACAGAAAGAAACGGAATCCTTACAAAAGGCACTGGAAAGCCAGGTCAATTCTTTTGATGCTGTAGCCGAAGCAGCATCCGTATCGAAGGAAGAAATTTTAACCAACTTACAGGATCAGTTGGATGCAATGCAGAACTGGGCTGATAATATGGACACACTTGCGGCCAGAGGTATTGATGATGGTCTGCTTGCCAAACTGGCCAATATGGGACCGGAAGGCGCAGGATATGTTCAGGCATTCATGGATATGACAGGCCCTGAACTGGAATCTGCAGGTGAAATGTTCTCGGATGCATTGGAGTTGTCGGATGAGACAGCAACGCGTCTGGCAGAAGAATATTATACCGCAGGAGTAAATGCATCCCAAAGATGGGTGGATGGATCCTGGGTGGCTGTGGAAGAAGGTGGTGGGGATAAAACCGCAAAAGGATTGGTGGATTCTTTTACAGGCTCTCTGGAATGGGAGAGAATGAGTCCTGAGATACGTGAAAAAGTAGCTGCGGCAATTGAATCTTCTGCAGGAGCCGTGGAAGATTCCGCAGAAACGATACAGCAGATTCCCAATCAGCTGGTCAATGAACTGATGGCTTCTTCAGAATGGGAAAGGCTGGATACTGAGACCAGAGAAAAAATATTAATGGCATCAACGGCCATTGATGAAGAAGCAGAGAATTTTTATGCATCAGGTGAAAATGTCGGTCAACAGACTGTCCAGGGAATGATAGATGGACAGGATGGCATGATGGAAGAAGCCATAAACAAGAGTACCGAAGTCGGAGATGGTGTGATTGATGCTATCAACACATCTACCGGATGTGTTGGAGCAGAGGGAGAAGGAGCTGCAAATAGTTCCGAGAAGACTAAGGACACTGGTAAAGCAGTGGTACAGGGAATTACGGATGGTATTAATGATAATGAGAAGAGAATCACATTAAATACTACGGTAAATGAGCTATGTACTGGTATTAAGAGCCCGATTGAAGAACAGTTATCTTCGGAGAAGTTCAAACCCATCGGACAGGGAATCGGGCAGGGACTGGCAGCAGGTATTGAAGCAAGTATTCCTACGGCAGTGGCAGCAGCACAGAAACTGGCACAGGCAGTAGAAAGTGCAACTAGATCTGCATTAGAGATGAACTCTCCATCGAAGGTATTTAAGCGTATTGGATATGGGATCCCGGAAGGCTTTGCAATGGGAGTAAGTGAAAAAGCCTATCTTGCGCTAGACGCGGTAAGGAGTATGACACAGCAGATACAGACTACTCCGGATATGAGAGGAGAATACTCCGTAACGGAAGATCAAAAGTCAGAAGGGTACGGAAAACAGTATAACATTGATCAGGTGGTGAATATTTACAGTGAAACGGATGATGTGATTGAAACAACAAGGAAGTTCAGGGAATCGCAGAAGGAGGCAGCAGAAGAATGGTAACAGATAGAATAGTAATTGTCTCAAACAGCAGAAAAGCCTTAGAACTTACAAAAAAACCGTTATGGTTCAATTCCATAGAGGGTGGAGATCGTGTGGAAGCCAAAGTCGTGACTTCACAGGGGTATGCTCAGGTTGGCGAAACATTGGTGAATACCTATGTGGTAAGCAGAGATCTGACACTGAAAGGACAGATACAGGCAGAAACAACCTATCAGATGCAGACAATTCGTAACGATTTGCTCTATTTATTTGTACCACAGGATGAAATCACGATTAATCATTATTATGGTGGACAAAGGCGTATTCTGAAGGCTGTTGTTACGAAAAGCCCGAAGTTTAAATTTACGGATGTGTCTACAGTGCAGGAATATGAGGTAAAACTGGAAGCCCCTGATCCGTACTGGACGGATGAAACAGAATCCGTTCACAACATTGCGGATTATATCGGGGATTTTCATTTTCCTCTCAGTATTCCGGAGAAAGGTGTCATATTCGGTTATAAGAACCCGGTATTAATAGCAACTATACATAATGATTCTCCGGTAAAGATCGGAATGGAAATCGCCTTTATAGCACATGGTGCACTGAAAAATCCAATGCTGTTTGATGTAAAAACACGGAAATTTATTCAGATCAATACAACTATGGCAGATGGCGATGAAATTCGTATAAAAACTGGTGAGGACAGATCAATCATAAGAAACCGGCTTGGAGTTACGGAAAACTTTATGGGATATATTGATATTGCCGGTGGTGGCTACACGTTTCTTGAACTGGAGCCGGGAGATAATCTTTTAAGGTATGGGGCACAGGAGGGAGAGTCCCTGTTGGAAGTAAAAATTTATTATAAAAAGAGATATCCGGGGGTATAGCAATGGAATTTTATATTTTAGATCCGGAAATTAATATAATTGACTCTTTTAAGGTGTATGAAGCTGTTATATGGGAAACGAAGTTCCATGAGCCAGGATCCTTTAAGGCTACTTTTGTCTTTACTGAAAAATTAAACCGAATGCTTCAGATTGGAAATATTTTGTATAAAACGGATGAAATAGAACCGGGAATCATTACATACAAAATTATGAAAACAGATGCAAAAGGAAATGAAACCATTCAGGTGCAAGGATATATGGCTTCCAGATATCTGTCACAAAGAATTATATGGGGAAAAATGGTAATGACAGGGACTCCGGAGCTGATGATGAGACAAATGGTATTGGATCAGGTTATTGCTCCGGATGATGAGGATCGCAAGATGTCACTGATCCGGTTAGGAGAGATTCATAATTTTAATCTGGATTCCATAGAAAAGCAGATATCCTACGATAACCTGCTTACTGCATTGACAGATCTTTCAAAAACTTCAGGAATAGGATTTCGGCTGCGACTTGATATGAAGGAGCGGCTTTTTTACTTTGAAACCTATATGGGGAAGGACCGGACACAGGGAACAGTGGAACCATGTATCTTTTCAAGGGACTTCGGAAACGTAAGTACACAGAATTATGAAAAGAATGCAAAGAATTATAAAAATGTATGTCTGATTGGTGGTAAGGGTGAAGATGAAGAACGTATTATGCAGACGGTTGGTGCAGGAAAGGGGATCGATCGGTATGAAATGTTTTATAACGGATCTTCCATCAGTGACAGAGACATTACCGATCAGGAATACCTGGAACAACTGAAAACCAAAGGAAATGAGAAACTGGCATCCTATGCAATGGCGGAATGCTTTTCAAATAAGATCAATATGAACAAGTCCATGTTCTTTGAACTTGGGGATATGGTCACCTGCGTGGATGATAAATGGGGAATCATACTGAATACACAGGTAAAGGGTATTCAGAAGGGGTTTTCAAAGAAAGAGTCCAGTGTGGTAGTCACCTTCGGAGATGATGGACCAACACTGATATCTTTAATTAAAGCACAATATTAGAAGGAGGAGCAAAATGGCATTAGCATGTGAAAAATCGTTTCCCTTTGATGCACATATGGTAGATGGAAGGTATGATCGCACCTATCTTGCGGATGATTTCGCCAGATACTTCAGGGAATTGGTCTATTCTGGAGTTTTTATGAAAGAATCTACGAATCTGCAGGTACTGGCCAACGGTGATATGACATTAACCATGAAAGCCGGAGGAGCAATTATTGATGGGTATCGTTATCAGAGTACGAAGGATATAACAATTACGGTTCCTGTGGCAGACGCTGTATTATCGAGAATTGACCGTGTATCAATTACCTGGGATAAGGATGATCGGGAAATCCATTATGAATACAGAGAAGGAACTCCGGCAGTAAATCCGGTTGCACCGGAGATCAGAAGGGATGCAGAACACAAAGATTACATTGTTGCAGAGATCGCAGTGGCAGCAGGAGTGATATCAATCAATCAGACCAATATCACAGACACAAGATTAAATAATGCAGTATGTGGCATGGCAACTCCCTTTGCAGAGTTTGATTCTACAACTCTTTATGTAAAGCTGGAAGATTTCTATAAGTCATTTGTGGAAAACACGGTTAACTGGCAGAATCAGGAAAAAGAAGAGTTTACAGAATGGTTTGCAACGCTTAAAGACGTTCTTTCCGGAAATGTGGCAGGAAATCTTCAGATGCAGATTGATGATATCAAGGAACTCACGGACGCAGAAGTGGATGAGGTGACGCCATGAGAAGAGGAACAACACCAACGATAACAGCAAGAATAAAGGAACTGCCAGATCTGGATATTGTAGACGTAGTTATGTTAGTCAGGCAAGGGGATATACTTATGAAAAAGGGAGCCTCAATTGAAGATAATGTGGTGAGGGTGAATTTATCTCAGGAGGAAACATACCGCTTGTGGAACTGACTACAACAGAGATTGACAATATGCTTAAGTAGGAGGATGAAATCATGGCAACGAAAAGATTTGTAAGTAAGGATAATTTAGGGCGCGTCTGGATGCGTCTCTTTGGAAAAGTATTGAATTCCAAGGAAGAGATTGAAGCAAATACCAGTGAAAACATGATTGCCGGTGCGGATGCAGTTAAGGAAGTATACAGTAGTTTGGTTTCCGACATTTATGTAGGCTCCGATGGTAAACTTCACAAAACTAAAGGCGGTGCTGATACAGTACTAAATTTTAGTAGCGAACCATTAGAAACATATATTTCTAATTCTGCATATGGTAGTGTGGCATGTTTAATTAAAAATAATGGCGATACATTAATGTCTGGCAATTTTAGCGGTGATTATTTTTCTGTTAGAAGTGTAAATTCATATTGGAACCTAACTGCGAAAAAAAATTGTAAAATCTCTTATGTATCAATGAATAAAAATTCTACAACGCATAAATCAGAAATTAAAACCGTAAAAGTAGGAGACATCATTTCCCAAAGTGGTTATGATGGCATAATGGTTGTAAAAGTTTTAGAATAACCTAATTTCCCAATAGTGCAATTATACATAAACCATCTTATTTATAACGGAGTGTATGTTACAGATACTATTGATGCTGATTGTGCAGTCCACGTTTGATCTCCTTGCCAAATATTATAGCTGCTCTGCCCAAAAGATTGTCCAACAGCTGGAGTATAGGTAATTTTACCATCAACACGTTGAATAGTTATGGTGCCATTTGCCGATGTTTGGACACCCGCATAATTTTGTCCTACTACTCGAATAACAATGACCAATTTGAAATTTCCACCGCTAAAAGGGAAAACTGTATCTGCACCTGCCTTGGTTTTATAGCCTGTAATTTTACCAGTTTCATCATATTGGAAGGTAGGATGACTTTCCAAACTACTGTTTAGGGGAGAAAAACTTAACAAATTAATGTGAATGAGAGTCAGTATGAAACTGGCTCTCATTTTTTGAAAATTGCACCGGTGCAACGCCGGAGAAAGGAGAGAACCATGCTCATAATGAAATATTTAGGTCTTAAGACCGAGTATGAAGTAAATTTTGGCCGGATATCAGAAAACATTGTACAGCTCTTAGGCAATTTCCCGGCAAAAGAAAAAGGGTTCACGTTATCAAGAAAAGAAAAGGAGGATGCGTGGGACTATTCGAATTATTCGACAGTGTATAGAGAAATTGATGGAGGAGTGCAGTTCAGTAATGACGGTTCTGTGTATGTTGCGCCACCAGAGCCTGAACCGGAACCGGAACCTGAGCCATATGTTCCAACCTTGGAAGAGGTAAAGGAATATAAAAAGCAGGAGATCATGAATTCCTATCAGGCTGTCAAGACATCCGGTTTTGATATTGAACTTTCATGCGGTACAGAACACTTCCCACTGACGGATGAGGATACAACATTTTTGTTTGGTAAACAGTTAGAATTGCAGGCAAGCACTGAGGAACAGATCTCATATCAGAATTCTGATAATCGATGCAAGATGTATTCGAGAGAAGATATGCAGCTGATTATACAAAAAGCTTTATTATTTGTGAACTTTCAGACTACATATCGCAATAACCTGTGTGAGTGGATTGATGAATGTACAGAAAAGGATCAGGTAGAGAACATTACTTATGGTTCTGAAATTCCGGAGGAATATCAGAATGAGGTATATAAGAAATATCTCGCGCAGATGGAAGGAGCAGCGTAATGGAAACTGTTCTTTTTTTAATTGGAGGATGGATATACACAGGGATGGAATTGATCTGGAGAGGAAGGACGCACTGGTCCATGTTTATCCTTGGGGGGCTCTGTTTTGTGCTTGTCGGGCTGATAAATGAACATCATTACAAGTGGAATCAGTCCCTTATTCTTCAGAGCATTATCGGAGCTGTTCTGATAACAGCATTGGAGTTTCTGACCGGATGTATTGTGAATCTGTGGCTGAAATGGAATGTGTGGGATTATTCAAATTTACCATTTAATCTGTTGGGACAGATATGTCTATATTTTTTCCTTCTATGGATACCAATGTCTACGCTATGTATCGTTCTGGATGATTGGATAAGATACATAGCGTATTTGCTATTTCGAAGGTTCTTCCCGAAGATGCAGGAGCGTCAACGGCCGGAATATTACTTTTGGGGGAAGGAGGAAAAAGGATGGAGACATTAATTGCAGCAGGGGCATCAATCGTGGTTGGTATTTTATCATTGGTCGGGGTGATAATCACGAATAACAACAGCAACAAAAAGATTGAGCAGAAGCTGACAACGACACAGGCTGTTACAGATTGCAAAATTGACATGCTGACTTCTGAAGTACGGGAACATAACAATTTTGCAAGAAGAATGCCTGTAGTAGAGGAGCAGATCAAAGTTATCAATCACCGGATCCAGGATCTTGAAAATAAGTAGGTGCGTGATCATGAAAAAGATGCTATTGAAAAGGGGCTTCACAGATAAGCTCTACTATTACAATTTCCGCACGGTTTGGATATTCACAATGGCGTGCTTTATCCTGACCGCTGCAAGCGGATATCTTAATGTCACAGACCTTTCCATAGTAAGTGTAGGTATTCCGGCCGCATTTGCAGAGCTTGGGGTGCATACCGGTTTTATCATTTGGAAAGCAAAGACAGAAAATTGCAGGAAACACAAAGATCAATCAAAAGTAAAAGAATTGGAGGAAATTGAATTATGAATGACGTATTATTTGAAATCTTAAAGGCAGTTATTGTATTGGTAATTATTCTGATTGCGAAGTATCTGGTTCCCTGGATGAAGCTGCAGGTGGAAGGAACGAAACATGAGTGGCTTCTGAAATGGGTAGAGCTGGCTGTCAGATCTGCAGAGCAGACCATTCTCGGAGATAAGACAGGACCGGAAAAGAAAGCTATCGTAACAAAGTTCTTAAAAGAGCAGTTACAACAGAAGAATATCAGCATTTCTGATGAACAGTTGAATACATTAATTGAAGCAGCCGTATATGCAATGAAGCAGGAGCAGGTATGAAGAAAGCGATTGAAACACTGAAAATGATATTGTTCATTCTGGCAGTACTGATGGGTATCTTATATGTGATAATGGTACCCATCGGGTGCCTGGTTTATGCGTTTATAAATGGAGGGTTCATGTGATGAAGGGAATTGACGTGGCAAAGTGGAACGGAACCATTCAGTGGGATACGGTAAAGAATTCCGGTATCGATTTTGCAGTTTTAAAGGTCATTAATAAACAGTGCCGGGAGGAGGATGCCTTCCAGAGAAATTATGTCGGGGCAACTACACAAGGGATCCCGGTAGGTTGTTACAATTATTCCTATGCCACTTCCGTTGCAAAGGCACAGGAAGACGCAAGGAAGGTTGTGCAGGTCCTGAACGGAAGAAAGATGCCATTCGGTGTATGGCTTGACGTGGAAGATAAATGCCAGCAGGCTATCGGACACCTTTTGATCGACATTATTAATGCCTATCAGAAGATCATCGAAGCTGCCGGATATGAGTTTGGCGTATATACCGGATTGTATTTTTACAATACATACCTAAAACCATATGCAACAGAGCTGAAATGTTCCTTCTGGATCGCAAGGTACCCATCCGGAGCGAAAGTTATGGTATCCTATAATCCGCCGGAAGGAAAGAAGCCGAATATCCGCCATGCTCTTTGGGGCTGGCAGTACAGCAGCACCGGATCTGTTCCGGGAATCGCCGGAAATGTCGATCTGGATCTCTATTATGGAGAAATTGCACCGGTGCAACGTACAACACTGAGAAAAGGGTCCGCCGGTGAAGAGGTCAAAGAGCTTCAGATTTTATTGATCAAAGCAGGATACAGCTGTGGAAAGTACGGATCAGACGGAAGATTTGGTAACAGCACACTGGAAGCAGTGAAAGCTTTCCAGGCAGATAGAGGACTTGCGGTTGATGGAGTCGTGGGAGCAAAGACATGGGAAGAATTATACAAAAACTAATCGATCTTATGCTTGAAGTGTTGTGTTTAATCCTTCTTGGTGCGGCGGTGGTAGTGCTTTATCCGATTGCATTAATTATGGAAAAGGTAGATAAATTGAATAGTAAATGAAAGGATCCCGGCATAATGCCGGGATTTTCCTATTATAAAACAGTAGTTTGACTGCCAATGGCAGCCAGCTTTGTATGGACTACCATGATGGAAAGTACGGTGTCAACACGGATCCACAACGAGGTGCCGATACATTCATCCCTTTTAAGAGTGATTTAAAGAGATTTTATACCACAATTACAGGAACAAGTGCCTTAACTCAATACACGGTTGGATTTAAGCCTAAAATAATATTGTTTTGTGTAAATGTAGGAAATCAAAATAGTGTTGCCATTTATGACGAAATTACAAATAAATGTTACTACAACGGATATTTTGATACGCCATATAACGTTGGAGATTGGGTGTATGGGTTATATCGTATTTCCGAAATTAATGATACTGGTTTCAAAGCTGAATTTATTAACTCATGGAATGGATATCCAGTGCTTATTCAAGCATTTGGATAAGCTTAGGCAATTCTCCTTAAATAACCCTGTGCGAATTGCCCGGCATTATTCGAGGATATATAACCAGTATCTCCCTTTTTAAGCTCTATTGTGTTATATATGGTTGTCTGTCCATTTTTGTTTGCATATTCTATTAATTTATCATTGATATATAAACTCGTATAACTTGAAGTGGTTGATAGCATATAAGAATATGTTCCATCATATAACACCGTGAATTTTTTAGTGGAATTATCATAATCAAAGCCGTAAAAATATTGACCTTTAGATGCAAGCTCTATCTTTGATAAGTTACCAGAATTTGTACCAGACATATATATGTCTGCGCCATTAAAACCACCGCTAAAAGGGAACACTGTATCAGCACCCACCTTAGTTTTATATCCAGTGATCTTACCAGTAGAGTCATAAACAAAGTTAGGCTGACTTTCCAAACTACTGTTTATTATCAGTTAGAATACCATATACAACATAAATGTACTAATTCCTCTGTGCCGATATCCGTCAGAATGGCAGCAACCTCACGATAAGGCATGGAATAGCGCTGGGACAGATAGCGCATGGAAGCGCCGAGTTCTCCGTCAGGACCTCCGTACTGGCTCATGATGGCCTGTGCAAGTGTTGCATTTGGATTTTTGATATTAACAGGGAATTGTAATCGTTTTTCATATTTCCACATAGCTTAACATTCTCCTTCCCATGGCCATGGCTGTAAAGCCCATTTCCATTCATCGTGTTTACTTGCATCAATATCCTGAATGCTCAAAGGACCATACTTTGCAGCATATTCCTTCATAGCCTGATTTTTCATCCTCACATAATGCCTGGTATATTCGATCGCATCGCGGTCAGTCGGATGTGTGTCCAGATATTCATTCATTTCGACAATCACGAAATCCATGATATCAATGTTGTGAAGGAGACGGCTCTGTTCAGAATTAAAATTGGTCATTTCACGCATCTCCTTCCCTTGAAAGGTTTTTCAAGCTCAGGGAAAATCGTTCCTGCTTTAAATGCTTCCTCGAGGTTTTCAAAAACGTTAGTCAGATGCTGCCAGGGAACGTATGCCATCGCAACCGGAAATTTATCAATATATTCACTTTTAAAACGATCCTGCATAATACTCCTTGTATGCTGTTTTTATTACTATATTCTATGAATTTGTGCAGGATTGGTGTTGGAAAAAGGAAATATTGGGTATACAACCGAAAAAGGATGAATCACACAGCAGCCAGAGAAAATGCCGGTGGCAGGTTTGATGGTGGAACGAGGTACGAGTGAACAATAACAGGATGAAAAGGATGAAAATCAGATTTATACCTTGATTTCCGACCGTGTTTGTGTAAGAATATACAAATGGAAAGTATGCAATACTGTATATTATCAAAAGTGCGCCATAACTTATAAATAAGCCATAGAATGGAAAACAGAGTTTATATTAAGCCTATAAAACTGTATAATTTGAGAAGCAAACTATAAAATCAGGGTAACTTATAGAATTAGAGTAATATATAGACTTAAAAGAAAATAAGAGGTTTGAGTATGAGAGGAATTGATACCCAGGTACGCAAAAACCGCAGACGTATTTTTAAAGAAGTAGCGTCTCTTGCGTATCATTCAGAAAATCTGAAGGATGACATTGAGGCACTGCCTTATAAAATTGTAGATTATGATGAATCCGAGTATCAGAGTATTTACAGGGAGCGGGCGATTGTCCGTGAGAGTATTCGTCTTGCAATGGGATTATCCTTGAGACCGGAGAACGCTCCGGTTCATCTGACACAGGGGCTGGAAGAAAGTAATATTGATGAAAAGTATTATGAGCCACCTCTGATGCAGGTCATTCCATCTGCATGTAATGCCTGCCCGGTTAATTGCTATATGGTTACGGACAAGTGTATGGGCTGTGTGGCACATCCCTGTCGTGAGGTGTGCCCAAGAGGTGCCATTTCCATGAAGAATGGCAAATCTGTTATTGATCAGGAGAAGTGTATTAAGTGTGGTAAATGTAAGGCGGTTTGTCCTTACGATGCAATTTCCCATCAGGTAAGACCGTGCCTTGACCACTGCGGCGTGAATGCAATTAAGAGTGATGATAAGGGACGTGCTGTGATTGATCCGGATCTGTGTGTATCCTGCGGTCAGTGTATGGTAAGCTGTCCGTTTGGTGCAATCGCAGATAAATCCCAGATTTTCCAGCTGATCCGTGCAATGCAGTCCGGACGGAAGATTATTGCACAGGTGGCACCTGCCTTTGTTGGTCAGTTTGGATCGAAGGTAACACCGGATATGATTAAAACAGCGCTGAAGGAGCTGGGCTTTTATGATGTATATGAAACCGCTATCGGTGCGGATATGGGCGCGATGGCAGAAGCAGAGAACTATGTGAAGGAGGTTGCAACAGGAGAGCTTCCGTTCCTTCTGACTTCCTGCTGCCCTTCCTGGTCCATGCTTGCGAAGAAGTTCTTCCCGGAAACGATTGATAAGATTTCGAATGAGCTGACGCCCATGGTAGCAACCGCACGGAAGATCAAGGAAGATTATCCGGATGCCAGCGTGGTATTTATCGGACCCTGTGCATCAAAGAAGCTGGAGGCATCCAGAAGAACCGTCCGTTCTGACGTGGATTTTGTAATTACCTTTGAGGAATTGGCAGGTATGTTTGAAGCAAAGGGACTTCTTCCGGAAGCGGTGGAAGCACATGACCATATGAACGATGCAACCTCAGCGGGACGTGGTTATGGTGTTGCCGGTGGTGTTGCAAGTGCAATCGAAAGCTGTATCCGTGAGTACTATCCGGATGTGGAAGTGCACATTGAACATGCAGAAAGCCTTACCGAATGTAAGAAGATGCTGATGCTTGCCAAGGCGGGTAAGAAGAACGGATGCCTGATTGAAGGTATGGCATGCCCCGGTGGATGCGTTGCCGGCGCTGGAACCAATATTCCGATTCCGCAGGCGGTTAAGGAAGTAACCTCCTTCAAGAATGCAGCCGAGGAGAAGCTGCCCTCCAGGGAAGACTAAGAAAGTCATTGACATCCATATGCTGCATTGGGAAAAGAAATTTACTCATAGAAAGTAATTTTGTATAGCTTTGAGCAGTTAAAAAATAAATGCAGCAGTCTCATACAATCAGGAAGAGCTGGTTGCTTAAACTATGAAAATGATCAAAAAATAGTTAAAATAATATAAAATGATACAACAGATTAGATGGCGTGACAAATTTCAGACATACAAGTATTTATCACGCTGGAAAGAAGAGGAAACAGGAAATGACGAAAATCAGAACAAGATTTGCACCCAGTCCGACAGGGAGAATGCATGTCGGAAATTTACGTTCTGCATTGTATGAGTTTTTGATTGCAAAGCATGACGGTGGAGATTTTATGCTCCGTATCGAGGATACCGATCAGGAGCGTTTTGTAGAGGGTGCAGTCGATATCATTTATGATACGCTTGCAAAGGCAGGACTCAGCCATGATGAAGGTCCGGACAAGGATGGAGGCTATGGCCCTTATGTACAGAGTGAGCGTATGAAGACCGGCATTTATATGAAGTATGCCAAAGAGCTCATCGATAAGGGAGAAGCGTATTACTGTTTCTGTGACAAGGAACGTCTTTCTACCTTAAAGACCGAGGTCGTAGAGGGCAAGGAAATCATGATTTATGATAAACACTGTCTGCATTTGAGCAAGGAAGAGATCGAGAAGAATCTGGCAGAGGGAAAGCCGTTTGTCATCCGTCAGAACATTCCAACCGAAGGAACGACCACATTCCATGATGAACTGTATGGAGATATTACCGTAGAGAATGCGGAACTTGATGACATGATTCTGATTAAGTCTGACGGTTATCCAACCTATAACTTTGCAAACGTAGTAGATGACCACACCATGAATATTACCCATGTGGTACGTGGTAACGAATACCTGTCTTCCTCACCGAAGTATCAGCGTCTGTATGATGCGTTTGGCTGGGAGTCACCGGTATACATTCATCTGCCACTGATTACCGATGAAAATCATAAGAAGCTTTCCAAGAGAAGCGGACATTCTTCCTTTGAGGATCTGTTGGAGCAGGGATTCCTTCCGGAGGCTGTTGTAAATTATATCGCATTACTTGGCTGGAGTCCGGAAGACAACCGCGAGATCTTTTCACTGGATGAGCTGATTAAGGAATTTGACTATCACAGAATTAATAAGTCTCCTTCTGTTTTTGACTATATGAAACTGAAATGGATGAATGGAGAATACATTAAGGCCATGGACGATGATAAGTTCTTTGAAATGGCAGAGCCGTATTTAAAGAGCACCATTACGAAGAATATGGATCTTCACAAAATTGCGGACATGGTAAAAACGAGAATTGAAGTATTCCCGGATATTCCGGATCTCATTGATTTCTTTGAAACGCTGCCGGAATACGATCCGTCCATGTATGAGCATAAGAAGATGAAGACCAACAGGGAAACTTCTCTTGATGTGCTTCGCAAATTACTTCCTGTTTTTGAACAGCAGGAGGATTACAGTAACGATGCGCTTTATCAGCTTCTGACCGGCTTTGCGGCTGAGAATGAATACAAGAACGGCTATGTACTCTGGCCGGTTCGTACCGCAGTATCCGGCAAGCAGATGACTCCGGCAGGCGCAACGGAAATAATGGAGCTTCTTGGTAAAGAAGAGTCCCTTGCACGTATCAGGAAGGGAATTGAGCTTCTTGAGAACTCCTGATGAAAAGCAGTTAAAGGCAATCAACCACGATTCCGGACCGGCACTTGTACTGGCCGGCCCGGGAAGTGGTAAGACCTTTACGATTGTCAGTCACATTCAATATCTGATTCGCAATAAGAAGATTCCACCGGAAGAAATTCTTGTTGTGACCTTTTCCAAAGCGGCTGCCATAGAGATGCAGACGCGGTATCTGGAATCTGCGGATTCCAATCCTTCCACAAATCCTGTCCGGTTTGGAACATTTCACAGTCTTGGTTATCAGATTTTAAGATCCACAGGTCAATTCCGAAATTTTTCATTGATTACAGATAAGCAGAAGTATCATTTCCTGGAGGTTATTCTGAAAAACGAAGGGCTTTCCTCTTTATGTACCCATGATCAGGAAGCAATTCTTTTAAATGCCCTTGCAGCAAGAAAAGCAGGAGGTATAGAGAAGACATCATTGGAATTACTGGACGTGGAGACGCCTGGATTTGATGCAGAAAAGCTGTTTGCCCTGTATCAGAGTGATCTGGAAGAACGGAGACTGTTGGATTATGATGATCTGATTTTGAAGTGCAATGAACTTTTTCGGAAATCACCGGCGGTTTTGGAACGGTATCAGCAGCTTTTTACCCATATTCTGGTAGATGAATTTCAGGACATCAATGCTTCCCAGTATGAATTGATTACGATGCTGGCGCTTCCACAGAGGGAGCTGTTCGTGGTCGGGGATGATGACCAGTCCATCTATGGATTCCGTGGGTCGAGACCGGAATTTATGAGGGGATTTCTTCAGCAGTACACAGATGTGAAGCGTTATGAACTTACCGCGAACTACCGCAGTGGGGAACGGATTGTTGCACTTGGCCGGAAAATTATCGAACAGAATAAAGAACGTTTCCCAAAAGAATTTCTCCCAAAGAAAAAAGGCGGTGAAGTCTCTTTTCAGCATCTGAATACCAGGCGGGAAGAGGAAGAGCTTCTGGTGCAGGATATCCGGAGGAATTCGATGGAATGTCTGGATCAGACGGCGATTATTGTAAGAACAAATCTGGAGGCCAGACAGTATGAGGCGCTTTTGAAAGGGAAACAATTTCCGGTTGCCGGAAGTATAAAGAAGGAACAGGGAGTCTTTCAATCAGAAATAGCAGAGGATCTGTATGCGTTCTTAAGGTTTCTGTATGAGGGAGGACACCGGAAGGATTTCATGCGCATTATGGATAAGCTGGAACCGGATCTTACGAGAAAGGCGCTTGTCTCAGAAATTGTAAGTGAAGAGGAGCTTATGCGTTATTACAGAAATAACGTTGAGATGCGGGGACAGATCCGGAAGCTGTTTTCAAAGCTTGCACTTGCCGGACGGCTGCAGACGCATCTGGCTATCCGGTTGTTTCTAAATGAGATCGGATATGATTCTTATCTGAAGAAGAAAAGCAGAAGCTATTTGGAATACGAAGATAAGAAGAAAATGGCACAGACCATTCAGGAAGTGTTTGCGTCCTACCAAAGGACAAAGCCATTAGATGAATTTATCCAGCAATGTCAGGAAAAGGAAAATAAAAGCCCGATAGCAGAGCAGAGAAAGGGAATCCATGTAATGACCATGCATGCTTCAAAGGGTCTGGAATTTCAGCATGTATACCTGCCGGATCTGAATGAAGGGATTATTCCACCGAAGGGTGTTGTTGATGCAAAGCAGATTGAGGAAGAACGAAGGCTCCTGTACGTTGCCGTAACAAGAGCCTGTGAAAAATTGTTCTTATATGAAACCAGGGAGCGCAACCGTAAGGTGACGCGGTTTCTTGTTTTATAGGAATTCCGGCGGAATTTCCTATAAGGCAAGGAGCTCCGCGAGGATCGCACTGCGGCAATAGGCAGATGAATTACTGCTCCGTGATTTCATCAAACTCCTGGGTGTCCAGAAACTCATCGAATGCATCGGCAACCGCTTCGTATTCGTTATCATCATCGATATAATCAAGCACCGGTTCTTCATTGGGATCGTTCTCGTTTTCAGAGTAACGATAGAACCAGACTTCCCCATCTTCGTTTTCACCATTCTCATCAAGAGGGAGCAGGACGATGTAATCCTGATTATTTACGGTTAAGATGGTTACAATGGCACATTCTACAGAGGATCCGTCTTCCAGATCCAAAGTGACAGTCATTTCTTCATCGTTGCTTTCGGGCTGTTCAAATGTTTGGCTCATATAAATTCTCCTTTCGGTTTTTCCTTTATTCTACAAGGCTTTGGGACGATCTGCAAGAGTCTTCTGCGAAGTTTTTTACACAGGGAATGGGATTTGTGTTAGACTAGACATAGAACGATTAACTAAAATCAGGAGGAAAAGCATGAGTAGTCTTGCTGTGACATATTTTAAACCGTACCAACCCGGAATCGAGAGAACCGTTTCGGGCTTTCGGTTTGCCCTGGTCAATAAGAAGAACGGCTGCGAAAGCGGAATCCTTCTTTATGATGATAAGAAACAGGAACAGAGAATTCCTTTGAGTGAAAAGGGACGCAAGGGAGAACTGTTTGGCGTGGAGATCCGGGGAGAGGATCTTAATCAGCTGACCTATAATTTCTACGATGGGGATGAGGTTTATACGGATCCGTATGTGCAGGGCGTTGCCGGACTGGAACAGTTTGGAGGTAAGAGTACCAAAGAGCGAATGACCTATGGTGTTTTGAAAAAGCAGGACTTTGACTGGGAAGAGGATACGAATCCGGAGATTCCCTTTGAAGATACAATTCTATATGGAATTCATGTAAGAGCCTTTACGAAGCATAAGTCCTCGAATGTGGCACATCCCGGAACGTTTGAAGGAATCGTGGAGAAAATTCCTTATCTGAAGCAGCTTGGCATTACGGCGGTTGAACTGATGCCCTGTTACGAATTTGATGAAGCGAAAATCAAGCCTCTGTATTCTGACCACCGGGAACCGGAGGAAACAAAACAGAAAGAAGAGGAAGGGAAGAAGGAAGTACAGGACGGACGTCTGAACTGCTGGGGCTTCCAGAAGGGCTTTTACTTTGCACCGAAGGCATCCTATAGTGCGAAAGCCCCGGAAATCAGCTTTAAAACCATGGTCCGGGAACTGCATAAGGCAGGAATCGAAGTGATGATGCATTTTTATTTCCCGGAGGATATTTCTCAGGGCTTTATGGTACAGGTTTTGAAATTCTGGACAATGGAATATCATGTGGATGGATTCCGGATCAATGGATTTCATCTTCCGGTGCGGATGTTTTTAGAAGAGCCGGTTTTAAAACGAAGCAAGCTGTGGCTTCCTTATCTGCCGGAGGAGGATCTGTCCTGTCTTGAGGAGGATTCCTTTAAACATGTGGCGGTGGACAACGGAAATTTCCGCAATGATATCCGCAGATTTTTAAAGGGTGATGAGGGACTTGTAAATGACTTTATCCGCTATCAGCGCCGGAACCCAAAGGAATATGCGGTGATGAATGCGGTGTGTGATTATGACGGCTTCAGTCTTATGGATCTGGTTTCCTATGACCGCAAGCACAATGAGGCCAATGGGGAAAATAATGCCGATGGAACTGACTACAATTACAGCTGGAACTGTGGTGTTGAAGGAACGACACGTAAGAAAAATGTACTGTCGCTGCGTAAGAAGCAGATCAAGAATGCCATTGCGTTTTTAATGCTCAGTCAGGGAACCCCATTCTTATTCAGTGGGGATGAATTTGGCAACAGCCGGCTTGGAAATAACAATGCCTATTGTCAGGATAATGAAGTGTTCTGGCTGCAATGGAAAGATAATACCCAGATGTTTCAGGAGCTTCTTTCCTTTACTCAAAAGATGATTGCGCTCCGGAAGCAGAATCCGATCATTCATATGAAAAAGGAACTGAAGGTCATGGATTCACTTGGCTGTGGTTATCCGGACATTTCCTATCACGGAGCTGAAGCATGGCGCCCGGATTTAAGCTTTGTGAGCCGCCTTGTGAATATTTTTCTTTGTGGAAGGTATGCGAATGAGGGCGATCCGTTCCTTTATCTTGCATATAATATGCATTGGGAGGCGCATAAGCTGGCACTTCCGAAGCTTCCGAAGACTCTTCGATGGAAAAGGATCCTGTCAACGGAAGAAGATGCAGGAGGGGAGGCGTTGAAGGAAATGGAAGCTGACAACGGACAGGTGATCGAAAGCCGGAGCATTGCCGTATATCAGACAGAAAGCAGTAGTAAGTAACATGAATATCCGTAATATCTGGAAGCATTTTAAAACTATCACATACCATAAGATCCTTGTAATGCAGGGCTGTTTTAAAATTGGTCTGTATAAGCAGGGGATTTTACATGATTTATCGAAATACAGTCCCTCGGAATTCTGGGTGGGAGTGAAATATTATCAGGGAACACAGAGCCCGAACAATGCCGAACGGGAGGCTCTTGGTTACTCAAGCGCATGGCTTCATCATAAAGGAAGAAACAGGCATCATTACGAATACTGGCTGGATTATACTGCAACCGGGAAGCGGGGGAAAATTGTACCGGTTCCCATGCCGGATCGTTATATCGCGGAGATGCTGGCTGACCGCATTGCGGCCAGTAAGATTTATAGTGGGAATAGTTATACTGATGATGCACCATTGAAGTACTATCTTAAGGGCAGCGAACACGCCCCGCTTCATCCCTATACGAGGGAAATCCTGGAGCGGTTCCTTTATATGCTGGCAGAAAAAGGAGAGAAAGAAACCTTTGCCTACATAAGAACATTCCTGAAGCAGAAGCATACTATGAAGTAGAACCATTGTGGTAAAAGGAGTTATTCATATTATGAATGGCAGCTGTTTACTGATTTTACTGATTTTGTGTGCGATGAACCGGTGCTGTGGAGACGCCTGCCGTGGAGGCAGCAATACCAGTTCCTGTGGTTGTGGCTGCGGAACCCAGAGCGTGATTCAGCCAAGAAGAGAGAGACCGGAGAATTCCAAGGGAGATTGCAGGAAGGAGCAGGAGACCTGTTGTGAAAGCAGCCATGCAGAGAGAGCTTCTTCAGATTGTGGATGTCAGATGGATCCGGAGCCGTGCTTTGAACAGGTAAGACCGTTTATGACTTATCAGAATACAAACTTACATCCGAATCCCGGCTGTGGATGTGGAAAGAATTAAAATTAAACATTGAAAGCGAGTCCTCCATTTGATAAAATATTACGATGGATATGTTATCATTTTATGGAGGCGGACATGAAAAAATTATTAGAACAAATCATTAAGTTTGGAATCGTAGGAGTGATCTGCTTTATTATTGACTTTGCAATTACTACGATTCCAACTTATTTTTTTGGACAGAACACGGTTTATATTTCAGCAGTATTCGGCTTTGTCATTTCCTGCATTGTTAATTATCTGCTGAGTATCAAGTATGTTTTTACCGAGAAAAAGGACATGGACAAGCGGAAGGAATTCATTGTATTTGTCATTCTTTCTGCGGTTGGACTTGTCATTAATGAACTGATTATTTATCTGTGTCAGGATGTGTTATATGCGAATGTGGCGTTCTTAAACGAACTGATTCCGGACAGCTTAATTGTACCGATCAGTAAGATCATTGCCACAGGAGTGGTTATGGTATACAACTTTATTTCCAGAAAGATCTTTCTGGAAGGAAAAAAGACAAAGAAAGAAGATGCACAGGTGTAAGACCTGTCTGAGGGTAAGGTGTGAACGAACAGCAAAGACAATTGGATTATATCGAAAAAGCAAAAGGCTATGTAGAAGCTCTTTCGCAGCAGCTTGGACGGAAAGCAACCTGCTGTGTAACGACCTTTGGCTGCCAGATGAACGCCAGAGATTCCGAGAAGCTTGCCGGAATTCTGGAAAGTGCCGGATTTGAACTGATAGAGGACGAGGATGCGGATTTTGTGATTTATAACACCTGTACAGTCCGTGACAATGCCAATCAGCGTGTCTACGGAAGACTGGGACATTTAAACAGCCTTAAGAAGAAGTCTCCGCATAAGAAGATCGCCCTGTGCGGCTGCATGATGCAGGAACCTTCCGTGATTGAGAAGATCAAAAAGAGTTATTCCTTTGTGGATCTGATTTTCGGAACCCACAATATTTATAAATTCCCGGAGCTTTTAGTTACGATGTTTGAATCAGACCGTATGGTCATTGATATCTGGAAGGATACCGACCAGATCGTGGAAAATCTTCCGGTTGACCGGAAATATCCGTTTAAGTCCGGCATTAACATTATGTTTGGCTGCGACAACTTCTGCAGCTATTGTATTGTGCCTTATGTGCGGGGACGGGAAAAGAGCCGGGAGCCGAAGGACATTCTTCGTGAAATTGAAAGTCTCGTAGCAGATGGCGTTGTAGAAGTCATGCTGCTTGGTCAGAATGTCAATTCCTATGGAAAGAATCTGGAGAATCCGATCAGCTTTGCACAGCTCTTAAGAGAAGTAGAGAAGATTGAAGGTCTGCAGAGAATCCGTTTCATGACGTCTCATCCGAAGGACTTATCCGATGAACTGATTGAAGTCATGCGGGATTCAAAGAAGATCTGCCGTCACCTTCATCTGCCATTGCAGTCCGGTTCCACGAGGATCCTGAAGGCGATGAACCGTAAATATACAAAAGAGAGTTATCTTGCGCTTGTAGACAGGATCCGGAAGGAAATTCCGGATATGGCGATCACAACGGATATTATCGTTGGCTTCCCGGGCGAAACCAGCGCCGACGTGGATGAAACCATCGACGTCATCAACAGGGTGAAGTATGACAATGCCTTTACCTTTATTTATTCGAAAAGAACCGGGACACCTGCTGCCGCAATGGAAAATCAGGTGCCGGAGGAACAGGTAAAGAAGGATTTTGACCGGCTGCTTAAGGTGGTACAGGATACCGCAAGGGAGCGCGTAGCAAGACTGGAAGGACAGACTCTGGAAGCACTTGTAGAAGAAGTGAACGAACAGGATGCTTCTCTTTTAACCGGGCGGTTATCCAATAATACGATTGTTCATTTTAAAGGCGATCCCGGCCTGATCGGAAAGATTGTACCGGTATACTTAAAGGAATGCCATGGATTCTATTACCTTGGTGAACTGATATAGAAAGAAATAGAAGTCAAATTTGATAGAAGAAATAAAGGTTTATTACTGTTAAAAAAGAGTGTCTGTGCTCTTATTCACAGACTGAGGAATGTACGAACGTACAAATGAGGAGATAGTTATGGAAAAACTAAAACCGAAGTTGTTTTCAGTAATGAAAACATACACCAAAGAGCAATTCGTCAAGGACGTAATTGCCGGTATTATTGTTGCTATTATTGCGTTACCGCTGTCTATTGCACTGGCACTTGCCTCCGGAGTGAATCCGGAACGCGGACTTTATACCGCGATTGTTGCAGGCTTCATCATTGCCTTTCTGGGAGGAAGCCGTGTGCAGATTTCAGGACCGACCGCAGCCTTTGCAACGATTGTTGCGGGAATTGTGGCATCTGATGGAATCGAAGGCCTTGCTGTTGCAACCATTATGGCAGGAATTTTTCTGATTCTGATGGGTGTGCTCCGCCTTGGAGGGTTGATCCGTTTCATTCCTTATACGATTACAACAGGATTTACAGCAGGAATTGCCGTAACAATTGCCATCGGACAGGTGAAGGACTTCCTGGGACTTCAGTATGAACCGGGAGTATCCCCGATTGAAACCGTGGACAAGTTAAAGGCGGTCTGCCATTATATCGGAACGATCAATGTGCAGGCACTTTTAGTTGGACTTGCGTGTATGGCCGTTCTGATTCTGTGGCCGATGCTTACAAAAGTATTAAAGGGAAAGGCAGCGAAGATCGTAGGGAGCATTCCACCGTCTCTGCTTGCAGTGATCCTGGGAATTGCACTTGTGAGCGGACTTGGACTTAAGGTGAATACGATCGGAACCTTATATGAAATCTCAAATAAGCCGCCAATGCTGCAGATTCCGGCGATTAATTTCAGGCTGATTCAGGCACAGTTTGGAAATGCACTGACAATTGCTATTTTAGCGGCAGTCGAGTCTTTACTGTCCTGTGTGGTTTCGGACAGTATGATCAATTCCAGACACCGTTCCAATATGGAACTGATTGCACAGGGAACCGGTAACATTGCTTCCGCTTTATTTGGTGGAATTCCGGCAACCGGTGCAATTGCGAGAACCGCAGCCAATGTCAAAAACGGTGGACGCACCCCTATTTCAGGAATGGTGCATTCCGTAGTGTTATTATTGATTTTAGTAGTATTAATGCCTTATGCGGCTTTGATTCCGATGCCTGCCATTGCGGCAATTCTGTTTATGGTTGCATACAATATGTGCGGCTTTAAAGAGTTTGCCTACCTTGTGAAAACCTCACCGAAGAGTGATATTTCAGTGCTGCTTGTCACCTTTGTCCTTACTGTGGTATTTGACCTTGTCGTTGCAATTGAGGTTGGTATTATAGTAGCAGCTGTTCTGTTTATGAAGCGTATGAGTGACGTAACACAGGTCGAGGGCTGGAAATATATTCATGATGAGGATGATCCGGATTCCATTGAATTACGATCCGTTCCGGATCATACGATGGTCTATGAAATCAGTGGACCGATGTTTTTTGCAGCGGCAGACAAGCTTCTTGGTATTCATGTTTCCGAGAATACGCAGTGCCTGATTATCCGCATGCGGAGTGTGAATGCGATTGATGCAACGGCGATGCATAACCTCGAGCAGCTTATGGGCAAATGCCGCAAATATGGGGTACATATGATTTTATCCCATGTAAATGAACAGCCGTTTAAGGTGATGCAGAAGTCCGGCTTTTATGAAAAAGTAGGAGAAGAAAATTTCTGTGCACACATTGATGATGCAATAAAGAGAGCAGAGCAGTACTGCGAGGCAGAGTGACGAAAGGGAAATGGTTGATGTGATGGAAGTTACACCAATGATGCAAAAATATCTGGAAACGAAGAAGGAGTATCCGGATTGCATTCTTTTTTACCGTTTAGGGGATTTTTATGAAATGTTCTTTGATGATGCCATTACAGCATCAAAAGAGTTAGAGCTTACCCTCACCGGGAAAAGCTGCGGACTGGAAGAACGCGCACCAATGTGCGGTGTGCCCTATCATGCTGTGGAGGGATACTTAAACCGTCTGGTTTCCAAAGGATATAAGGTAGCGATCTGTGAGCAGGTAGAGGATCCGAAGTTTGCAAAGGGGTTGGTGAAGCGTGAGGTTGTACGGATTGTGACCCCCGGAACGAACTTAAATACGCAGTCCATGGATGAAACGAGAAACAACTACCTGATGAGCATTGCATATTTTCAGGGGAAAATCGGAATTTCCGTTGCCGATGTCACAACGGGAGATTATTACCTCACCGAAGTGGAAGACAATAAGAAGCTTCTCGATGAAATCATGAAATACCATCCGAGCGAGATTATCTGTAACGATGCATTTACGGTAAGCGGAATGGATCTTGCCGATCTGAAGGACCGTCTGAATATTGCCATTTATTCCCTTGAACCGTTTTATTACGATGAGGATCGCTGCCGGAAGAGCCTTTTAAAGCATTTTCATGTGACTTCCCTGCAGGGGATGGGAATTGAGGACTTTCCATCCGGACTCATTGCAGCAGGATCTCTGATGCAGTATCTTACGAATACGCAGAAGATCCCGTTAAGCCATTTTACCCATTTGTACCCGTATCTTACGAGTCGTTATATGCTGCTTGACAGCTCGACAAGAAGAAATTTAGAGCTTACAGAAACTCTCCGCGAAAAGCAGAAGCGGGGCTCTTTGCTGGGCGTTTTAGATAAGACGAAAACAGCGATGGGAGCCAGAACGCTGCGTCAGTATATTGAGCAGCCCTTAATTGATAAAAGCGAAATTGAAAAGCGTCTCGATGGCATTTCAGAGCTGTCGGAAAAGGCCATGCTGCGGGATGAAATCCGTGAATACTTAAATCCGATTTATGATCTGGAGCGCCTTCTTGGAAAGGTCAGCTACAAGACAGCTAATCCCAGAGATCTGCTGGCATTTGCCGGCTCCTTAAAAATGCTGCCGTCTATCAAGGTGCTGCTGAATGATTTTTCCTCAGACATTTTAAAGAAGATTCAGGAGGAAACCGATGATCTTACGGATGTGTGTACTTTAATTGAACGTGCCATCTGCGAGGAACCGCCGCTTGCCATTAGGGAAGGCGGGATTATCCGGGACGGTTTTGACGAAAATATCGACCGTCTGCGTCATGCCAAGAATGACGGAAAGACCTGGCTTGCAAGGCTCGAGGAGGAAGACCGGGAACGGACAGGAATCAAGAATCTTAAGGTAAAATATAACAAGGTATTCGGTTATTATTTTGAAGTGACGAACTCCTTTAAGAATATGGTGCCGGAGGATTATATCCGGAAGCAGACCTTAACGAATGCGGAACGTTATACGAATGCGAAGCTTAAGGAAATGGAGGATACTATCCTGAATGCCGAGGATAAGCTGAATGGTCTGGAATATGATCTGTTTTGCCAGATCCGTGACAGCATTGCCGGAGAAATCGACCGCATCCAGCGTACAGCCAAGGCCATTGCAAGGCTCGATGTGTTGTGTTCCTTATCCTATGTAGCAGAGCGGAATCATTATGTACGGCCGAAGATTAATGAAAAGGGAGTTATTGACATCAAAGCCGGACGGCATCCGGTCGTAGAGCAGATGATTTCCAACGATATGTTTATTTCGAATGATACATACCTTGATAATAATAAATATTGTGTGTCTATTATTACCGGACCGAATATGGCTGGTAAATCCACTTACATGCGGCAGGTGGCACTGATTGTCCTCATGGCGCAGATCGGCAGCTTTGTGCCTGCGGACTCTGCCAATATTTCCATGACAGACCGGATCTTTACAAGAGTCGGTGCCTCAGATGATCTGGCAAGCGGACAGAGCACCTTTATGGTGGAAATGAATGAGGTAGCAAACATTCTGCGGAATGCGACCTCGAACAGTCTATTGATTTTGGATGAGATCGGAAGAGGAACCTCAACCTTTGACGGACTCAGCATTGCCTGGGCGGTGATTGAGCATATCAGCAATAAGAAGCTGCTTGGTGCAAAGACGTTGTTTGCAACGCATTACCATGAGCTTACCGAGTTAGAGGGAAAGATGAACAATGTCAATAATTATTGCATTGCCGTAAAGGAAAAGGGAGATGACATTGTGTTCCTGCGTAAGATTGTTAAAGGTGGTGCCGATAAGAGTTATGGTATTCAGGTAGCAAAGCTTGCCGGGGTGCCGGATATGGTCATTGACCGTGCCAAGGAAATCGTGATACAGCTTTGTGACAATGACATTCTTGAAAAGGTACAAAGCATTGCGATCGACCAGAAGGAAACAAAGCACAAGGCGGTCAAATATGACGAAGTGGATTTAAGCCAGATGTCCCTGTTTGATACCGTGACCGATGAAGATGTTTTAAATGAATTGAAGGAGCTGGATGTATCGACACTGACTCCACTTGATGCATTGAATACCATTTACCGGTTACAGAACAAGTTGAAGAATCGTTGGTAGGAGGTTAGCATTGGCAGTTATTCATCTTTTAAGCCAGAATACAATTGATCAGATTGCGGCAGGTGAAGTAGTCGAACGGCCGCGCAGTGTCGTAAAGGAGCTTACGGAAAATGCAATTGATGCGGGAGCAACGGCAATTTCCGTAGAGATTAAGGAGGGCGGTATTTCCCTCATCCGTGTTACAGATAATGGAAGCGGAATTGAAAAGAGTCAAATCCGGAAAGCCTTCTTAAGGCATGCTACCAGTAAGATCGAGGATGCACAGGATCTTCCGCACATTCAAAGCCTTGGGTTCCGTGGAGAAGCCTTATCCAGTATCTGTGCTGTATCCCAGATGGAGCTGATTACAAAGACACAGGAGGATTTTACCGGCATACACTATCAGATTGAGGGTGGCGCCGAGTGTGAATTCAGTGAGATCGGAGCACCGAAGGGGACGACATTCCTTGTACGGAATCTGTTTTATAATGTACCGGCCAGACGCAAATTCTTAAAGCAGCCACAGACGGAAGGAAGCTATGTGGCAGATCTGATGGAGCATCTGGCACTTTCCCATCCGGATATTTCAATTAAATTTATTGTAAACGGTCAGGTTCGTTTCCAGACCAGCGGCAACAATCAGTTAAAGGAAGTTATTTACCGTATTTATGGAAAGGAAGTGACAGACCATCTGATTGATTTTTCCTTAAACGGGAAGTCCGTGCGTGTCAGGGGCTTTTTGGGAAAGCCGGAGCAGAACCGTTCCAACCGGAATTTTGAAATTTTCTTTGTGAACGGAAGATATGTTCATAATGATGTTTTGCAAAAGGCTGTGGAGGAAGGCTATAAGCAGTATCTGATGCAGCATAAATTCCCGTTCTGTGTTCTACACTTTGAATTTGAACCGGAAGATATTGATGTGAATGTACATCCCGCCAAGATGGAAATCCGTCTCCAGCACGGAGCAGAGGTTTATGCAGAGATTGCAGCGGCGATCCGTGACCGTCTCCATGAGATCGAATTGATTCCGGATGTCCTTCTTACGGAAGAAAAGGAACAGACACCACAGATCAGACAGGCTCCGGAGCCGTTCGAGGTGAACCGTACTTACATGGAGAGGATTCAGGAACCGGTAGCAGAATATACCAGGAATCAGAGACAATCCGGGGAGCAGGTGGCGGTAAGAGCAGATTATGCCAGAGAGAATACTGCAGGAAAAGACAGGACAGAAAACGGGACAGAATCCGATCTTGCAGAATCAGATAGTGCAAGTTTGGATGTTGGACAGGAGTCTGGATTTGCAGGTATGCAGTATGAAACATCCCGGCAGCAACCGGAAATGGTTGCCGAGGAAGAAACGCCATATCAGGCAAAGCTTTCCGTGCAGAAAATTCTGGGTGATCATCCGGTAAATACCACCGAGAGCGATCTTCATCATAATATTATAAAATCTGCAGAACATATTCTGGTAGAGAAGCCGGTACAGCTTGACTTGTTCGAGGAAAATTTTGTGGATGTGAAGTCCAGGGAGTCCTATCAGATCTTAGGACAGATTTTTGATACATACTGGCTGATAGCCTTTAAGGACAAGCTGTTTATCATGGATCAGCATGCTGCGCATGAAAAGGTCAGGTATGAACGTCTTTTAAAGGAATTAAAAAACAAAACCGTGGCCTCCCAGCAGATTACGCCGCCTGTGGTGCTGCATTTAGACAGTAAGGAAGAACAGGCATTGCTTTCCTATCGGGATTATTTTACATCCCTTGGATTTGAAATCGAAGAGTTTGGAACCGGTTCTGTGGTCATCCGCAGTATGCCGGTGGATTTATATGGCTGTGAGGAAATGGAATTCTTCCGTGAGGTATTGGATGAACTGTGTGAGAATCCCATGAAGGATCAGCCGGATGTCATCTTAAATAAACTGGCATCCATGGCATGTAAGGCGGCTGTAAAGGGAAATAACAGTTTAACCCTTGAAGAGGTTTCAGCTCTTTTGGATGAGATGCTGACACTGGATAATCCTTATCATTGTCCGCATGGAAGACCGACGATTATTTCCATGAGCAGATATGAAATTGAGAAAAAGTTTAAAAGAATTGTAACGTAGGTGAAGCTATGGAGAAGAAACCACCCCTGCTTATTCTGACAGGACCTACAGCAGTCGGGAAGACCGCACTTTCCATTGCCCTTGCCAGAGAGGTACAGGGCGAGATTATTTCGGCAGATTCGATGCAGGTGTACCGTTATATGGACATCGGTTCTGCGAAGATCCGGAAGGAAGAGATGTGCGGCGTTCCACATTACCTGATTGACTGCCTGAATCCGGAGGAAGAATTTAATATTTATGTATTTCAGCAGATGGCAAAGAAGGCTATGGCACAGATTTATGCAAACGGTCATGTTCCAATTGTGGTTGGTGGAACCGGATTTTATATCCAGTCGCTGATCTATGACATCCTGTTTGAGGAAGAAGAGAATGACGGGATCCGTCAGAAATATGAACAGCTTCTTACTGAAAAGGGAGAAAAATATCTTCATGATCTGCTTGAAAAGGTGGATACGGTTTCGGCAGAGAAGATTCACTTTCATAATAATAAACGAGTAATCCGTGCTCTGGAATTTTATGAGAAGAATCATTATCCGATTTCCGAGCACAACGAAACGCAGCAGCACAGGGAATCTCCATATGAGTTCCGGTATTTTGTACTTAACGATGAACGGGAAAAGCTTTATCAGAAAATCGAACTGCGCGTGGATGAAATGGTGCAGAACGGACTGATTGATGAGGTGAAGCACCTTAAGGAAATGGGGTATCATCGTGGCATGGTTTCCATGCAAGGACTTGGCTATAAGGAGATTCTGGATTATCTCGATGATAAAATCACTCTCGAAGAAGCTATTTACCGGATTAAACGGGATACGAGGCACTTCGCCAAGCGGCAGCTGACCTGGTTTCGGAGGGAACGGGATGTGATCTGGGTGGATAAGTCAGAGATTGGAGCCGATACGGAGGCTTTATTAGCTTATATGCGTCCATATTATTATTCCCTTCGATAAGCGGATAACAGATTAAGAACAGATGTATGAACCGAAGAAATCAGTGAAGATGACGAAATCAATAAGAATGATATAAAAACGAATAAGGAACAAATTAAGCAGAAATTGGAAGAGGAATAAAAAGAATGGATTCAAAAAATATGTATTTATCCATGGGGATCCGTGAGGATGTCTATGCGTTTGGAGAAAAGATCTGGGGGGCATTGGAAGAGCGTTTTAAACAGATTGATCAGCTGTCAGAATATAACCAGTTAAAGGTCATTGCCGCCATGCAGAAAAATCAGGTGAGCGAAGCCTGTCTGCTTGGTACAACGGGCTATGGCTATAACGATCTTGGAAGAGATACCTTAGAGCGTGTCTATGCCGATATTTTTCATACAGAGGATGCCCTGGTGCGTCCACAGATTACCTGCGGAACCCATGCACTTGCACTGGCGCTCATGAGTAACCTGCGTCCCGGACAGGAGTTGTTATCCCCGGTTGGAAAGCCGTATGATACACTTGAAGAGGTCATTGGAATCCGTCCCTCGAAGGGATCGTTAAAGGAATATGGCATTTCTTACCGTCAGGTAGACTTGTTGCCGGATGGTGCATTTGACTATGAAGGAATTAAATCGGCTATCAATGAAAAGACCCATTTGGTTACGATTCAGCGGTCGAAGGGCTATCAGACCAGGCCAACACTTTCCGTAAAGCGGATCGGGGAACTGATTTCTTTCATTAAAGAGATCAAACCGGATGTGATCTGTATGGTGGATAACTGCTACGGAGAGTTTACGGAAACACTTGAACCGACGGATGTTGGTGCAGATCTTGTGGTTGGTTCACTGATTAAAAATCCGGGTGGCGGTCTTGCACCGATTGGCGGCTATCTGGCAGGGAGAAGAGAGTGCATCGAAAATGCAGCATACCGTCTGACATCTCCCGGGCTTGGCAAGGAGGTCGGTGCTTCCTTAACGGCACTGCCGGCATTCTATCAGGGGCTGTTTTTAGCACCGAATGTAACTGCGAATGCATTAAAAGCAGCGATTTTTGCAGCGAATATTTATGAATCCCTTGGATTTCAGGTCGTGCCGGACGGCACGGAATCAAGACACGATATCATTCAGGCCGTAACCTTTGGAACACCGGAGGGTGTAATCGGATTCTGTGAGGGCATTCAGAAAGCAGCCGCAGTCGATGGACATGTAACCCCTGAGCCATGGGACATGCCCGGATACGACAGCCCGGTCATTATGGCTGCCGGTGCGTTTGTGTCAGGATCCTCCATTGAACTGAGTGCAGATGGACCGATGAAAGAGCCATATGCGGTATATTTTCAGGGTGGACTTACGTGGCAGCACGGTAAATTCGGTATCCTTATGAGCCTGCAGAGACTTGTCGAACGTGGTGTTGTTTTGTTGGAATCTGCCAAACGATAGCTACAAAAAATGTATGAATTTTGTATACATAAATTTATAATTGTGTTAATATGTAACTATTCAGGTTCATGCGGATGCAGACGTATGGAGTCTGGATAGTTATTACGGTTAAGAAGAATTTCGAGGTACGGGCGGATGCGTAAAAATAACTGGGCATGTTTTTTATTAATTCTGGCAGGTATTGTCATTGGAGGCTTTATTGGAAATCTGTTTCCGAGCAGCTTCCTGAATTATGGACAGACCTTTGGACTGGCAGAACCATTGATCCTTGATCTTGGAATCCTTTGCATAACCTTTGGACTTACAATTAAGATTACGGTTGCCAGCATCATTGGCATTGTAATAGGAATTATTGTTTATCGAATGATTTAGTGCCGCTTTGGGAGAAGGAGTGGAAAGGAAATCATTTGAAACCCTATGAAAAATTTTTAAAGCATGGAGCAGCGTCCCTTACAGATGCGGAGCTCCTTGCCATTATTATCCGGACAGGAACGAAGAATGCTTCTGCCTTATCGATTGCACAGAAGCTCCTTGACCGGTTTGAACAGAACCGCCAACTCAACTCCCTGCATCACATTACTATACAGGAGCTGATGGAGATGGAAGGAATCGGAGAAGTGAAGGCGGTTAAGATTAAGTGTATTGCAGAGCTTTCTGCACGGATGGCGAAGCAGCATGCGGCACAGACTCTGGATTTTAAGACCCCGTCATCCATTGCGGATTATTATATGGAACAGATGCGGCATGAAGAGGTTGAAAAGGTGCTGCTGTTATTGTTGGATACGAAGCTCCATCTCATGGAAGAATATCTGTTATCGAAGGGAACGGTGAATGCTTCGCTGTTATCTACAAGAGAGGTGTTCCGGCATGCACTCCGGGCAGGAGCCTGTAAGATTGTGCTGCTGCATAATCACCCGAGTGGAAGCTGCAACCCGAGCAAGGAGGATCTTTCGGTTACAAAGAAGATCATGGAAGCCGGAAATCTGATGGAAATCCCGCTTCTGGATCATCTGATTGTAGGAGATGGCTGCTATTTAAGTCTGAAAGAATATGGCTATATATAGAAAGGACATAAAGAAGATGTTAAACAATGTTTTTGGTATTGATTTAGGAACAAACAATATTAAGATTTATAATCGTGCCGATGATACCATACTGGTTGAGAAAAACATGATCGCCATTGAGAATAAGAATAACGTATTCGCTTACGGGGATTCTGCTTTTGACATGTATGAAAAAGCACCGTCCAATATCCATATTTCCTATCCGTTATCCAATGGGGTTATTGCAGATATCCATAATATGGAAAAGATTGTACGGTTTTTCTTAAATGATCTGACCGGAAACAGCATCAAATCTGCGGATTACTACATTGCAGTTCCGACAGATGTCACGGAAGTAGAAAAGAGAGCCTTCTATGATCTGATCCGTGATGCCAATGTGAAGGCAAAGAAGATCATGGTAGTGGAAAAGGCAGTGGCCGATGGCCTGGGGCTCGATATTGATGTGAAGAATTCACAGGGAGTTCTTATTGTGAATGTCGGCTTTGATACGACCGAGATTTCTATTTTATCTCTTGGAGGTATCGTATTAAGCCGTCTCATTAAGGTCGGTGGACAGAAGTTTGATGATTCCATCCGTGCGGCGGTACGTAAGCAGTACAATCTGATTATTGGCGGAAAGACAGCAGAACATGTAAAGATTTCTCTGGCTGATCTGGAAAAGGAAAACAAGGGGGCGGTTGTATACGGCCGTGACATTGTGACCGGACTTCCGGTAGAGCGTGAGCTTCCCACCGCAATGATTGATGAATCTTTAATTGAGCACTTTTATACCATTATTGATAACATTAAAGTCATTCTGGAGAGAACACCTCCGGAACTGGCTGCAGATATTTACCGTCATGGTATTTATCTGACAGGCGGCGCTTCCCAGGTAAGTCATCTTGCAGAACTGATTCAGAAGGGAACGGGCTTAAAGGTCAACGTTTCTGAAAATCCGATTACCAGCGTTGCCCTTGGCTTATCCAGGATCATCAAGGATGACAACCTGAAAACCGTTGCTTATTCAATCGAAGGAATGAACAAATGAGTCCGATTATAAAAAGAAAAGGAGAAAAGTTTACATTACCTGGTAAATATCTCCTTTTTATTTTAACAATATTATGTATAGGGTTGATTGTACTGACCTTTAATACGAATCTTCTGAGTGCACCGGTAAGTGCGGTTGGCGGATTCCTTATTACTCCGTTACAGAATGGGATCAGTAAGGCAGGGAGCCTTATAAGCAGCCGTACCGAGGAGCTGGTACAGATCCGTTCCCTGCTTAAGGAAAACGAAGAGTTAAAGGCACAGATTGATGAACTGACGATGGAAAATATCAAGCTCCAGCAGGATCGTTACGAATTGACGAATCTCAGGGAATTATATGACCTGGATGCCCAGTATGACGACTATCCAAAGATCGGAGCGCGCATCATAGCCAAGGATTCCGGCAACTGGTATCATTCCTTTGTTATTGACAAGGGATACGACGACGGACTTTCCATTAATATGAATGTGATGGCAGGAAGCGGTCTGGTTGGAAGAATTACGGATGTTGGTCCGAACTGGTCCAAGGTTATTGCGATTATTGATGATAATTCCAATGTCAGCGGTATGGTACTTTCTACTTCAGATAATCTGATTGTATGCGGAGATCTGGAGTTATATGCCGATGGTTTGATCCGGTTTGAAAAGCTTGTGGACAATGCCGACCGTGTGGTAGAGGGTGACAAGATTGTAACCTCACACGTCAGTGACAAGTATCTGCCGGGGATTCTGATCGGTTATATCAGCAGTATCAGTATGGATGCCAATAATCTGACAAAGTCCGGACTCATTACTCCGGCGGTCGATTTCGAGCATCTTGAAGAGGTGCTTGTTATTACGGAATTAAAGCAGGTTGTGGAAGATTAGGAGGTTGTTATGAGACGGTTTTTATTTTCCGTGTTATTAATCATAGGCAGCTTCGTATTGCAGACCACATTGTTTCAGGCACTGTCCTTTGGCGGGATCGTGCCGAATCTGATGATTGTACTGACGGCATCCTATGGTTTTATGAGAGGGAAGAAAGCAGGACTTCTGACCGGATTTTTCAGCGGTCTGCTATGTGATATTTTTTTCGGACCTGTCATTGGTCTGAATGCATTGATCTATATGTATATTGGCTATCTGAACGGACAATTCCATCATGTTTTTTATCCGGATGACATTAAACTTCCATTGATTTCCATTTTTGTAAGTGATCTGTTATATGGAATACTGTATTACCTGACGTTGTTCATGCTCCGCGGACGATTCCATTTCAGTTATTATCTGGTACATATTATTGTTCCTGAGACAGTTTACACGATCCTTATCACCCTGTTGTTTTATCCGTTTATTCTGTGGATGAACAATCGGTTGGAGAAATCTGAGCAAAGGAGTAGTCGGAAATTTGTTTGAGCATTTGAAAGAAAAGTTTCTGAATATGATTACCTCAAGGGAATTCCTGCTGATGATCGTTATGATTGCTGTTGCTTCTGTAATGATTCATCGTGTGTTTGAACTCCAGATTGTACATGGAGAGGACTATATTGATTCTTTTCAGATGAAAATTAAAAAGGAGCGTACAATAGCAGGAAGCCGCGGGTGTATATATGACAAGAACGGAAACCTGCTTGCCTATAATGAACTGGCACATTCTGTAACCATCGAGGATGTGTATGAAAGTGGTAAGATGAAAAATTACAATCTGAATACCACGATTCATACACTGGTTCAAATGATTGAAAAGAACGGAGATCATATTGTCAGTGACTTCAAAATCACTCTGGATAAAAACAATCATTATGCATTTACCGCAGAGGGAACAACCCTGAAGCGTTTTCTCGCAGATGTCTATGGAAAACGGAATATTGAAGATCTTGAAGAAAAACAGAGTACAGCAACCGCACAGGAGGTTGTAGATTATCTGTGTGGATGGGAACGCTTCCGGATCGGAGAGTATACCAGAGATACTACTAAGGATGAGTTCATTCCGGGAGCCGGGTATGATAAGAGTGAGGTCTTAAAGATATTGACGATTCGTTATGATATGAACAGTAATTCTTATCAGAAATATATTGCAACGACAGTTGCAACAGATGTGAGTGAGGAAACCGTTGCTGTTGTCATGGAAAATAATGACATTCTGGAAGGGGTTTCCATTGTGGAAGATACCATCCGCAAATACGTGGACAGTGTCTATTTTGCACATATTATCGGATATACAGGAAAGGTTTCTACTGATGAGCTGGAGGAATTACAGGCAGAAAATCCGGATTACGATATGAATGATACGGTAGGAAAGCTTGGAATTGAAAAATCCATGGAAACCCAGCTTCAGGGAATTAAGGGGAATGAAACTATTTTTGTAAACAGCGTCGGAAAGGTTACGGAAACGACGGATTATCATGAACCGATTGCCGGCAATGACGTATATCTGACCATTGATAAGGATCTGC
>ERZ1106939.304-NODE-304-length-44196-cov-11.330872_pt1 | contig 44196 bp, 37 predicted proteins | sample MGYA00403669_ERZ1106939 | MGnify/ENA primary metagenome ERZ1106939 (study PRJEB35170, sample SAMEA104062447) | human gut metagenome | biome: human gut; feature: human-associated habitat; material: faeces | place: Denmark | collected 2012-09-28 ...
TCGGAAGATGCGGAAATTATAGACTATGCATCTAAGCAGGGAGTGGAAGTGATTGTACGGCCGGATGAACTTGCACAGGATGCAACTCCCATGAAAGATGTGATTCTTCATGAGTTACGATATTTAAGGGAAAAGGAAGAATATGTTCCGGATATTATAGTTTTATTACAGCCCACATCTCCTCTTCGGACAGCGGAACATATTGATGAAGCCATGCAAAAGCTATTGTTAAGTGATGCGGATGCGTTGGTCAGCGTAGAAGAGGAGCCTCATCTGCATTCACCGTATTCCGTTATGCAAATCAATGAACAGGGATATTTGGAATTTTTCTTAAAAGAGGGAGAAAAATTCACCTCAAGACAGCAAAAACCAAAGTTTTATGCCAGAAACGGTGCTGCAATTTATGCAGTAGAAACTGACGTGTACTTAAGGACAGGAAGCCTGTATGGCACTAAGTGTATGGCATATGAGATGCAGCCGGAGGATTCTGTAGATATAGATGAGCCCATGGACTTGTATCTTGTACGGAGCATGATGCAGTATAAACGGGAAAAAAGTGCTTTGAGGAGTAAGGATTCATAAATGAAGTATATTAGAATTTTAAAGGATATCAGTAAGAAAATATCTTATATGTTGGACAAGTCCCAAAAAAGATGGGCAGTCGTCGTTTTGGTATGCATTTTTATTGGAGCAATGGTAGAAACCCTTGGAGTTTCAGTGATTGTTCCACTTGTACAGGCAATGCTGTCTCCGGAAGTGATACGTAGAGCATTGGAGGCGGGTGTTTTACACATTTCAACGGAAAATATAACGAATCATGAATTGATTCTACTTTTGAGTATTGGTGTTGTTATTATTTATATTATCAAAAATATTTATCTTATTTTTTTATCTTATATCCGTTCCTGGTATTCCTGCAAAATACAAAAAGAAACTGCAGTTAAAATGATGAACTCTTATATGAAAAGGGGATATCCTTATTTTCTGAATACTAATGTCAGTAAATTGCTTAGAGGTGTTGGCGGAGATGTCTCGGGTCTTTATGGTGTGATTTCTCATATTTTTAAAATTATTACAGAGGGATTAACGGCTTTCTGTATTTGCATTTTTATTATGATAACAGATTATAAAATGGCACTGGCAATTGCAGCAATAGGTATTGTATGCATTATTGTGATTATTAATCTGTTTAAGAATAAAATGTCGAAATACGGAAAAATATATAGGAAATATATTGGCATAACCAATCAGAGCAGTATTCAGGCTTTTGAAGGAATTAAAGAGATCCTGGTTATGCGCAGAGAGCAGTTTTTTACTAATCAGTTTAGAAATTCCTATGAAGTTATGCAAAAGGCGAATGTAATTCAATCCGTTGCCAGTGAAAGTCCGGCATATATGATAGAAGCAGCCTGTGTTACAGGAATGATTGTGATTATATGTATAAGGATGATGGGAAGTTCTGATTTGAATGCATTGATTCCACAGTTGGCGGCATTTGCGGTCGCTGCATTCCGAATTTTACCTTCGCTTGGTCGTATTTCCAGCGCAGTGAATGGGCTGATTTATAGTATTCCTTCCATGAATGCATGTTATGAAAATGTGTCTGCTGCGAATCAATACGAAGAGTCAACGGATCTAAGAAAAGTTGGTGTTAATGATGAAAATAAATTGGAATTTAATGAAAAAGTAGAGATTAGAAATGTGAGTTGGAAATATTCAGAGACTGGTCCGGATATTTTGAAAGACATAAGCTTTGATATCATTAAAGGAACATCGGTGGCCTTTATTGGACAGTCAGGAGCAGGAAAGACTACTTTGGCAGATGTAATCCTTGGATTGTTGAAACCCTATGAGGGAGATGTTACGGTTGGCGGGAAAAGTATTTTTACTTCACCTAAATCGTGGGCAGGAATTGTGGGCTTTGTGCCTCAATCTGTATATCTGACGGATGATACGATTAGAAAAAATGTGGCGTTTGGTGTAGAAGAAGCAGATATCGATGATGACAAGGTATGGAGAGCCTTGGAACAGGCGCAGCTTGCAGAATTTGTGAAAGGGCTTCCAGACGGACTTGATAATATAGTAGGGGATCGGGGAATCAAGATTTCCGGTGGTCAGAGACAAAGAATTGCAATTGCAAGAGCGTTATATGAAGAACCGGAAATTCTGGTATTGGATGAAGCAACTTCTGCACTTGATACGGAAACAGAAAGTGCGGTAATGGAGGCGATTGATTTCCTTCACGGAAAGAAAACAATGATTATCATTGCACACAGACTTACAACAATACAAAATTGTGATACGGTATATGAGGTGAAGAATGGCAGTATTAGCGCAGTTAAAAAGAAAAATGAATAGCTATATATCGGAACAAGAACATTTATAGTTGAGCTATGTTATAATATTTGTAGCATTTGTGGAAGGAATGGCACTTAATCACAGGTTATAAGAAAGAGAACGGATATCATGCTATTTAATTCAATGCCTTATGCAATTTTTTTGCCCTCGATTTTTATATTATATTGGATAATCCCACAAAAAAAACGTTGGATTTTGCTGTTAGTGGGAAGTTATTATTTTTATATGAGTTGGAACTACAAGTATGTTGTATTAATTTTTTATACAACAATTGTTAGTTACGTAGCAGCATTACTATTAGAAAGAACAAAAAAAAAGTATTTAAAAAACATAATTTTGATGGTCACATTAGTTTTATGTCTGGGTGTATTATTCGTCTTTAAATATTATAATTTTGCACTAGGATCGTTAGCGCACATTATTCCGTTTGAACCTCACTACTTTAAAATTTTACTGCCTGTTGGAGTATCTTTTTATACATTTCAAACTTTGAGTTATGTGATTGATGTGTATAAAGGGGATATTGATGTAGAAAAACATTTTGGAATATATGCAACATTTATATCTTTCTTTCCACAGTTAGTTGCTGGACCGATTGAAAGATCATCAAATCTATTGCCACAGATTAGAGAGAAGCATAATTTTCATTTAGAAAATGCATATTATGGTGTCCATTTGATTTTGTGGGGGTTATTTAAGAAGATGGTAATTGCCGATAATTTGGCTGTATTTGTTGATCTTGTCTATGGTGATATTTACACTTATACAGGAGGATCAATTTTTGCAGCGACCCTATTTTTTACGATTCAAATATATTGTGATTTTTCGGGATACTCTGATATTGCCAGGGGGTCTGCAAAACTGTTTGGGGTTGAATTGATGGAGAACTTCAAGAGTCCATACTTTTCAACTAGTGTGAAAGATTTTTGGGGCAGATGGCATATTTCTCTTTCCAGTTGGTTTAGAGATTATTTGTACATTCCTTTAGGAGGGAATAGAGTATCACAAATAAGAAATTGTGTAAACGTAATGATTACATTTCTGTTAAGTGGGCTTTGGCATGGTGCAAACTGGAATTTTGTTGTTTGGGGCGGGATTCATGGTATGGCACAAATATATGAAAATGCTTTTGGCATTAAAAAAACTGATGGCAATGCTCCGTTCGTTTTTATCAGAAGGATATTTGTATTCTCTTTTGTGGCGTTTGCGTGGATTTTTTTCAGAGTCGAGAATATACATCAGGGTTTTTATGCAGTATTTTCAATGTTTAAGGGAATAAGCCATCCTGCCACATATTTTAGAGAAGGCTTTACTGCAATAGGGGTACATAGAGATCTTCTGCCGTATCTGGCTTTGTATTTTATTCCTCTATTAGTATTTGATTTGGTTTCACTAAAGAAGGATATAATTTTATGGATAAGTACTAAGGGGGCGGTAGTGCGGCATGTATATGTGATCATGATGGTTCTTTTGCTGTTGTTTTATGGTTATATTGGTCAATCAACTTTCGTTTATTTTCAGTTTTAGAGGGTTAAGATATGGTCAAAAAAGGGCTTTTTAATTTTATAATAAATGTCTTTATATACTATGCTGTTATATCGGGTACAATAATTGGTACAAACTATTTTGTTGATGCGTCTTCTGTAATACGCCCTCAGCACACTCAAATGGCAAGGTTAGCTCTTGAAGGAAATATTATAGCGACACCTGAAAATTATAATGAACGGGTATATCAAGTATGTATCGTGGACAATATGAAGACACTACCAGAAACTATTGTGATTGGTAGTAGTAGAGGAATGTTTGTTGGAGAAGAAATTACGGGATACAGTAATATCTATAATAATTGTGTTAGTGGAGCATGTATAGAAGATTACTATGCGCTATTAGGACTATATCATGAAAGATTCAATGATTTACCCAAAAGAGTTATTATAGAAACTTCACCATGGGTATTTTATGCTGCTAATCCTGAGGATAGATGGCGAGAGGATGATACTTATTATGGCTCGGCATGTGCCTTTTTTAAGGAAGTTAACGAAGTGGATTTGGAAGCAGATAATAATTTGAATGCTGAGAACCCATATATTTCACTTTCATATTTTAGATATAATATTGAACAGTGGCGAGAAAAGGGATATGAAGTTTTTCAGGAAGATGCTCGAATTAGCATTGACACCAGTGAAGCAGCTGATTTTCCTGATGGAACTATAAGGTATGAAGCCTCATTAGAGAACGAGAGTCCGGATAGATTAAATAAAGTATTAGCTAAAAATGGTGCTTGCACATATGAAGATAGTAATAATATGACAGAGATTGATTTTGAAAAATCTATGCGATATGAGAAATTGATAGACTACCTTCAGAATAATGGAGTTGAGGTCATAATTTATATGCAACCCTTTAGTGTTACGCAGTGCAAGTATTCGTTTGATGACAATCTGAATCCAGGTTATGCATTGGCATATGACTATATAATAAATTTGGCAAATAAAAGGGAGATTAAGGTTCATGGAGGTTATGACGCAAGGATTTTTGGTTTATCAGACGTACAGTTTATAGATTATATGCATCTTGATAGAGAAGGCACTAATTTAGTATGGCATTATAATTTCTAAAAAGAGTTACTTTCAGGTCAGTAAAAGAGTAGATATTTAAGAAAAATATGATAGGAAAGATTAATTTATAACAGGAGATAAAACAATATGAATTTAGAAGATGACGATTTGATAAATGAGTATAATAAAATAAATAATTCTTTTACAAAAACGGTGGTTTATCATGTGGGGGTAGCTGCCGGATTTCATTCTGAAGTGGATGCAATGATGCAGTGTATGTTGTATTGCTATGTGAATAAAATAAAGTTTGTTCTCTATGCGGATGATGCGAATTTTGCAGGTGGCTATGGATGGAATGAGTTTTTTGAATCATTTTGTGAAGAGAACCACGATAGAATGAATCATATTGCAAACTACAGACTTCCTATTTCCTGGTATAGAGTGGATCGCAAAATTCTAGCGAGAATGTTAAAAAGAAAAATAGGTGTTGATTATCTGACTTATGATATTTTTGCACAATGTATTCCTCAGGAATATAGTGCTGTTGAGGAGATGGAATGGCCTCTTTTTAATATTAAAGGAACAAACCTAGGTGAATTTGCAAAACTTAGTAAAATAGCATTAAAATATAATAAAAAGACTCTAAAAGAGGTTAATGAATTAATTGCTACAGTGAAATTACCAGAAAAGTATGTTTCTATCCAGTTTAGAGGCGGAGACAAATCTTTAGAATGTAAGAATTTGATTAATACAAAAGATGCTTTGAAAAGAATAAATATGAATATATCTGATATTTTTATTTTTACGGATGATTATCGATTTGTAAGAGAGGTAAAGGAGCTGCGTCCACAGTGGAATGTGTATACATTAACTAGGGAGAATGAATGTGGATATATAAATAGCAAATTTCAGAAATTGCCATGGGACGAAAAGAGGAAGGATATGATCAAGCTGTTTGCTATGGTTGAAATATGTCTAGCGTCGTACATACATTTTGGAGATGAACAGGCTTGTGTGAATAATTATATTAGGTCGTTAAAAAGCAATGAAAGTTATTATTCAATTTGGGAAAAATAATTCGACAAGTGATTTTACGTGTAATTAAATTAGACAGCGTAAGAGGATAACTGGATTAATGAACATATCAATTGGGGAAAGAACAAGAACTGAGTGGGTAGATATCGCAAGGGGAATAGGTATAGTGTGCGTATGTCTGGGCCATTTGGGCATAGAAAGTATAGATCGCGTTGTATTTACCTTTCATATGCCATTGTTTTTTATATTAAGTGGCATGTTCCTGAATGGAGATGTACCATTTAGCGAATTCATTAAAAAGAAAAGTAAGAGATTGCTGGTTCCGTATTATGTTACAGGAGGGATAATTTGTTTCCTCGTATTTTGGGCAGATGTTTTCAGAAAAATGTGGGAAAGAATTTTACCTGATCTATGCTCAATGTTTATAGCTGTTCTTTGTGGGTCTTGTTTTAAGGTTTCTGATGTGATTGATGGAGTGGGGGCACTTTGGTTTTTATGGGCGCTGTTTTGGGCTAGTGTACTGGTAAAATTATTAATTCCATATAAATGGGGAGCGGTATATATTTGTATATTATCCGTATTTTCTTATATATCTACACGTTATTTCTGGCTGCCTTTAAGTATACAACCGGGAATATGTGCTTCTATATTTGTCTATTTGGGTGTAAGACTACAAGGGGTAAATTGGAATGAGGCATTGAATTGGAAAAGGGCATTGGGGGCATTCATTGTTTTTCTGTTAGAAGTGATTTTTAATATTCATTTGGATATGGGACAGAATATTTATGATTATGGAATAGTGAGTGTCTTGGGAGCCATTTGTTGTTGCTATTTTATATTCTATATTTCAAATTTATTAAGTTATACAAATTTGAAAAAATATTGTATTATTATGGGACAATACTCCCTTCTAATATTATGTATTCACCAGATTGAAATGAAAGTATTTCCATGGAGTGTAGTTTTGTACATTCTTGAAAAAGTTGGACTTGATAGCTGGTTTGTTCTTTTTGTAACTGGCTTTAGAATTATAGGGTTTTATGTTTGCATAAAATTGTGGATTAAACTATCACCAATTATAAAAAATCTAGTAAAGGCATAGGGAAGCAAGGAGAAAAATGAAAAAAGTTTTAATAACCGGGGCAGCAGGCTACATAGGCAGGCATGTTGTAAAAGAGTTTCTGGATCATAATTATATGGTATATGCCAATGATTTGAATAACAAAGGAATTGATGATAGGGCAACGATTATCGATTATCCGATTTTTGATGGAAATAAGGATATTTTTAATCGGCTTGGAGAGCCGGATGCTCTTGTTCATTTTGAATATTACGTTGCGGCGGAGCCGCCTGTCCGGTGTGGCGAGAGCCACCATTCCGGACAAACAGAGCCACCTTATTACTAGCTATTGTGCCGTGTTTTGATCTATCCCATAGACTTCTCTCATGGAGATATCTTTGGATGGATCAATACTTTCAATGTTGATTTTATACGCATCATAGACAATACGGTCCATGATGGCATCTGCCAATGGATTGTCATCGCCACCCAAACGTTTGTACCATCCTTCTTCTCTGAACTGGGAGCAAAAGATGGTAGAGGACTTTTTCTTCGCTTATGAATTAGTTCAAAAAGATTTTTAGATTCTGATTCATTCAGCTTTAGTAAAAGCCATTCATCAATGATAAGTAATAATGGTTTGATATACTTTGAAAGTGCTTTTACAAATGTTCTATCGTTTCTTGCAGCTTCTAAGTCAAGAAGCAGATCAGGAAGACGGACATATTTTACCGTGTAATACTGTTTGCAGGCTTCCATGCTGAACGCACAGGCCGTGTATGTCTTGCCACTCTCGGTTGCACCGGTAATAAAGATGTTCCGGTACTCTGCAATGTATTCGCAGGTAGCAAGACGATTGATGAGTTCCTTATTAAGCTTGCGCCCCGAACGATAATCAATACCGGCAATGCATGCATCGGATTGTTCCAGTTCAGCATTGCGTATAATACGTTTTAAACGATTGTTTTTGCGGTTGGTATATTCAACATCAACCAGCATACCAATACGGTCTTCGAAAGAAATGTCCTTTATAGAGGAATCATTCATTTGAATACGGAATGCATCTGCCATAGCTGTAAGACGCATTTCAATTAATTTATCAGTTGTACTTTGATTAATCATTGTGCTTACCTCCCGCTGTTTTATCAGCATAGTATCTGGCACCTCTTGTGATGCCGAATGAATTAGATTTTTTCTCTTCCCGGGCTTTTGGGATGTCATCATCTTTTAAAGTAACCAGAAGATTTTTGATACTTTTGTAGTTGGGTGAACTGGAATAACTTAAGACTTTCATGCAGGCAGCTTCCAATTTTTGAGGAGAATGCTTTTCTGCAAGCTTTAACAATCCCATGCAGCTTCGGTAGGATTGTTGCTCTACCCTGCCGGAGGTAAGTAGTGCATCTACAATTTCATATACGATTGGTCCAATCTGTTTCGCCCACTTTCGGAAACGGTCACCATTCCACTCCAGTCCACTCCAGATACTTCTGGTGGTCTTCTGGCATATGACCGGACTGAGTGGAATACTGTCCCGGTCGTCCATAAAGACGTCTGTGTGAAGCGATTCGATTATGGTTAATAAATATTTCTATTGTTGTTTCTGTTATTCGCACATCGACCTTATTTTTGATATACTAATAAGGCACGGAGTAGTACATCTTGTCTACTGCGATGTGGTAATTAAATTGAACTGTAGCAACTTTCCATTCGCAAAGTTCAAAGCGGGTAGCAGGTAGCGAGGCCAGTAATGGCATTTCTTCCCCAAGAAACAGACTACGCCTGCTACCTTCTTTTTTCTGGAAGGTATTTGCATTGAACTGTTCCAGTTTTTTTCTGATAGCAGAATTCAATTCTGTCAGAGAAAAGAACTGTTCGTTCCGAAGGGCTGCCGTAATCCATGCCTTCTGCTTTTCGTTGATGAATGCTTCCACGTAGGCATACATGCTATAAGACATAACACCTACAAAAATCCATGCTTCCGTAATCTCTCCGGTATCAGGATCGATGATATGAGCAGGATCTCCTGCCCAATCTACTTCAACCTGCTCACCGGGTTTTCGAGGAATGTGCATGGTGGCTCGTCTTTTCTGCTCATCCTGTTGGATGTAGTAGCAGAACTGTGAATACATGAGCGGCTCTTCGCCCGTCATGCGGCAATCTTCACAGTATTCACTCTAGAGGAGTTTCTTGCTTACTCCGTTTCGAAGTAATTCTTTGCGAATGTAAGCATAGTCAGGCATACGCTTATTAGTAGCTGACTTTTCCTTGGGAAATAGAATGTTTTCCAAGGCTTCATCGGTCATTGTTTCATCAAGAGGCTATGAGCTGTTCATCTCTTCAGCTTTCTTAAGAACCTTTGACACAGTGTTATGGGATACACTGCAACTTAGTGCAATGTTCCTCTCGCTAAAACTCAGGCTATGCAGCCTGATAATTTCGCGATATTTGGTCATGGTTTTGACCCTCCTTATAATGTATTTACAGCAATCGGTGCATAGCTACAGGATAAGGAATCTATGTAATAATGGTTTCCACAAGACCGGAATGTTGATTTCCTTACGCCGGAATACTCAATGGATTTATTCACAATTCTAATGCACATATGGAAGATTTGTCAAAGCATATGATTTTTTTAAACAATATGATGGCGGGCGGCTTGAAGAGCATATCTGTCATGGGAAGCATGCATGAAGTAGGCTATTGGGAAGGCCCGTAAATACTCAAACGGTTCTTTCCGAACTTAGTTGACTTTATTACAATGAATTAATAAAATATAACTATCGGAGGATGGTTATGGATTTTATGGTCAAAGATCTGGATATCAATTATAGATTAGATGCATTTTGCAATAAAGCAGATAAAATTATTTTTGAAATATCAAGTGAAGTATCAACTGTTAATTGTCCTTATTGTGGTGAAAGAGTCTAAAAGAATTTACTCTAGATATCAAAGAGAAATACAGGATCTTCCTATACAAGGGAGGAAGACGGTTTTACTTGTTTCAACCAGAAAGTTCTTATGTGATAATGATACGTGTTGCAAACGGACATTTTCTGAACGGCATCCATTTGTTGATGCAAATGGATGGAATTGCCATGCAATATAATAATGGTTTGGCAGAGGGAAGCGTTAATAAACTTAAAGTAATAAAACGTATTATGTATGGCAGAAATAGTTTTGAATTATTGAAAGCAAAGGTACTGCTTCACGAGCAATTTTGCTGTGAAATCAACTAAACGTGGAAAGAACCAATTAAGCGCTTACTTTGAATATGTGGTGCGCTTTATAGTCTATAAAAACTGCGTATCATCAAATTGCTAATTATTTTTATGTGGGGATGATATATACAAAGAATTGGAAGGGAAAATTCAAATGGAGAATAGGATAGAAAGAAATTATGGACTGGATATTATAAAAGTTATTGCGACCATAATCATTGTATTTCATCATTATCAGCAGGTTACGGGTGTCATTTTTGATGGGATAAATTTTTATGGGGGAAAGTTTCCCTTTGGTTATGTTGTCGAATTGTTTTTTATTATTTCAGGTTATGTCATCTATCCTTATATTGATAAAATTAGTGAAAAAGGGCTCAGACTATCTGAATTTTACTTTAATAGGTTTATCAGATTGTTTCCAATGGTATCCATAACGGCCATTACTTATGAATTATTTCTTTATATATATGTGTGCAGAATGGGACAAGACTTTTTTAGGGGATGGAAACCCACACTTTGGGGAACTGTGCTAGATTGTTTGATGATACAATGTGGATGGGGATTCACGAATCCTGAAGTGAATAATCCAACATGGTATGTTAGTGTATTGATGCTATGTTATGTATTGTTCTATGTACTAGTATGTATGGCAAAAAAATGCAAATTTGATGTTATTTATTTCTTCATTGTAATGATTTTATTAGGTGTGTCTATTAATACGTATTCTTTACAATTACCATTATTGAATCCTGACACTTATAGAGGTTTTTACTCGTTCTTTTGGGGATTGTGTTTAAGACGATTTATGCCCATAGTTCAGAAAGAGATCATTCATCATAAAGTTTTTTCGACATTTGCTATAGTTGCATCATTATTGATTATTCCACTTTTAATACATAAAGAGCATGCAATAGTTTCAAGTGATGTTAATTATCTGGTAACATTTATTTATTATACAGTTATAATATGCCTATTCGAAATACCACAGGTTAATGGCATATTCAAATTTACATTCTTAAAAACGCTGTCTGAGATATCATTTAATGTATATTTATGGCATATTACACTGCTTCTTGTTCTGTATATGGTTATTGAAATCTTTTTTGAAGGGCAGTCTTGGTTTCTCTGTTCACCTACAACTATGTACTTATTTACAATAGGAAGCTTTGTTTGGGGAAGTATATCTTATTATTTTATTGAACGGCCTATAGTTTTGCGAATAGATAAGAGAAAGTAAAATCAAGTGATTTGGGTGAAATTTTTGAAGAGAGGATTATAATTATGGATCAGAAAATAGCAGAAAGACCTGCAAAAATATTTATAAGTCATTCAAGTCAGGATATAGAATTTGTTCAGCCACTAGTAACATTGTTCGGAAGCATGGGATTAAATTCAGAGAATATGTTTTGTTCTTCTGTGCCAGGATATAATGTACCATTAGATAAAAATATATTTGATTATCTCAAGATGCAGTTTAAGAATTATGATCTGCATGTTATTTTTGTTCTGTCGGAAAATTATTATAATAGTGCGGCTTGCTTAAATGAAATGGGAGCTGCATGGATATTACAACACAAATATACAAGTGTGTTAATTCCACAGTTTGAGTTTCATAATATTAAAGGTGCTATAGATCCTATGAGAATATCAATTAAGTTAGATGCTGAAAAATACGAATTGAAGGATCGTTTAAATCAACTTAGAAATGAAATTATTGATGAATTCCATTTGGTGGCATCATTATCACAACAAAGTATATGGGAGTGTCATAGGGATGAATTTATCAGAAAGGTGAATTCGGGGGAGGTTTATTGGAAGCAATTGAATCGACTTAAAGAGGAAAAACGTCCATTTAATGAATGGATACTACCATTACAAAAATTGATCCAGGTAAATCCCGATAGTTGTGACGCCATATATATGTTAGGAACAATATATGCAGAACTTGGTGATGAGAAAATGGCACATAAATATTTAAAAATGGCAGGGGATTTATCACAAAATAAAGAGCTTGACGAAAAGATAAATAAGAAATTGAAGCAACTGGGAATATGATAAAAGAAATGAATTATTAGGAGGGGAAATGGATATGGGAGAAAAGGCTTTTATTAATAAAACGAATCGGAAGAAATATAATTGGCCTTTTTCGGGAACAAGTGCTTCTGATTTATTAAAAACAAATTTTCAAGTTATGATCGATACTAATGTTTTACATATTCCGGGATTTCGTACTTTCTATGAGGAGTGGGTGCAGAAATCAACGCCGGATAAGGTGAAATATATTTATATTTCTTCTTTAGAAGCTAAAGACACTACTATTTCTTCTGCTTTTCCAAATGTGCGAGTTCTGCAATATGATGATTGTAATGATTATATTTCTTTTTTTCAAAATATTAAAAGTATGGGAACCTGGTTATTTCTTACGGAAAACGACAAAAATGCACAAAGTATTATCAAAGCATCGAGAATTGCAGGAATATATTTGCGTGTTTATAAATTAGATAAAGAGGGAAAATTAAGAAATTGTATATCATCACCTCACAATAATAAATATAATATTGATAATTCATTGGCAAAAATGGATTCTTTTGATTTACCTACTGAAATTGCGCATATACAAACAGTGATTCGAAGTAATCAAGTGAAATTAGAAGAAGGAGATATGGTATATGATTCAAATAATAAATCAATTCGACTAGAGAGGGAATTTTCGTCTAATCCACAATCAATTACATACCAGACAGATAGAATTGGAGTACAGGCAAAAATATATCAAAATCCATGGCTAGAAATTTCATACTTTGAGGACAAAGTGCGATTGATGCTTAAGAAGGATGTAAAATGTGAAGGAATATGTTGGCCTATTGATTTATTATATGATAAAAATGGTGAATTTGTCGGAATTCTTGTTCCGAAGGCAGAGGGGTATCAGCTTAAGCAACAGTTGATGAGCCAGCAGGGATTGCAAGAAAATTTTCCACAGTGGAATAGAAGAGAATTAACTCATTTAACAAAAGTTATTTTGGATAAGATAATATATTTGCAAGATAGAAATATTTTATTTGGGTTGATAAATCCAGGAGCAATTTTTGTGAAGGATGAAGGACATGTATACTTTACAGAAATGGATACTTACCAGATAGAAGGATATCCTATCTTGTCTTATGAAAGGGTTATGCAGGCACCTGAATTACAGGATGCAAAAGAAGATGTACGATTATATACTAAAGAACAGGATAATTATGAAATAGCATTATTAGTATTCATGCTACTTATGCCAGGGAAATTTCCGTATATTAAGGGAAAGTATAGGAATATTTCTGAAAGCATAAAGGGTATGGATTTTGCCTTTCGATATGGAAAATCAGGAGAGGAGCATGGGGCAAAGGAATATTATGGACTATGGCGATTTGCTTGGAGTCATTTGGGAAATGAATTAAAACAGGCTTTTTATAATACGTTTCAACGAGATCAAGATTTTAGCACTCCAGAAAAACGGAGAGATGCGCGATTTTGGAAAAAGAAAATTGAAAAATTAGAGCAGGAACTTCAAAATCCATACGATGAGGAATCACTTAGAATTTTTCCACGTACATTTAAACGCTATAATGGTATGAGAACAATTCAATGCGTGAAGTGTGGTATTAATCATCCGGATTTTTATTACAAATATCCGGAGAGGAGGATATGCAATTCATGCTTAGGGAAACCTTCAGAGATACATTTTACTTGTAAAAGTTGTGGAAAATCATTTTATTATGATTTTGCTACATTATTCAAGTATGAAAAACTTGTGGAAACTAAAAATTTTTCCATGCCAACACATTGCCCATACTGTAGATCTAATAAAAGAAAATGTTTGTCATGTGGAAAGTTAATTCCGACTTATCGGATAAATGATGCGGGGATGTGCTATGATTGCGGAAAAGCTGCAAGAGAGAGAATTACGAAAAGATATTATTGTAAATGTGGCGAAATAATTGAGTTGACACAGGGACAGGTCGATTTTTATATGAGAAAGTTTGGTAACTTACCGTTGCACTGTCAAAAGTGCAGAACAGAACGTCGTAACGGGTATTAAAAAGTAGGGGAGGTAATAGATACTATGCAGGATGAATATAGTTTAGAGCAAGATCGTGTATTTAGTCTTGACGAATTTAAACAATTTGATAGACTTAATCAGAATACGAACAGTAGAATCCCTATTTTCTTCTGTGTTGATGTGAGCGCTTCTATGAAAAAAGTGGTTAATTTTGGCGAAACAAGATTATCGCTTCTTTCGAAAGTTATGCGAAGACTTTTAGAGAACATGAAAAATCATCCAGTTCTTAGTGAACGGGCGGTTATTGGAGTTGTTACATATAATAATAGAGCAGTTTTGCAACAGACAGCTTTAGATTTGGCAATTCTTAATATTGATGATGCAACTAATTTTGTGGCTGAGAATCAAACTATTTTTTCTCTTGGATTACGTTGTACTATACAAGCCATAGATCAATATAGAGAGAGTATTCGTCGAAGTGATGTAGAGACATTTACTCCAATATTAGTTTTTATGACGGATGGAGAGCCGGTAGGCGACTCAGATAGTGAGATAGAAGCGGTATATAATGAAATATGGAGACGAGTACAAAGAGACGATTTATATGTTTTTCCTATTGGTATCAGTCAAGAAGCAAGAATGTCATATGTGAAAGCCTTGAGTCCAGCGGATCAGTGGTATCAAATGATCAATGAGAGTGATTTTATAAAGGTATTTGGCGAGATTGAAAGAATAGTATGCGATAAACCATCTTCTACAGCAGAAGAGAAAACTAATATGACGAAAATGGCATCAAAGTTGAAGGATACAAAAGACACAGGAAGTGGAACATCTTTTGTTTTAAGTGATTTAGCGAAAATTTTGGAAGAACATAAAGAAAAATATTGAGGGAATAATTACGTGACAATGTTGGATTGGATATAAATAGGTAAAGTAGATATATACTGATTATCCTGAAAAACTGTAGGAAATTGCTGAAAGCAGTAACAATATAAAGCTGAAATTATATAATAATAGAGAGTATGAGGGGCTGGAAAGTATATGGTATACATTGGATTCTCTTCGCAGAAAGGTGGATTATAACAATGAAAAAAGTTTTAATAACCGGGGCAGCAGGCTACATAGGCAGGCATGTTGTAAAAGAATTTCTGGATCATAATTATATGGTATATGCTAATGATTTGAATAACAAAGGAATTGATGACAGGGCAACGATTATCGATTATCCGATTTTTGATGGAAACAAGGATATCTTTAGCAGGCTTGGAGAGCCGGATATTCTTGTTCATTTGGCGTGGAGAGATGGATTTATTCACAATTCTAATGCACATATGGAAGATCTGTCAAAGCATATGATCTTTTTAAATAATATGATGGCAGGGGGCTTGAAGAGCATATCCGTTATGGGAAGCATGCATGAAGTAGGTTACTGGGAAGGTGCGATTGATGAGAATACCCCATGTAACCCAATGTCAATGTATGGTGTGGCTAAGAATGCTTTAAGACAGGCTCTGCTATTAAAAACCAGGAACAGTGATGTTGCGGTGCATTGGTTACGTGCATATTATATTTATGGGGATGATATGCGGGGAAGTTCCATATTTTCGAAAATTGTACAGGCAGCAGAAGATGGGAAAGAAGAATTCCCATTTACTTCAGGAGAAAACCAGTATGATTTTATCCATATTGATGAATTGGCAAAACAAATTTACCATGCAAGTGTACAGGATAAAGAGCAGGGAATTATTAATGTGTGTTCGGGGGTGCCGGTTCCTTTAAAAGATCAGGTAGAAAAGTTTATCCGGGATAAGAAGCTTAATATTTCACTGAAGTATGGAGCATATCCGGACAGAGAATATGATTCTCCAAAAGTATGGGGAAATCCTGAAAGAATAAATCGTATTATGGGAGTAAAGTAAAGTGAAAAAGCAGGTATTCAGTGGAGAAGATGTGACAATAGTGGTTTGTGCTTATAAGGAATGTGAGTATCTGGAAGAAAGCATTTTGTCAGTAATAAATCAAAGTGTAAAGACCAGGGTGGTCATTTCCACATCTACTCCGAACGATTTTATTAATGGATTGGCGGAGAAGTATCATTTAGGAGTATGGATCAATCCGGATGGTGGACATGCGAAGGATTATAATTTTGCGATTAAGAGGACAAGCACACCTGTCTGCATTATGGCACATCAGGATGATTTAATGCATACTGATTTTGTAAAGAAAAGTCTGGAAGCGATTAATGATTCGGACAGACCGATTATTGCCTTCACAGATTATAAGGAAATGCATGGAACGACGATAGACAAAGTGGATTCTCAAATGGTGCGAATCAAACGCTTTCTGTTATGGCCCATGAAAATCAAGTGGTTGAGCAACACGGTTTTCGGAAAGAGGCTCTGTCAATGTCTGGGTGATCCGATCACACATCCAAGTGTGACGTATATTAAGTCGGAAATGCCGGAGGACTGTTTCAGGGAGCAGTATCAGTCTGCAATGGACTGGGATTTGTGGGAGCGACTTTCCAAACAGCCGGGGAGATTTGTTTATGTGGATGAGGTTCTCTTCTTCCACAGAATGCATGAACAGACAGCAACAGCGAAACTTATTGGGAATTCCGGACGCAGAAGTGAGGAAGACTACGAGCTGTTATGCAGGTTTTGGGCAAAGTGGATTGCCCGGATTATCATGAAATTTTATAAAAGGGCACAGACTTTTTATTAATCAGCAGACACTGATTAATAGGCTGACAGAAGAGGGGAAATGAGAGATGTCATTACGCAGGAAAAGTATTTTTATAGGTAGTATCAGTTTCTTTGCCTTTGCATTGTTACGCTGTTTTGTCCCATTAAAGAATATGGGATTTTTTGTCGTGGCATGTACTGTTTTTGTGATAGCTGCAGTGCTGTTTTATGCGATATCAGGTAGATTTAAGAAGGAGAGCTCTGACAGGGTCAAAAAAATATGGTGTGTATTACCGGTTGCGGCACTTACTGTATGGCTGATATTGTTTTATATTAATGAAACAAATACAGCAGAAGCCCTGGATGCAGATGTATTAATACGAAGAACATTTCCCTTTCCCCTCTGGATCACGCTGATGCTTGGTGGAACAGCAGTATGTCTTTTTCTTTTAAAGAGCTCTTCAACAGAAAAAGTATATGGAAGGAATAAGATTGTACGGGTAGTAATTACGGGTTTGTTTACGATTGGTACATCAGTTCAATTTTATGCACCGAATATTTTTCAGGATGTCCAGGGAGGAACATATCACAGCCATGCATATACCAACAGTATCATAAATGCATGCTGGCTTATACCATATAGCCATCATATGGAATCCTTATATGGGCATTATGCAATTCTTTATATGCCGGTTCTGAAAGTGATGCATAGATTTTTTCATGTGGATTATCTGACGGGAATCTGGATTGTGACTGCCGCGATTGCGGCAGTATCGATCCTGTTATTTGCGTATATTTTAAATTATTTTGCTAAAAGCAATGTGATTTATTATTTGGCATTGTTTGCGATTGGCGAAGAGTATTTTATGCTGATGCAGGGAGGGGTATATATGCAGGTGCACCCTCATAGAATGATATTCCCGGTTGCAATAGCAGCACTTGCATTGCAGGAGCATAGAAAACAAAAGCGGTATCCTGTGCTTTCTGTTATTATGCTGACGTTGTCTTTTGTCTGGTCGACGGAAGTCGGAATTGTTACCATGGTGTCTTATGCGGCGTATAGCTGGGCATGGTATGCCATGGATGGAGAGAGGTTTTCAATTCATAAGGTGGGGCTGTTATTCAGGGAACTTGTCATTTATGTATTATTACCGTTTGTTCTGGCTTATGGTGTGATTAATGGGTATAATCTTTTGGCGGGTGGTAGTATTTTGAACTTTGAGGAGTTTATGTTCCCGCTTATTTCGGACAGGGGTTATATTGATAGTATAGAGCTCCCGCTTCCGGATGTGACACATGCATGGACTGGATCTGCTGTCCTGTTTCTTGGAATTACAGTTATGTCGCTGCTTTACCTGTTGTTACCTGAAAAAGGGCAGGAAAAGGGAGAAAAGCCATATTATTTTCTTTTGGGTGTAATGTGTCTTGGATTAATGCTGTATTATATTAATCGGCCCGTGGAAGGCTGCATGTTTATTGTTATGTTTCTGATGCTGATCATACAGGCAATTATTCTTCAAAAGAGCCAGCAGGTATATTTAGAGTGGAAAGGCAGTAAAGAAGCATTATTTGACAGACCACAGCGTTTCCTGTTTCTCTCATTACGAATTATTACTACATTTATTTTGTTCATTATGGCCTTTGACAGCCTGTATTCCATGCCCTCTGCATGGAAAAAATCGGCTGAGACCATATGGAAGCGGGATGAACTTGCCGAGTTCGCAGAGCACATTTGGATACAGATTCCACCAGATGCAAAATCTTTTGGAGAAGGTGTTCCGGAGCTGATGGCACTGATAGACAGGGATACCCATTTACATACGACGGAATGGTCTTACCGAAACACCCCTCTTGATACCATGGAGATGGTGCGAAAGGATCTGGAGGATGAAGAATGGTTTTTCTGTTCAACTGCGAGTCTATATTATATGCAATGTGAATTTCCGGGACTTACAGACCACTTTTATGTTCATGAGGAATTTGAATACAATGGAGCACAGTTTGCTTTTTTTAGAAGAATAGAGGAATAAAACCGGAGAGAAGCTTATGGGAGAAATGTGTGACAGAATTATCATTGGTGCAGGTCTGTATGGATTGTATGCGGCCAGATTCTGCGGAAAACGGGGAGAAAAGGTTTTAGTTCTGGAATACGATCAGGCACCTTTTGAACGGGCGACTTATATCAATCAGGCGAGAGTTCACATGGGCTATCATTATCCGAGAAGCTTGACAACCGCAGTAAAATCGGCGGGCTATTTCAGACGTTTTGTAGAAGATTTTGGATTTTGTATTTATGATCAGTTTGATCAGGTATATGCTACATCGGATAAGTTTTCCTGGACAAATGCCCGGCAGTTTATGGATTTTTGTAATGCGGTCGGAATTCAGTGCGATGAAGTGTCACCTTCCTGTTATTTTAAGAAGGGAATGTGTGATGGGGCTTTTATGACACAGGAATATACGTATGATGCCAAAATTCTCCAAAAATATTATGAACAGGAATTGGAAGATCTGCCTAATGTTACTATTGTTTATGGAGCAAGAATAGAAAAGATCATTAAAAAGCATAATTTGTTTGAAATATGGCTGTATGGAGATCGCAGAATAGAAGCTCCATTTGTGTTGAATGCAACCTATGCATCAGTTAATCAGGTGATCAATAAGTTAGAAGGACTGGAGCACACATTCTTTGATATTAAATATGAATTATGTGAAATCATTCTCTGTGAGCCGTCTCCGGTACTTAAAAGTACAGGAATTACCGTAATGGATGGTCCGTTTTTTTCTATTATGCCTTTTGGAAAGACAGGGCTTCATTCCCTGACATCGGTAACCTTTACCCCTCATGTGACTTCATATGAGGAATTTCCATCTTTTCATTGTCAGAAAGGAATTGAAGATTCAGGTTTTTGTTGTTCTGAGGATAATCTGGGAAATTGTAATATATGCCCGCACAAACCGGATTCTGCGTGGCCGTATATGTCACATCTGGCAGATAAATATTTGAAAGATGAATATGTCTATACCTATAGAGAATCCCTGTATTCCATGAAACCCATTCTGAAATCTTCAGAGGTAGATGACTCCAGACCGACAGCAATCAGGGTGCTCAGTGAAGAACCTGTTTTTATCAGCGTACTTTCCGGAAAGATAAATACAGTCTATGATCTGGATGAATATTTAGTGTAAATATGGGAGAATAAATAACAAGATGCAGAAAGAAAAGAAATTTATATCCGTGGTGGTATATCTTCATAACGTCGAAAAGTATATGGAGTATTTTCTGGATAAAGTATTACCGGTATATATCAGTCATTTTCAGGAATTTGAGATTGTCTGCGTGGATGATGGTTGTACAGATGGTACAATCTTCAGATTGCGGGAGTATATTGAGAATAATCAGATAAAGGCAATGGTGAATATCATTCATATGAGCTTCTTTCAGGGGCTGGAAAGTGCTATGAATGCCGGACGTGATATTGCCATTGGAGACTTTGTCTTTGAATTTGATGATATATTCGTAGACTATGACCCGAATCTGATTGTGCAGGTATATGAAAAGTTACTGGAAGGAAATGATATTGTGGCAGCAAGAAGCAGGGGAAGGGTCAGATGGACATCCAGACTTTTTTACCTGTTGTACAACAGTACCAGCCGGACAAGTGGAAAGATAGGACCTGAGACATTCCGGATTGTATCAAGACGTGCAATTAACAGAATTAAGTCTATGGGACAGTACATTCCTTATCGTAAAGCAGTATATATGAATTGTGGACTGAAAAATGCGACCATTGTCTATGAAAGTAAGGATAAAATGGCAAGGATAAAGAATAAAACGATAACACGGGAGCGTACCGCATTAGCGTTGGATTCTTTAATTTATTTTACGAATGCGATGGAAAAATTGTCTGCAGTATTAAGTGGAATGTTTTTATTATTGACTATAGGCATGGGAATTTATGTTATAAGTGACTTTTTTAATTCCAATAAGCCGGTGGAAGGCTGGCTCTCAACCATGAGCTTTCTGGCTCTTGGTTTCTTTGGGGTGATTGCATTGCTTACCATTATTCTGAAGTATCTGTCTGTATTGTTAAATTTGGTATTTCGTCAGCAAAGATATCTGGTTGCAGATATAGAAAAGGTAGTGAAAAACTAGGAAGCTTGTGTTGGAAATAAATATAAGCCGATAGTAGAGGTACAGGAAGTATGAATCAGAATGAGCTAAGTATTAATCTTTTATTTCCGGTTTTAAATGAACGTCTGCGGCTTCGGAATGGTATCGAGAAATCTATGGCATATTTAAAGGAGAATGTAACCATTCCCTTTCAGCTGATGATTCTTGATAATGGTTCGGACGATGAGACGCCTGAGATCGGGCGGAAACTGGAAGAAAAATATTCCGAAGTGACCTACGTAAGAATAAATGAGCGTGGGGTTGGCGTTGCATTTCGCACAGGAATCGAGTTAAACAGCAGTGACATAGTCGGGTATATGGATATTGACTTATCAACAGATCTGAAATATCTGGGTAAAACGATAGCGTTATTTCAGGAAAATCCGGAGCTTCAATATGTTAATGGCAGCAGATTCAGCAAAGAATCGGATACCAGAGGACGCAAGTGGTATCGAAAGATTACGTCCATGGGACTTGTTTTTCTGTTGAAAATGTTCTTTCATATGAAGGCAACGGATGCTGTGTGTGGATTTACCTTCCTTCGGAAGGACGCAGCTGAGCAGTTAGTGAAAGAGTGCAGTGATGATAACGGATGGTTCTATACGATTGAGTTTTTACTCCGTGCAGAGCGGAATCAAATGAATATTTATGATATGCCGGTGGAGTGGCAGGAGGATTATAATACAACAGTTAAAGTCTGGAAAACCATTAAAAATTATATTATAAGAATATATAAATTAAAAAAGGCATTCAGGCAGGAGGATCAGGCACGTGCTGAAAAGAATTGATTTAACCAGAGATTACCGGAAGCACAGGGACGAATATTTGAAAGCAATTAAGGAAGTGTGTGAGGAGACGGCTTTTTCGGGTGGAAAATATGCAGATAAATTTGATAAAGAATTTGCTGCTTTTTGTGGAGTGCCCTATGCGGTTGGAGTGAATAATGGAACGAGTGCATTACATTGTGCCATCGCAGCATTGGGAATTGGTTCCGGAGACGAAGTGATTGTGCCTGCGAATACATACATTGCGACAGCATGGGGAGTTACTTATACAGGAGCGACCCCGGTATTTGTAGATTGTACTTCGGATACCTGGGAAATCGATCCCGATAAAATAGAAGAGAGAATTACCGATAAAACAAAGGCAATTATTGGAGTCCATCTTTATGGACAGCCGTTTGAATTTAATAAAGTTAAGAAAATTGCAGACAAATACGGGCTGTATGTGGTAGAGGATTGCGCGCAGGCACATGGAGCCTTATATGAAGATAGGAAAGTGGGCACATTAGGAGAGATGGGGTGCTTCAGCTTTTATCCGGGTAAGAACCTTTATGCATTTGGAGAAGGGGGGAGTGTTACCTGTAAAAAAGAAGGGTACTATGATTATATGACAACCATGAAAAATCAGGGATGCCATGTACGTTATTATCATGACATGATTGGATATAATTACCGTCTGGAAGGAATGCAGGGGGCGGTACTCAGTGTTGGATTGAAATACCTGCCGGAATGGACACAGAGAAGAAGAGTAATTGGCAGAAGATATATACGGGAAATTACGAATCCGTTATTTACCATGCAGTCCCATCCGGAAAATACAGATCCGGTATTTCACCTGTTTGTTGTTACGGTGGAGGATCCGGATGACCTGATTGCATATATGAATGGGAAGGGGATGGAGTGTAATAAGCATTATCCGGTTCCCTGTCATTTGCAAAAAGCATATGCACATTTGGGATATAAGGAAGGAGACTGCCCCAATGCAGAGCATCTTGCCAGACATTGTGTAACCTTACCGCTGTTTCCGGAAATGACAGATGAGGAGGTTACAATGGTTATTGATGCATGTAACCGATATAAGGCCCAATTCAGATAGAATTAAACAAGCTGTAGTTTAGTACTTAAAATAGCAGAGAGATAAAGTAAAGAGAGTGTATGGAAGGAATCATGTATAAAAAAGCAAAGCCATATCTGATCAGTTTGATTTTTGCAGTATATGTAATATTTAACGTAGTATTGTTGTACTTCCATGCACCATGGAGGGATGAAGCTAATGTCTGGCTGATGGCACGTGATTTAAGTCCGTTACAGTTATTAAGAGAGATTAAATATCAGGGGCATCCCTGCCTGTGGTATTTTCTTGTTATGCCATTTGCTAAATTTGGATTACCGTTCCGGACTATTGGGATCATCAGCACCATGGTTATGGTACTGACCGCATGGATTTACCTGTGGAAAGGACCGCAATGGATTGGAATAAAGGCTTTGGTTGTATTTTCACCGGTATTTACCTATTTTTATCCTACGATTGCACGGAATTACTGTCTGATAGCCTTGATCCTGCTCTTATTGGCATGGAACTATTCTGAGAGAAATACACATCCCATTCGCTATGGAATATTGCTTGGTTTACTGGTTCAGGCAGATACGATTGCAATAGCTCCGGCGGGGATGATTACTTTGATCTGGTTTGCAGAAAATGCTTATAACAGAGTTCATACGAAATCTATGGAACGCTTGGGAAATTGCCTGAAGGGAATATGGATTCCGTTTGTCAGTCTTTTATTTTGGATTGTACAGTTCTATCAGGTTTCAGATAGTCCTGTGTTCGAATTCCAGAAGTTTGGTGTACTGGAATTATTACGTGAAGTCAGAAATTATGCATATATTATCTTGATCCGTCTGACAGGCTGGAACCAGTCATTGTGTACCTGTTTTTTTGTAGCTCTGATATTATTAATGGTAGTGATTTCATACAGATTACGAAACATTAGTGCAATATCGGTAATGATGCTGAGTTTTCTGTTCCAGTGTGTATTTAGCGTTATGGTCTATCAATTACACATCTGGCATTATATTTCTTTAGCGTTTGTTTTCTTATGGATGCTTTGGACGATGGAGACAACGGCAGAGGAAAAGGGCCTGGATAAGGATAAATGGTATCGCCTGTCAATTCGTGGACTGCAGATTGCATTGGGAGTTCTGGCAATAGCAATGTTCCTGCATTGGAATTCGGATGAAGAACCATCCAATTTGCAGCAGGCGTTACATGGAAGCTATTCGGATGGTCAGAATGCGGCAGAATTCATTCAGGAACATATTGATCCTACAGAGATTCTGCTCTCTACCGATGTTCCGCTTGACTCTACGATATTGGCCTATTTAAAGAACTACCAGTCTTATTATGCAGGAAGTGGGAAACTTACTTTCTATGCGGATTGGAGCAAAGAGCAGAGTCAGACGATCAGAATGGAAGAATTGCTGGCATGGTGCAGGGATGCTTTCCCGATGAAAAAGGAAGTATATTTAATTCAGGGGAATACATCATGTATTTTGGATAGTGAGCAGCTTGCACAATATGAAGTGATTTATGAAACAAGCGGAAGTACTGTCCGGGGAGAAGAATATCAGATATACCGAATTCCTTTAGGGAGTGAGGAGGCAGATGAATGAGACAGAAGACAATCTATGTTTTGACCATGTTTTTCTGGATGCCATTATGGTTGATTGTGACCTTGAATTCATTAAATAGTTTTTTAAGAACCGGTTATTTTGAACTGGGACAGGATGTCGAGATTGTAAAATGGAAGTGGGATAATCCCTTATGGCTTTTGTTGGGAGTGATCGTATGGATGGGATTGATTTATTGGCTGGCATGCAGAAAGAAAGTTGCTACCAGACAATTACAGAAGCTTGCAATTGGAATAGCAGGCGGGAGTTCATTGCTGGCAATATTGCTGTTTCGATCCATTGCCAAATGTGATAGTGAATTCGTAAGTAACGCAGCCATCCAATTTTTGCAGAATAATTATGAAGCATTTGCGGTTGGGGAATATCTCTATCGGTATCCGTTTCAAATAGGTGTTACGGCATTACTGGAGTTGATTTATGGAATCTTTGGTGTTCAGAATTATATTGTTTTTGAACTGATTAATCTGGTTTGTATCGTGGATATCGTCCGTATGCTCGGGAAAATCAGTGAAGATCTGTTTGGAGAGGAAACAGCCAGAATAGAAATCGTTATGTCCATGGGATTGTTACCCCTGTTTTTACTTTCTACATTTGTGTATGGAGATTACATAGGGTTGTTCTTTGGTATTCATGCAATAGCGGCAGTAATCTGTTTTCTGAAAGAAAATAAGTGGCAGAAGATTTTACAGGCATCATTCTGGTTTGCAGGTGGCGTTGCCATAAAGAATAATATTAATGTTCTGGTTATAGCAGCGATAATTGTGCTGATCTTATATGCGTTTGTAAATCATAAATACTGGGTACTGATCTGGACGGTAGAGCTTGGGTTGATGTCCCGGATGGGACTTGATATCATCATGTGGATTTATGAATTGCGGATGGGGCAGCCTGTTCCGGATGGAATTCCCAAGATTGCATGGATTACCATGAGTATGCAGGAGACAGTCGAGGGTGGATCTGCTTCCGGCTGGTACAATGGATATAATTGCAGTGTCTTTGCAGATCATGGCTATGATCAGAAGGCAACTGTAGCAGCATGTATGGTGGAATTGAAGGTGCGGTTTCAATATTTCCTCCATCATCCCAGGTATACGTTATATTTCTTTTTTGATAAATTCAGCTCCCAATGGAATGAGCCTACCTTTATGTCCATTCAGACCAATGAATGGTATAGCAGAAATTGTGAACCACAGTCAAATCTGGCAATATCACTTCTGTATGGGACAGGAAGAACGATTCTGACAGAAGTGATGAATATTTATCATTTTCTGACTATGCTGGGAGCGGCAGTCGGATTGTGGATCCAACGGAAAGATTGGAAGCTGGAAAAGGCGTACTTTATCTTAAATATTTTTGGCGGAATACTGTTTCACATGTTGTGGGAAGCAAAGGCAAGATATGTCTTATGTTATTTTGTTTTGATGCTTCCGGTTGCAGCAGCAGGATATCAATATATTAGTCTGAAGATGAAAAAGCGATTGGAGACTCGGGGTTAAAAGTGAAAGTCTTTGCAATTGGATATGGCTTTGAAAGGGAAACCTGCTTTTTATCCTGCCAATCTGGGAATTTTCTTTATACACCTTTTTATGATTTTCAGATAGTGATGTTGGAATAAAATCATAGACACGAAATGTTAAACAAGCTATACTTACCAAATAGGAATTCAATGCAATGGCTCAAAATTGAAAATCATATACACCGGAGTTTAAACAACGGATTGTTGATCTGCATTGTAACGCAAGTTAAAAAGAAAGAGAGATAGGACAGATGAAAAAAATAGTAGGACAGGCATTCAAATTTATTTATTTCTTTAGTTGTTTTTTTGCATTATTTACCAATTATGCACATGCATACATTGATCCCTCAGCCGTGACTTATGTGATTCAGGCAGTCGCAGGTGTTTTGATTGCACTGGGAGCGGCATTTACTATTTTCCGCCACAAAATTTTTGCGTTCTTTAAGAAAAATAAGAAGAAAGAGGATGCACAGGAAGATACCATTGAGTTCAAAGATGTGGAGAAGAATGAGGAAAAATAAGAATGAATGGAATCATTGATGCTGTAGTAAATGCACTTATCTGGTTGATTGATACTTGCAATGCGTTATGCCATAATTATTGGATTGCAATATTGCTGTTTACATTTTTGACAAAGGTTATTTTACTGCCTTTGTCAGTTTGGGTTCAGAAGAATTCCATTAAAACCGTGAAAATGCAGCCGGAGATTAACCATATTAAGGCGTCTTATATGGGAAATCAGGATGCGATTTCAGAGGAGCAGTACAAAATATTTAAGAAGTATGGTTATAATCCGTTTGCGGATCTGATTCCTTTATTTGTACAGCTTGCATTGCTGATGGGAGTAGTGGAAGCTGTAAAGCGTGGAACTCCATTGACAGATATACCGGTTCAGACAGGAGGGGCAACATTTATTGTTCCACTGGCTGCCGCATTATCTGCTTTTTTTATGTGCTATGTCCAAAACAAAATCAATGTACTTCAGGTAGAGCAGAGTGCATGGAATCGTTATGGAACCATGGCATTTTCGGTTGCTTTATCCTTATACCTTGGATTTTTCGTATCGGTGGGGGTAGGAACCTATTGGACCTATAGTAATGTGCTGTCGGTTTTGCAACTGGTGCTTTTAAATGTCTGGATTAATCCGAAGAAGTATATTGATTATGATGCATTGGAAAAAAGCAAGGAAGAGCTGCAAAAAGCGAAAGAATTTATGGCGCCAAAGAAAAAGGAGGATCGCAGGAGTCCTTATCGTGCAAAGGAAAAGGCAGACTATAAGCGGTTTTTGGATGTACCAAATAAGAAAATTGTATTTTATTCGGAAAAGAATGGATTTTATAAATATTACAAAAACATTATTGAAGAAATTATCCGAAGAACCAATATTGTAGTACACTATATCACAAGCGACCCATTGGATGAGGTTTTCCGGATGGAGAGTGAACAGTTTAAGCCATATTATATTGGCGATAACCGGATGATTGTCTTAATGATGAAGATGGAAACGGATATCATGGTGATGACAACGCCGGATTTGGAGAATTTCCAGTTGAAACGTTCCTATGTAAAAAAGGATACGGAGTATGTTTATGTTCCGCATGATGTAAATAGCTCTAATCTGACATTCCATAAGAATGCATTGGACCATTTTGACACCATTTTTACATCAGGCCCCAAAAACAAAGAAGAGATTGCCGAGAGAGAAGAAAAATACAAATTGCCGGAGAAACATCTGGTGGAATGGGGGTCCGGTGTCATTGATAACATGACGGTGTCCTACCGGCAGATGATGCGTGAAAGTGTACCGCAGGGGGAACAAAAGAAAACGATATTAATTGCGCCATCCTGGCAGAAGGATAATATTCTGGATTCGTGCATAGAACAGATGCTTGGTGAACTTGTGAAAACGGATTACCATATTGTGGTTCGACCACATCCACAGTATGTGCGCCACTTCGAAGGAAAAATTGATGCACTTGCAGAGAAGTTTCGTAAATATGATGTTAAATTTCAGAAAGATTTCTCTTCTAATAAGACGGTATATATGGCGGACCTGCTTGTTACCGATTGGTCCAGCATTTCGTTTGAGTATGCATTCTCTACCCTGAAACCGGTGCTGTTTATTAATACACCGATGAAAGTGGTGAATGAAGATTATCAGGAATTGAAAACGGTTCCTATTGATTTGGAATTACGGAATACGATAGGTGTTTCACTGGAACCGGATTCTATCCCGGAGCAGATTGTTCCGGCAGTCAATAAATTATTGTTTGATAAACAGTTTTCCACGGCAGCGATGGAAGAGTTAAAGAACCGTTATATTTATCATCCAATGGAAAGTGGTAAAGTGGGGGCGGAATATCTGATTGGACAATTGGTAGCACGCTCAAAAAAGAAGGAGCATAAATAGATGGTAAAAAGAAATATATTATTGAATCCGGGACCGGCAACCACGACGGATACAGTAAAAATGGCACAGGTCGTACCGGATATCTGCCCTCGCGAAAAGGAATTTGTGGCGGTGATGCGTGAGGTAGAAGAAGGACTGTTAAAGGTGGTACATGCAGACCCCGAAAAATATGCAGCAGTTTTATTCTGTGGTTCGGGAACAATCAATATGGATATTTGCCTGAACTCTTTACTTCCGGAGAAAAAGAAGATTCTGATTATTAATAATGGGGCATATAGCCGCCGGGGAGTCGAAATCTGTGAGGCATACGGACTTCCGTTTATAAATCTGGAGCAGCCGCTTAATCATCAGCCTGATTTGAGGGTGATTGAAGATACATTAAAAGAACATAAAGACATTGCAGTAGTGTATATTACACATCATGAAACGGGTACGGGGTTGTTAAATCCGATTCGTGAAATTGGGAAAATTGTTCATAAATATCATGCAACATTCATTGTAGATACCACATCTTCCTATGCAATGCGCCCTATTGATGTGGAAAAGGATGAAATAGATTTTTGCATGGCATCTACACAGAAAGGTATCATGGCAATGACGGGACTTTCTTATGTGATAGGAAGAAAGTCTATGATTGAGGAATCTGCAAACTATCCAAGACGTTCTTATTATTGTAATTTATATATGCAGTATCAGTATGCAAAAGAACATGGTGAAATGCACTTTACACCACCGGTACAGGTAGTGTACGCAGCCCGACAGGCACTTAAAGAATACTTTGCCGAGGGAGAAGCCAATAAATGGACCCGCCATAAAAGCGTTTTTCAGGCGATTCGGCGTGGACTGACTGAATTGGGATTCCGGATTTATATTGCGGAGGGAGAAGAAGCTGAACTTGTGGCTGCTGCACTTTATCCGCAGGATGTAAACTGGGATTTTGAAAAAATACATGATTATTGTTACGAACGCGGCTTTACCATCTATCCGGGCAAGGTTGAAAAGACAGGAATGTTCCGATTGTGCGCATTGGGAGCAATTGAGGAACAGGATATTGAAGAATTTTTCAAGGTATTCCGGGAGGCATTGACAAAATATCGGATAAGTATTCCGGTAAAGTATGAATAATAAGAAAGGACCAAATGCAGATGAAGAAGGTTTATACCTGTTTTTGTACGGACGTGATTCACGAAGGGCATTTGAATATTTTAAAGCATGCGGCAGAGTATGGTGAGGTAATTGTTGGAGTATTATCGGATGAAGCGATGGTAAGCTATAACCGTTTTCCGACGATTACGCTGGAACAAAGGATGGAAATCGTCAGAGAAACCGGATATGCCAGTCAGGTAATTGTTCAAAATGAAGTGATGTATAACCAGGTTCTGGAAGAACTGAAACCGGATTATGTTGTGCATGGAGATAACTGGAAGGATGGTCCGGAAGCCGCAATTCGTGGGAATGTAACTGAAATTTTGAGCCGTATGGGCGGAGAACTGATTGAGATTCCCTATACATACAACGAAAAGGTAAAACGAATCGATGATCAGATGAAGGAAAAGCTTGCGATGCCGGAGTTCCGCCGGAAACGGCTTCGTCAGCTGATTGGAATGCGGCCTGTTGTCAAAACTCTGGAGGTGCATTCCGGTCTTACCGGACTGATTGCTGAAAAAACGGTAGTAGAAAGTAATGGAAAGCTGGATCAGTTTGATGCCATGTGGATTTCATCTCTTTGCGATTCTACGGCAAAAGGGAAGCCGGATATTGAACTGGTGGATATGTCTTCCAGAATCCGTACCATAGATGACGTCATGGATGTTACAACGAAGCCCATTATTCTGGATGGGGATACGGGTGGACTGGTGGAGCATTTCGTATATAATGTCCGCACCCTGGAACGTATGGGAGTTTCGGCAGTTATTATTGAAGACAAAACAGGGTTAAAAAAGAATTCCCTGTTTGGGACAGAGGTAAAACAGACACAGGATAGTATTGAAAATTTTTGTGAAAAAATCCATGCCGGAAAGCAGGCACTCCGAACGGAAGAATTTATGATTATTGCAAGAATTGAAAGCCTGATTCTGGAACGGGGAATGGAGGATGCACTGAAGCGGGCATTTGCCTATGTAGAGGCAGGTGCAGATGGAATTATGATTCATTCACGTAAAAAATCTCCGGATGAAATTTTGGAGTTTTGTAGTAAGTTCCGTGCCCGGGACGCAAAAACACCAATTGTAGTTGTTCCAACCTCCTTCAACAGCATTACGGAGGAAGAGCTTGCCAGGGCTGGAGTAAATATTGTGATATATGCGAATCAGCTGACAAGAAGTGCTTTTCCGGCGATGCAGAATACGGCAGAAGAGATACTGAAGAATCATCGGGCATTGGAGGTGGATTCCAGGCTGATGCCGTTTAAGGATATCATCCGGTTGATTGATGAAATATAAGGAGTAATGAACTCATGGAGCATACAGATGAAATCGCAATTTTGATGGCAGCGGGATTGGGGAGCCGGATGCGCCCATTAACGGAGCATACACCCAAACCCTTGATAAAGGTGCATGGAAAACCAATGATAGAAACCGTAATCGATGGTTTACAAAAGCGTAAGGTAAAAAAGATTTATGTTGTTACGGGATATCTGGGAGAACAGTTTCAATATTTGTGTGAAAAATATCCCAATGTCGCTATTCTTAAAAATGACGATTACCTGGTGAAAAACAATATTTCATCTATTTATGCGGCACGGGATGTTCTGGGAACAGCCGATACATTTATCTGCGAGTCTGATTTGTATGTTGCAGATGACACTATTTTCCAAAAAGAGCTTATGGCTTCCTGCTATTATGGAAGGATGCAGCAGGGGTTTTCGGGTGACTGGGTTTTTGATTTGAAGAATGGAAAAATCAGTCGCGTGGGCAAGGGAGGTACGGACTCTTACAATATGGTTGGAATTGCATACTTTCAGAAAAAGGATGCACAAATTCTGAAAGAGGAAATTGTGAAAGCGTATGCACAGGAGGAAGCTTCGGATTTATTCTGGGATGATATCGTAAATCAGAATTTGGATAAGCTTACTTTAACAGTTGAGCCGGTAGAACCGGGGCAGCTTGTGGAGATTGATACTGTGGAGGAACTGGGGAAGGTAAATGAAAGCAGATAAGTTATTACAGGCATTAGAGCAGAGGGGCATTCATACGATAATTGGAGTTCCGGACTCTACATTGAAACAATTTTGTGATGGATTGCAGAACTATAAAGGTAATATAAATCATTATGTTCCGGTGAATGAAGGGGCAGCGGTTGGACTTGCAGTTGGCAGCTATCTTGCAGACGGAAAGCCGGCATGCGTTTATATGCAGAATTCCGGAATTGGAAATGCCGTAAATCCGATTGCATCATTGGCAAATCGGGATGTTTATGGAATCCCAATGCTTTTTCTGGTGGGATGGCGTGGGGAACCGGGAGTAAAGGACGAACCACAGCATGTCTTTCAGGGGAAAATTACCTGTAAATTATTTGAGGTGTTATCCATACCTTATGAAGTGATTGATAAGGACACCACATGGGAACAGATGGAAAGTATTCTGACAGAAGCATTTGAAACTCTTTCCGGAGGGGAACAGTTTGCAATTATTGTAAGGAAAGGAACCTTTGAAAAGGATGTTCCATATACATGGGAGAATGGAAACACGTTGAACCGTGAGGAGGCACTTGCCACCATTTTGAAGGAAGGTGGGCATGAGGCTATTCTGGTATCTACTACCGGAAAAATATCAAGAGAATTATATGAACAGAGTGATGCTTTGTATGGCACACATAAAAATTTATTTATGACCGTTGGAGGTATGGGACATGCTTCGATGATTGCCCTTGGAATTGCAAAGAAGCGTCCCGAAGAAAAAATTATTTGCATAGATGGTGATGGAGCAGCACTGATGCACATGGGAGCATTGGCATTTATTTCCAGTCAGTCACCCGAAAATTTTGTTCACATTATTATCAACAACCAATCGCATGAGTCTGTGGGAGCAATGCCAACAGGATGTCAGAAGGTAAACTTCAGCGAGCTGGGAAAGAGTGTCGGGTATTCATGGACAATACGTGTGAGTACGCTGGAAGAGTTGGCGAAGGTACTTCATAACATAGACGAACAGAAGGGACCAATATTGGTGGAAGTGCTTGTTTCCTTAGATTCCCGGGCAGATCTTGGAAGGCCGAAGGAAAGTGCCAGAGAAAATAAGGAAGCATTTATGGAATATATTCTGAAAAAGTAAGGAAGGATATGGTATGTAAAAATATGAAAATAAAAAAATATGCAGTTGTCTTTGTGAGTTGGTTTTTGCTGTCATTTATGTTGCTTTTGTTTGGACCCACCGAGCTTTTCTTTGGTAATGCCACACAGTTTAAATTTATTGTGTGGGATTTTCTGGGATGGCAGGCAGGGTTATGTGTTATAGCTACGCTGGTTGGGGCAGGACTTACCTGTCTGCTGTCGGAAAGAGCGCGGTTAGTAGTTTCGGGTATTGTGTTTGCTATTTCACTTGCAGGCTATATTCAAATTATGTTCTTAAATAAAGGATTGGATTTGCTTGGAATGAACCCGGAAGGATATTCGGTGTCGGCAGGCACTGTAGTTCCCAATTTATGTTTGTGGCTTGGTATTTTGTTAATTGTGCCTGGTATGCTGGTTTTTCTTCGGAGGAAAAAGGAGATTGGAGAAAAGATAATCGGCTATCTGGGCGGTATTTTAGTTCTGGTACAGTGCGTGGCATTTATATCGCTATTGTTATCCGGAAACAAGGAGGCCTTTTCGAGAGGAGAAGACGACTGGCACTTTACCGGGGCAGAACAATATACAGTATCGGAAAATGAAAATGTTATCTTACTTATTTTGGACTATTTTAGTAATGAGTATTTGCCGGAGGAACTGGCACAGTATCCGGGAGCAACGGATTTTCTGCATGATTTTACTTACTATTCCAATGCAGACTGTACTTATTTTGGTACGTACCCATCGCTGACTCATATGCTGACCGGATATGAGATGAACCCGACAATTCCAATTAATGAATGGTTTATACAATGCTGGTCAAATGATAAAACAACAAATTTTTATGAGCAGGTTCATAAAAAAGGCTATAAGGTGAACGTATATACCGAAGATTCTATGCTATTGCGAGGAACAAATGAAGTTTCAATGCTTGCCGGAGCGATTTCCAATGTGCGGGATTTAACCGTTTACGTGGAGGTGAATACGAAGCTTTTAGTGAAAACTATGGTGAAGATGTCCTGCTATCGTTTTGCCCCCTATGCATTGAAACCGGTGTTTTACACAAATATGGGAGAGTATACAGATATTGTGCAGGCAAAGGATGATCAGATAAGGCATCAGAATTATTCTTTCAAAGAAGGACTGCAGGAAAAGGGACTTACCGTAGATAAGGATTCTAATTATTTTATCGTTCAGCATTTGATGGGAATCCATGAATATAATAATACGGAGAATGGAGAACTTTCAGAAGAGGGCACTTCAAGGGAAGAGACCATAAAGGGATGTCTGACCGTAACGGAGTGTTATTTGGATGCACTTAAAGAAGCAGGTGTGTATGATAATGCAACCATAATTATTACAGCGGATCATGGTGGTCAGGAGTATCCATATTATCAGCCGATTTTTTATGTAAAGCGACCAAATGAACACCATGAAACTTCTCCTCAGACGACAGCTCCAATATCACATAATGATTTGCTTGCAACTTATGCAGTATCAATGAATCTGGATGCAGGTGAATATGGTTATTCTATTTTTGACTTTGAGGATGGACAGGAGCGAGAGCGTACCTATTGGCTTCGTGCAATGGATTCCAATTATCCGGCCAACTGGTGTTATTGTGAGGATAAAGAAGGCGCGGAAAATGTGTATAGAGCATATCGGTACATAGGAGGGGTGGAAGAATTACAGAAGAAGATTTTAAGTGGACCTGATATGGTGATTGAACAGAAGGAGTCTTTTTATTAAGAGTCTACTACTTTAAGAACTTAACAGGTAATAGAGGAAGAGAGTATGAAAATGAAGGAACGTATTATGAAGCTTTGTAATATCCGGAATGTGATGATTTTTTTGATCGTGGTATATTTACTTAGTCTGATTCCGTTATGTATGATCAGTAAGTATAATTATCCCAGTGCAGATGATTATACAAATGGATCGAGCACCTATCATTTATGGAATGAAACCCATTCTATTCCGGGAATCCTGGTGGATGCGACGGGGCGGACGGTAGATGAGTATGGTGGTTGGAGAGGCTGTTATACATCCAGCTATTTATCTGCATTACCGCCATGTATTTTTGGACAGGAATGGACCTTTTTGACACCGATTATCACATTAATCCTAATTACCTTAAGTGTGCTTTTTTTCATGGATCAATTAGTAGGAAATGCGCTGAAAGCAGACCGGAAAATTGGAGTATGTTTAAGTATGATTATCCTATTCGCCTGTGTACAGTGCCTGCCTTCGGTTGCAAGGTGCGAGCTTGTTTACTGGTATAGCGGAGCGTGCAATTATGCGTATATTCATGCGTTTGCATTAATTTATTTCGGATTATTAATTGCAGTGGCGAATCATCAGGGGAAAAGAAGAATTATAGATATTGTTCTAGCATGTATTATGGCATTTGTTGCTGCTGGTGGCAATCAGATGTCTTCGTTGAATGGAGCCATTGTTGTATTAACAACGATTGGAATGATTACATGGAAGAAGAAATGGAGGCAGTATAAGCTATTATTAATCCCACTTGTTTTTTATCTGGGAAGCTTTGTTCTTAGCATGGCAGCTCCCGGAGACTGGGTAAGAATGCAGTATACCACATCCATGAATCCGGTGAAGGCAGTATTGGTATCGCTTTATTATACATTCAGCCGTGCCGTAAATGAATGGACAACCTGGTCGGTAATTTTACTGGAATTGATGACGATTCCGTTCTTCTGGAAGCTGGCAAAGAGTATTAAGTTTAAGGTACGTTATCCGATCTTAGTGATAGCGTTTGGATATGGAGTTGTGTCAGCAATGATGACGCCTCCGTTATTTGCAGTATCCAGTATTGAAGCAGGACGTATCCAGGGACTGGTATACTGGATGTATATTCTGGTGCTGACCTTATGCTTAGGATATACAATTGTCTGGGGGTATCAGAAACTTTATGGGGTGACGGGAGCTTCAATAGAAGGAGCAGCTGGAAAGAAAGGTTCTGTTTTATTATCGGTTCAGGGTACATGGGAGAGAGAACATTTTTCATTCGATATGAGCTGTTTTTGGATTGCATGCGTGGTCTGTTTTGTATGGGGAACGGTATTGACGGTTCTGCCGGATGGTCATTATTTTACATTTACATCCGCAATTACTGATCTGTGTAATGGTAAAGCACAGGGATTTGCCGGGGAAATGCAGGAGAGGCTTGAAATCTATGAAAACAGTGAGACAGGCATTGTTGAGGTATATGAGCTGGAAAATCAGCCGGAATTATTATTCTTTTCTGATATTAAACCGGACAGCAGCGACTGGGAGAACAATGCGGTAGCAAAGTATTTTGATCTGAAAGAAGTGATCTGGAAACCGGGAAAATAAAGTGATTTAGGTATAAATGAAAGCATCCGGGAATATATTTATATTGGAGTAACCGTGAAAGCATAGACAGCTACATGATTTTTAAGAATTCCGGAATATTTCTTAAGAATTATTTAAATGTGTTTATTTTTATTGAAAGTATGGTATTGTAAAGTCAGATGAAGCTTTGCTTTGTTTGATAAGGAGGCAATATAAAATGAAGAAATTAGTAAAAATGGTGATCATAAGCACGATGCTGGTAGTTTTGGGTTGTGCTTGTGCGAATCATAAATCAGAGGAAAGCACAGATGCTGCAAAGACCGATACTGCAGATACGGAAAACACAATCAATCTGGGAGAAATCATTCAACAGATGAAGGAGGAACAGTCTTCTCCAACACCGGATCCGGAGCCGTCTCCGTTAGAAGAACCGGTTGAGACAAATCCGGATGATATTGTTTTTCCGGAGCATGAGCAGGTCATTACTGAGGAAGATCAGACAGAACCCCAGGGGAATGATTTGCAGCTTGTTTTCCTTGGCGACAGTATTTTTGACAATAATCGTGATGGGACAGGAGTGCCTTATCTGACAGGAGTACAGTGTAATGCAGATGTATATAATCTTGCTATAGGCGGAACAACAGCTACCATTAAGCAGACACAGTCCGCAGAAAATGAAAAATGGGAGTCTACAGGATTACAGGGTGTAGTAAAAGCTATGGAAAAGACGATTCCTACAACGATCTTTGAAGGAACCAGAACGAAGGAGATTCTGGATAATCCGAATATTGATTTTTCTAAAACGGACTACTTTATCATTGAATATGGTATTAATGATTATTTCGAAGGAGCACCGAGAAGCTATGATGATCAGCCATACAGTCCGTATACGTATGTGGGTGCATTACGGAATGCGATTTCAGAATTGAGAAGCCTGGCACCGGATTGTACGATTATTTTATGCCCGCCCCATTATTGTGTATTTTATAATGGGGATCGTTATGTTGGCGATAGCAATGTTACAGATAAAGGAGCCGGTACATTACGTGATTATATGGGAACCTGTGAGTATGTTGCAGGGGAGCAGCAGACTTTATTCTTCAACAGCTATTATGATCTTGGAATCGATGCCTATGGAGCCGATAAATATCTGGAGGATGGGATTCATCTGACTGCAGAAGCACGACAGAATTATGCAGATGCTTTAGCCAGAATTATTTTAAAAAACGAAGAAACGAAAAATAATTAAATTCATGCACAGGATGTATGGATAAGGGTGAATTAATGTGTATCCAGTCAGGGACACATTAGTTCACTTTATTTTTATTGCAAGGGTGAATCATGGCAGATTCGTATGAAATTGCCGGTGATTCACCTTGTTTTATATTAAGTGTTTGCGGGGATGTGATGTTAAGGTTATAATGGTAGCAGAGAAATGAGGGAGACAAGACAGATGACAAAGATAGAACAATATATATATGACTGGATAAAGAAGAATTTGGGATTGCTTTGCGTTATTGCAGTCACTGCAGTTCGCTTATGGATATGCTTTTATCTGCGCAGGTTTGAGTCCGGAGACTTTCAGCACGATTTGCAGCCATGGTTTGAGGAAATCAAGGCAAATGGTGGTTGGCAGGCAATGAAACAGCAGGTTGGCAACTATAATATTCTTTATCAGATGATCATTGCAGGCATGACCTATCTTCCATTTAAAGCATTATATCTGTATAAGGGATTATCGATTTTCTTTGATTTTCTTCTGGCGGGAGCATGTGGTCTCCTCGTCTGTAGATTGAGAGACAGTGAGGCTCAGATGCTGTTTGCAGGGGTATACGCAGCAGTTTTATTATTGCCGGTTACGTATTTGAATTCAGCTGCATGGGCACAGTGTGATTCTATTTATATTGCTTTTGTAATTATGGCATTGTGTTTCCTGTTTGAAAAGAAATATGTTCCTTCATTTCTGTTATTGGGAGTGGCACTGGCATTTAAAATGCAAATGATTTTTATTCTTCCTTTTTTCTTGTTTTACTATTTTCTTGAGAAAAAGTATTCTCTTTTAAATTTCATTCTAATTCTTGCTGGATGGTACGGTTTGTCAATTCCGGGAATACTGATGAGAGGCAATTGGCTGGAACCGTATCAGCTTTATTTTCAGCAAACGGACACGCATAGACTGATGTGGCTGAATTTCCCCAGCTTTTGGATTTTGGTTGGTGACAATTATGAAATGTTGAAAAAGCCGGCTATTCTGATAACGGTTTCAGTATTGGGAATGGCATTGGCTTATGCGATGTATAAGGGGAAAAGACTGGAGCAGCCATTGGCCTTTTTACAGATGGCTGCATGGACAGCATGGACTTGTATTTTATTCCTGCCTGCGATGCACGAAAGATATAGTTATATGGTTGATATTTTGTTGATATTACTTATATTTGTGAATAGCCGGTACTGGATAATAACAGCTGCAGAAGTGATATCCAGTCTCTTAAGATATCAGACATATTTGTTTGATGGAGCGGAAGTTTCGATAATTCATGCTGTTATTTATCTGGGAGCATGGTTATGGTTTACGTGGCTGGTATTTTTTCGGACGTCTTCTGAGGCAGAACTGCAGATGCAGGGAAATTAAAGTAAGATAAACAAGTATCACAGATGATGGTGAGGGGAAAAGACATTGCTACATAAGAAAAACATTTTCGTTAGTGTTTTAGGACTAGTGTTGGGGATATGCACAGCCTGCGGCGCATCAAAGCAGACAGAAATTACAAATTTAAAAACAAACTACATTCGTAATCTGATCGGGGTGGATGATGAATCCATTCTTTTCAGCTGGCAGATGAATTCGGAGGAGCAGGGCAAAAGCCAGTCAGCGTATCGGATTGCGGTGTATGAATGTGATCAGGGAAATAGAGAGCAGGATGATGCTATAGCTTCGGAAATCTGTGTCTGGGATTCCGGAAAAGTGGAGAGTAGTCTGTCTGTGGCAGTCCCTTATGAAGGTGAGCAGCTGAAACCGCAGACCGGATACGAATGGTCGGTGGATGTCTGGGATGAAGAGGGAAACAGGTGTGTGTCGGCAGAAACTGGTTACTTTGAAACCGGACTGATGGGAGAATTCCCGGAGGAAGCACATTGGATATCAGTAGGAGATTCTGACAGGAATATATCGACAGTACAGGAGAAAACTACATATTTTATTCAATATACGATGGAGATCAGGGATACTTCAGCCTGTTTCGTATTTGGAGCAGAGAGTGGGCGATATGGTTCGATGACTCTGTGTGAACTGCAGAGTCAGGGAGAAGATATGCTATTCACTGTCAAAGATATGTCAGAACTCAATTCGAATGTAGAATTTCCGTCTGCCTCGCTAGAAACAGCAGAGGATGGAATATATCAGGTAGATCTGCAGGTACTGGATCATCAGATGAAAGTAGCGGTAAATGGCTGCGAAATCGGGACATTTACCATTCACAGTGATTCGCTTGGAGCAATTGGTTATTACAAGAGTCGTGGAACACAGTATGCATGGCTGGATGACATTGTAGTTACGGATGAAGAGGGAAATGTCTGCTATGAGGAAAATTTTGAGCAGGAAGATACTATTTTTGCACCTTATCATATTGTCATAGAAGATGGTCGGTGTAAAGTAGGTTCGGGACTTATGCTGTCGGGCGCAATGGAAGATCCGGCACCTGTTTTCTGCAGGGAATTTAAGCTGGAGAATAAGGAGATCGACCATGCAAGGCTGTATCTGACAGCCTTGGGAAGCTATGAGGTCTCACTTGATGGTCAGAAAGTTACAGACAATTTTATGGATCCTGGGAAGCTTGCCTACAATCAGTACTTATCCTATGTGACATATGATGTGACAGATAAACTGGTGGGTACGGAATTTTCAGACGACTCACATGTCTGGACGATGACATTGTTTCACGGATGGTATGACAGGGGAGTTGGATACCCTGAGATTTATAGTCCATGGGGTGACACCAATGCACTTCGCGGTGCACTGGTGATTACCTATTCCGATGGAACGAAGCAGGTGATTGGCACAGATGAGGAATTCATGGTAACACTGGATGGACCAATTCGGGAAAATGATGTGTATCAGGGAGAATTCTATGATGCATCTTATGATCCATGTGGAACAAAGAAAAATCAGACGGACACTGTTGAAAAAGAAGAACTGGTTGATACTGCAGGTAGAGGACCGGCTATAGTACAGCCGGAAGAAGACGAAAAGGAGACAGCATGGTCTCAGGCAGCGGTAGATCAGGTGGATTCCAGATATTATGATCTTCCCTATGTTGGAAAGTATAATGAACCAATCACCTGCATTCAGGAACTAAGACCGATATCTGTGTCAGAACCGGTAAGCGGTACTTATGTATATGATTTTGGACAAAACTTTGCCGGAGTGTGCAGGATTACGATGAATGCAAAGGCAGGAGATCTGGTTACGCTTCGCTATGGAGAAGCATTAAACAGTGATACGCTGCGGAATAAAGATGATGTGGTTGGGACGATATGGACGGAAAACCTGTTAACAGCAGATGCAACAGACTATTATCTGGCGATAGACGGAGAGCAGACGTACCAGCCGGTATCGGTTTATCATGGCTTCCGGTATTTGCAGATTACCGGACTGGAGGAGGCTCCATCGTTAGATCAGGTAACCGGTATTGTACTATCCTCTGATCTGGATTTGAGCGGAGAATTTGAATGTTCCGACGAGGCAGTTAATCAGTATTGGAGTAATACGGTATGGAGTCAGAAAAGCAATTTCCTGGATAACCCGACGGATTGTGCACAGCGTGATGAGTGTCATGGCTGGGCAGGTGATGCTCAGATCTTTTCGGGGATGGCATGCTATAACAGCAACAGTGATCTTTTTTATCGGAAATATCTTAAGGAATTATGCAGTCTGCAAAGTGATGATGGAGCCTTCCCTGATATGGCGCCCCGGAATTTCGGAACAGGATGGGACGGACGCGGAGGTGCCGGAGGCAATAACTGCTGGGGAGATGCGGCAGTGGTGATCGCATGGAATCTGTATACACAATATGGGGACGTGGCAGTTCTACAGGAATATTATGATGCATTATGTAAATGGATTGACTATCTGGAAGTACACTCGGAGAATGGATTGCGAACAGAGGAAAATGGTTACGGAGATCATTTCTCGGTAGAAAGTACACCGAAGGGACTGACAGATACTGCATGGAGCGCTCATTCGGCCGATCTGGTCTCAAAGATATCCACAGTCCTGGGCAAAACAGATGAGGCTATCCACTATCAACAGGTATTTGAAGAATTCCGTGATGCATGGCTTAGGGAGTATGTTTCCGAAGATGGAGTGATAGAATGTTACTCTCAAACAGCGTATGCTTTGGGACTTGCGTTTGATTTGTTCCCGGAGACAATGCGGCAGATGGCAGCAGAGTGCCTGCTCAATAATGTGACCTTTAATCAGTATGAATTTCATGCGGGTTATGCGGGGCTTGGCTATGTTCTTCCGGCTTTGAGTGAAGCAGGATATTCTGATGCAGCTTACGAAATGCTGTGCAACACCGGGGAGCGTTCCCTGCTTTATCCGGTTATACAGGGAGCAACGACTACTCCGGAGTATTTGTCTGCTTACCAGGAGATGAATGGGGAATTGGTCCTGGATGGCTCTTTGAATCATTACGCATATGGAGCACCGGCGCAGTGGCTGTATACAAATGTGTTGGGAATCCGGAGTGATAAGGAGAACCCGGGATTTAAGCATTTCTCTATCCGACCTGAAGTGACGGACCGCTGGTCATATGCAAAAGGTGCTTACGAGAGTATGTATGGCAGGATAGAGGTGTCATGGGAACACGAGGAAAATGGCTATTTGTATCACATCCGGATTCCGGCAAACACAACTGCAACAGTGGAATTACCGGGGATGGAGAGCATGAAACTGGGATCCGGGGAGTATGATTTTATCAGTGAATAGGCCATTTTATAAATGATTGCATCAATAGTTGTATAAATAATGGTACGATATCATTTTTGCATGAAATAATAAAGAGGATACTCATGAATACAGAGCAACAGAAAGAAACAAATCGAATTATCGTTTGTGGTGTGTTAGGAATCATTACGATGGTGTATCTGGCATTGATAATCTGTGTCAATGTGCAACATTTTAATTATAAGATGAACTCGGATATTGGCGCCGAAGCAGTACTTGCAAGGCTGATATGGAACAGCGGAGAAATGGTTCCGTCTACCTGGATTTCTTCTACGGAAACGCGAATCATAGCAACTCCACAGCTGGCTGCATTATTTTATGGCTGGACCGGTGACATGAATCTCGGACTTGGACTGGCCTGCTGTGTGATGACGACCGGAATTCTGCTGGCAATATGGTGCTTCATGAAGAAAGCAGGGTTCCGAACAGAAAGTTGTTTGTTGATGTGTGTACTCAGTCTCGCTCTTTCTGGGAACATGACGATTCTGGAATTGCTGTATCTGTTTGCGTCCTACTATGGAATTCACGTGATTACCTTCTTTTTTATCATGAATTGCTATGTGATGTTGATCTGCTGGAGTGAGGGAGAATATAAGCAACATAGTATTACGGTCCGGGGCGGAGATGAGAGCGTACGGTTTGACAATCGGTTAAAGTTTAATGGTGACAACAATAAGGATATAGCTGGCAATAAATATGGGGCAATGATGACTGTCGGTAAGGTGGCTGTAAGTCTGCTTTTAGCCTTTCTTTTGGGAATGCAGGGAAGCAGAGGAATTTTAATCACCTTTGGTCCTTTGTTTGGAATAGAAGTGATACGGATTCTGTACCGGTGTATTATTACGAAGATCTCTGCCAACGGGAACGAAGGGGATTCCGATGCGATAGGGAAGAAAACGAAAGTCTGTAGCAACTGGATGGTCTCTTTTTGGGTAACCGGGCTTCTGGTGCTTAGTTTCCTTGGAATGAAGACTCCGTTCGCGACAGGGCAGGATATTTCCCGAAATATACGAGGTGGGCTTTCAAAGTTATTTGGAGTAGTATTGGCGGATACTTGTAAAGCCATTGGCTTTGAATCAGGGAATCATCTTCGCAACATTGGTTTGGCGGTATTAGTACTGTGTGTATGCGGTCAGGTCGTAAGATTACTGGTGAAAATGCTGCAGGGAAAAGCTCTTCAGGGAGCGGAATGGTGTTTTCTGGTCACGGCAGCTTCTCCGGTTGTGGCTGCGGTTATGGTAGCATTCACAACGATTGAAAGCTCGGAGCGGTATTATTTCATGTGGATCTTTGCTATGGCGTTGGCTGTTGTGCTTCTATGGGAGCAGACGATGGTATGCAAGGAAGAAGATAAAGACGCTATGCGTGGTGAATGCAGCGTACGCAGTGTACGTGGTGTGTTTAGTATGATTGGAGTGCACAGAACTGGATTGCAAGAAGTTAAAAAAGTCGTAGGTGTTATTGTCGTTTTGATTTCCTTAATTGTGTCGGCAATGCATATAACATCTGTTTACAGTCCGATCTTAAAAGCACAGGAACCGACACCATCGGATGCGCTGGAGGTTGTTCGTTATCTGGAAACAAATGGATATACAGAAGCTTATTCTACCTTTGAGAGTGCCAACCGGATGACGGCCTTATCAGATGGAAGAGTCAATGTATATGCACTTAATTCTTTTGAAAATCTGGATATGTGTCAATGGCTGACTTGCAGGGAATGGTATCCGGAGGATGGGATTGTAGATCAGAGCGGAACCATTTGCATTGTCCCGGAGGAAAGACTTGCGGAACTGGACGGATTGAAAGAAAAAGGAGTTGAGTATGATTCCCTGGAGCAGATGGGATCGTATTGGATTATTAAATTGCTATAGATACAACTGAGACCTTATGTATTTGGAATTTATATAGTTGGCATGAGCATATCTATCAGGTATGGCTAAGCTAAGAAATAATCAATAAAATAGTAACAGTTCAGCCATGACCATTCATAAGCTGCCGGATTATACAGATTGGCTAACAAATATACGTGCTTTCCGGCAACTTATTTCATGTCGGGCG
>ERZ1106939.307-NODE-307-length-43911-cov-16.266851_pt1 | contig 43911 bp, 30 predicted proteins | sample MGYA00403669_ERZ1106939 | MGnify/ENA primary metagenome ERZ1106939 (study PRJEB35170, sample SAMEA104062447) | human gut metagenome | biome: human gut; feature: human-associated habitat; material: faeces | place: Denmark | collected 2012-09-28 ...
GTCGGTAAGAATAGCTGGCACATCCGTGCCGGTGACGTCTGGCAGCAATGCACCCTGCTCTTTTTTGCGCAAAGAAAAAATTCCCCTCAAGATGACTGACCTCGTTTACGTCGAACGCCCAGAAAGTGTCACTCGTTCCGTGATACACGACCATTGGAGTGCTGTCGTCATTGACGACCTTGCTTGCCGGCTTTGGATGAAACTGTTTGTCTTTTTGCTTGACATAGGAAAACAAATCTGCTACCGTTCTTATATCAGCAGTCTGAATGACGAGGCTAGGGAGTTTTCCTGAACCTTTTGCGTCAGACTGCTGATATTTTTCTACGCTTTGAAGCTGATACGCTCTCTTGGAAGTCCCGTCCAAGTCCGCCGAGGGTCTGACAATCGGAATGCTGTACGCCGCCATGATCGGCGGCGTTTTCTTTTGCCGCCTCCGTCAAAAAGGTCTTCTCTCCGGTCGGGCGATCAGTCCAGATAGCCGAACAGCCCGCGCACGGACACATCCCCGCCGGTGACGGTCTCGCGCGTGCCGTCCTCCCAGCGGACGACGAGCGCAAAGTCATCGTCCACCGCCTCGGCAAAGCCGGTGCGGACATCTTCACCGCGCACGACGCGCACGGGACGCCCCACCGTGACACAGCGCGCACGGTAGTCGCTGAGATATGCGCGCGGATCGCGCTGCCAGTCGAGATACATCTCATCGAGCGCACGCACCATCTCGGCGGCCAGGCGCGCGCGGGAGAGCTCGAGCCCGGTCTCGGAATATACCGAGCCCGCGATGGCACGCAGCTCCTCGGGGAAATCCTCCGGCCGCTGGCGCACGTTCACGCCGATGCCGGCCACAATGGAGTCGACCGTGCCGGACTCGGCCTCGACGGTGAGCTCCGTGAGGATGCCGCAGATCTTTTTCGTGCCGAGGACAAGGTCGTTGGTCCACTTGATGCCCGGCTGCACGCCGCAGCGCTCGAGTGCGCGGCAGACAGCCACCGCGACGTGCGCCGTCACGGTCATGGCTGCCGTCGCCGCGCACGCAGGGCGCAGGAGCATCGACAGGTAGACCCCCTGCCCCGCGTCCGAGCGAAACGACCGCCCCGCGCGGCCGCGCCCCGCCGTCTGCCGGTCGGCAATGGCACACAGGCCGTCCGGCGCACCGGCCATGGCCTCCGCCTTCAGGTAGCTGTTGGTGGAGTCGATCTGCGCAAAGCACTGCACCAGAGCCCGCCGCGCCTGCGGCAGATACGGCAGCACGTCCCCGGCCGTGAGCGTATCCGGCCGCGCGCGCAGACAGTAGCCCCGGTTCGTGACGGCGTCGATGTCATAGCCCGCGGCGCGCAGTGCACGCACCGCCTGACTGACCGCCGCGCGCGTCACGCCCAGCTTCTCGCGCATCTCCTCGCCGGATACATAGCCCTCCGCCTCCGTGAGCAGGAGCAAAACATCATCCCGCAGCATCCGATCACACCCCTTGTCGTGCGGTTTCTTTGCCTATAGTGTAGACCACGGCGCGCAGATTGTAAAGATATTTTCACTTTTGGTTGACAATCAGGCGCGTGTGTGCTATCGTCCGATTGTCAAGTTCGTTCACGCTTTACTTTACAATCGGAGGCAACACTATGAAATTTTCCACAAGAGACCTTTGCTTTTGCGCGATCGGCGCGGCGCTCATCGCCGTGTGCGCATGGATCAGCATCCCGGCGGACGTGCCGTTCACGCTGCAGACATTTGCGATCTTCGCCGTGTGCGGGCTGCTCGGCGGCAAGCGCGGCACGGTGAGCGTGCTGGTGTATCTGCTGCTGGGCGCGGTGGGTGCGCCGGTGTTCGCGGGCTTTCGCGGCGGGTTCGCGTCCCTGATCGGCACGACCGGCGGATACCTCGTCGGCTTCATACTGCTGGCGCTCATCATCACCCTTGCGCAGGCGCGCTGGGGACTCGGGCAGTGGGTGTTCGTGCTGTCGGCTGCCGTGGGGCTGCTCGTGTGCTACGCATTCGGCACGGCGTGGTTTCTCATCGTCTACACCCGCACAGGCGCGATCACGCTCGGCGTGGTGCTGGCAAAGTGCATGCTGCCGTTTCTGCTGCCGGACGCGATCAAGCTCGCCCTGGCGACGCTGCTGCGCGCGCGGCTGTACCGGCGCATCCCCGCATAAGCGGCGGAAAGCCTTTTGCCGGAACACCCAGAAGATTTTCCGGCAGGCTGAAAAAACGCTCATGGCAAAAGCCATGGGCGTTTTTTTATGAGAGAAAAGAAAAAGGATTTGAGAGGATGTTTGAAGGGAGTTATGGGGGGGAGAAACGAAAGCGAAAAACTCAGATCACTTTTTCTTCTTTCAGCTTGGCAAGGTCTGCGTCGGACAGGCCGAGCACACCCTCGTAGATCTCCTTGTTGTCCTGACCGAGGTCGGGCGCGCACTTGGTGATCTCCGGCTTGGTATCCATGAGCTTGACCGGGTTGCCGGGGACGATCATGTCGCCGATGACCGGGTGCTGCAGGTGCACGAACATCTCGCGGGCGTTGGCGATGTGGTCGTCGTTGACGACGTCGGCGAGCATGTTGATCGGCGCAACCGGGACGCCGGCCGCATCAATGATGGCCACGCAATCGGCAATGGTGTGCTGGGAGCTCCACTTCTCGATCTCGGGCTTGAGCGCGGCGTAGTTCTCGCAGCGGTGGATGTTGGTGTCAAAGCGCGGATCCTCGAGCAGCTCGGGGCGGTCGAGCGCCTTGGTGCACAGGAGCGTGAAGAGCTTGTCGTTGCCGCAGCCGATGACGAAGCGTCCGTCGCTGGCCTGGAAGGAGTCATACGGGAAGGCGGAGGCGTAGCGGTTGCCGATCAGCTCGGGCTGCTTGCCGGAGGCGAAGAAGCGCTGCCAGCCGACCTCGAGGCTGGAGACGACGGAGTCGACGAGCGCGACGTCCACGCGCTGGCCGCGGCCGGTGACGGTGCGGGCGTTGAGCGCCATGAGGATGCCGATGGTGAGGTTCATGCCGCCGAGCACGTCGCCCATGGCATTGCCGACACGCAGCGGCTGGCCGCCGGCCTCGCCGGTGATGCTCATGAGGCCGGAGGTGGCCTGCGCGATGATGTCATAGCCGGGGCGCTGGTGCTTCGGGCCATAGCAGCCGAAGCCGGAGACAGCGGCATAGATGATCTGGTCATTGACCTCTTTGAGCACGTCATAGCCGACGCCCAGCTTGTCCATGACGCCGGGGCGGTAGTTCTCGACGACGACGTCAGCCTTCTTGACCATCTCGAGGAAGAGCTTTTTGCCCTCCTCGGACTTCAGGTTCAGGGTGATGCCCTTCTTGCCGCGGTTGACGTAGGCATAGTACATGCTGTAGTCGTTCTTCTTCGGTCCCATGGCGCGGGTATCGTCGCCCTTGCCCGGCATCTCGATCTTGATGACATTTGCGCCGTAGTCGGCCAGCATCATCGTGCAGTACGGACCGGCCAGAACACGGGTCAGGTCCAGAACGGTAATATTACTCAATGCTTTTTCCATGGAAATATCTCCTTTATCAGATAATCAGATTGCGGTCAAACGTTTCCGGGGATCAGGCGCCATGCAGCAGGTTTGCCAGCGGGACGTAGATGGTCGAGCAGAGCACGATCAGGATCAGGATCGCAAGGCCGGCGTAGATGAACAGCTGCACGAACGTCTTGTTCTCGTCCTCCTTGGTGCGGTTGGGGAGCGCAGTTGCAAGTGCCGCCATAGCCAGCGCGCCGCCGGTGGACAGCGGGGAGATGCCGGACAGAGAGCCGCCGGCGCCGACAGCCGCCATCAGTGCGACCGGGTTCACGCCGCCGACCTGAGCAGCAATGTCTGCGCACATCGGCATCATCGTCGGGTACACCACGCCGAGCGCGGAGCTGACAAGGCTCAGCAGTGCAGCGGAGATGCCCATGAACGGGGTCGCAGTGCCCTTGGACATGATCTTGGCGAGCGCGTTGCTCATCAAATCGATGCCGCCCATCTTGTTGACGATGTTGAGCAGGGAGCCGACCGCGAGGACCATCACGATGGTGCCCCAGGGCAGGGACTTGAGCGCCTTGCCGTCGTCGGCAACGCCGAACAGGAACAGCAGGCCGGCGACCGCGAAGGCAGCGACGCCGATGTTGACCTTGACGAAGATCAGCAGCACGAGCATGAGCACGATGCTCAGCAGAGAGATGATCTGCTTGGCGTTGAACTTCTCGAGCGTGCCGCGCTCGATCGGGTTGAGCGGCTGCTTGACCTTGTGACCCTTGAAGATGAACCAGAACACAAGCGAGGACACGATCGTCACGAGCGTCTGGCAGACCAGAATGGTGGGCATAACGTTTGCAATGTTGGCCTCGGCTGCGGCGCCGGTGATGATGGCAGCCTCAGGCGTGATGGGTGTCATACGTCCGGCCATCAGGCCCTGCTCGCCGATCAGGACGAGCATCAGCGGGTTAAAGCCGACCTCCACGGCGATGATCGCCGCGAGTGCGGGGATGATGGCAAGTGCGGGCACAGCGCCGGGGCCGACACCGGCAATGACGAAGCCGGCAATGTAGACCATGATGGGCAGGACCCACATCTTGTTTCCGGCCAGCGCGATGATCTTTCTGGCCAGCAGATCCAGCGCGCCGGTCTGCGTGATGGCCGCGAACAGCAGCGTGATGCCGACGAGCGTGGTAAACATGGAGGTGCTGAAGCCGCCGATCAGATCTTTATCGGTCAGACCGAAGATACGCACCATGATGACGCCGAATGTGACTGCCACAACGCCGACGTTGACCTTGCGGAAGAAAGCCAGCAGGATCACGACGATGAACAGCACCAACGAGATAATGTCAAATGCAGTTTCCATAAATGATTCCCTCTCTAATATGGTTCAGATTTGTGGATGCGTGCCGCTCTCAGCAGCAGGGCGGGGTCTTTGTGTTGATGTTCTGCTGATGGCCGCTGTAGATGCCGTCGATGAAGCTCTTCTGATACTTCGCGGCAGCCAGCAGCTTTTCGAAGTCGATGCCGGTGTCGTAGCCCATGCGCTGGAGCATGTACACGAGATCCTCCGTGGCGGTGTTGCCGGAAGCACCCGGTGCGAACGGGCAGCCGCCGAGGCCGCCGAGCGTGGACTGCACCGTCTTGATGCCGCACTCGATGGCGGCGAGCGTATTGGCCTGACCCATGCCGCGGGTGTCGTGGATGTGGATCTGGAACTCGCAGTCGGGCATGACCTCGGTCACGGCGTGGATCGTATCACGCACCTGACGCGGGTCGGCGATGCCGATCGTGTCGGCCAGGCAGATGGAGCGGATGCCCATGTCGTAGACGCGCTTGGTGAAGTCGACCACCTTCTGGATCGGCGGGATGCCCTCGAACGGGCAGCCGAACGACGTTGCCAGCGCCACGCAGATGTTCATCTGCGGGTAGGTGTCCATGATCTTCTGCAGCTCTTCCAGAGACTCCTCATGCGTTCTGCGGATGTTGGCCTTGTTGTGGCTCTCGCTGACCGAGATCACGTAAGAGATGTTGCGGATGCCGGCGTTGAAGGCGTTTTCCACACCGCGGAAGTTCGGCGCGAGCGCATACAGCACCGCGTTCGGATACTTCTCGATGCAGGCCTTGGCCAGATCCGCCGCATCCGCCATCTGCGGGATCGCCTTGGGGCTGACGAAGGAAGTGACCTCCATCTGCGTCACACCGGCGTCGAACAGTCTGTCGATCAGGTCGAGCTTCTGTTCAAAGGTCAGCATCTGCTTGAGGTTCTGCCAACCGTCGCGCGGGCCGCATTCCAGAACATTGATCTTGTTTGCCATGATAGATTCCTCCTGACATTCCGTTATTATTTCGTGACTACCTTGTGTTACCGTAACATCATTTTGCTTAACATAATAAGCTTAATAACCTGAGACAAAACCTTGTCAATCGTTACTTATATTTTGCACTTTCCTTGGAATTTGTCAATCCGAAATTGCGAAAACGCGGGAATATCATCATTTCGCCTATTTGGGAGCGGTGATTGTTCAGCATTTCGACACAATTGTGCTTAATTTATTTCAACATAAGCAATCTTAATTTAAAATAAGTTAAGCAGGTATTGCTTTTTTAACGCCTGTTTAGTATAATGTTAAGCAGCAGCGGTTCACCCGCGCAACCATTATGACACAAAGGAAGTTTCCCGTTATGGCTACACTCAAAGACATCGCGGACATCTGCGGCGTCTCCACAGCGACCGTCTCCTATGTTCTGTCCGGCCGCGGCACGGAAAAGCGCATCACCGAGCAGACACAGCAGGAGATCCGGAAAGCGGCAGAGAGCCTCGACTACGAATATAAAGGACGCAACAAGGCCGTGCTCAAGTACCGTGTCACGGTCTACTTCCCGCTCTCGGGGCTCAAGATGCTGCTGCCGACATTCCTTGACGCCTTCAACCGCATCGTCGACGCCGAGACCTCGAACATCGACATTCTCCTGCGGCCGTACACGCAAAACCAGCTCCACCTCCAGCGGGAGCTGTGGGCCGAGCGCAAGGGCTCTTCCGCCATCGTCATCTCCCCCGGCGGAACGGATCTGGCAAACCTCGCCGAGAAGCAGACGCTCGTGCCGGTCATCCTGCTCAACCGCACGCTGCCGAACTACTCCTACGTCGGCTTCGACCAGCTCGAGTCCGGCCGTCTCGCCGCCGAGCACGCCCTCAAGCGCGGTGGGGACAGCATCCTGCTCGTCTCGTCGCCGTCCCTGTTCGGCACGTCGTGGCGCAGCAGCGCCTTTTCCGACTACTGCCTGCAGCACGGCGTGAATCTCGAGCACAGCACCATCAGCGCCGACACGAGCATCCGTGCCGGCTATGAGCTTGGCAAGGCGCTCGTGCGCAGCAACCGGCTCAAGAAGGTCATCTGCTGCACGTATGACATGACGGCGCTCGGCCTCACCACCGCCCTGTCGGAGGAGAACATCGTCGTCGGCAAGGACGTGGAGATCCTCACCACCAGCTCGAGCGACGACGATCTGCTCGCCTACAGCAACCCGCCGATCACCGTGGTGGACCTGAAGTTCCGCGACCTGTGCTACATGGCCATGCGTCTCGGCATGGACATTGCAACCGGGCGGGCGAGCTATCCGCAGGAGATCTCGCTGCACCCGACGATCATCTACCGGAAATCGTGCCCGGCCTGAGCGCAGGGCGCAAAAAGAGAGCTTGTCACTGCCAAAAAGTATTACTTTTTGACAAAGGGGTTTGCGGCCTGACTGCAGCGCACGCGCTGTCCGCCTTGGGCGGACGGCGCGCACGTTTGCAGGCCGAGAAGTATTTTCTCCGCCGCACATGTCGCCGGAGAAAATGATCGGACTTTCTTTCGCCGCTCCGGCGGCGAAACTCTACGAGGTTCTTTGACAAGTCGGACCGGCGCCCGGAGCTTCCGGACGCCGGTTTTTTATGCGCGAATGCTGCGGATAATTCTTGCATTTTCCCTTTCTTTCCTTTATAGTATAGGGAACCTGCGTAAAAGGGTCGTGAAGACATGGGGTTTTGGGAGCTGGCCGTGCTGGCAGTCGGTCTGTCGATGGACGCGTTCGCCGTTTCCGTCTGCAAGGGACTGGCGTTGCCGCGCGTGTCGTGGAAGGAATGCTGTATCGCGGGGGCATGGTTCGGCGGTTTTCAGGCGCTCATGCCGCTGCTGGGCTACCTGCTCGGCACGCAGTTTGAGCGCTTCGTCACCTCCGTCGATCACTGGATCGCGTTCGTTCTGCTGGGCATCATCGGCGGCAATATGATCCGCGAGGCGCTGTCCAGGGACGAAGATCAGCTCGATGCCTCGCTCGCATGCAAGACCATGCTCCTGCTCGCCGTCGCGACAAGCATCGACGCGCTCGCCGTCGGTATCACGTTCGCGTTCCTGCCCGGCACGCGCATCGTGCCCGCCGTGGCGCTCATCGGCACGATCACCTTCGCCTTTTCCGCGGCCGGTATCCGGCTCGGCAGCGTGGTCGGCCTGCGCTTCAAGCGCAAGGCAGAGTTTGCCGGCGGCGGGATCCTCATCCTGCTCGGCACGAAGATCCTGCTCGAACACCTCGGCATTTTGTAAAAACATCTTTTTTCTCCGCGATCCGGCCCGGATCGCGGAGTTTTTTCACGCTTTGTGCGTTGCGAGACAAGTTTTCACACCCGCGCGAATATGTTGAACCAGCAGCAAAAAACCGCCAAATCGCGAACGAAGAAAACGGAAATTCTGCACAACAATTCCTTTCATATTTGTTGCAAAAAGACGGTTTTTTGGCGCTTGCAAAAGAAATAATCTGTTTCTCTTGCGATTTTGTGAAATTTAAGATATAGTTTATGCTAAGCGTTCGGTATTAGACTGAAATTTGCTTAAATGAGTGGAGGAACGATATGAAAAAAGTATTACTCACCATCATCAGCGTCTGCCTGATCGCTGCGAGTATCTTCGGTCTGTTCGCCGGAGTGAGCAGCTTCAGCGACATCATGAATGTCAAAGAGTACAAGGAAGAGGACGCGAAAGAGGGTCTGGAAGCGATCGAGACGCTCAACGACGGTCTTGACCAGCTGCAGGAGGCCGAGGGCACGTACCTCGCCGGTGTGGACACCTACACCGCCGGTCTGATCGCCTACTCCGAAGGCAAGTCGACGCTCTCCGCGGGCTACGCCGCCTACTACGCCGGCAAGAAGCAGCTCGAGGAAGGCAAGGCCCAGTACGCCGCCGGCAAGAAGCAGATCGAGGACAACACCGCAGCCTACAATGAAGGCAAGGCCACCCTCGCCAAGATCGAGCCTCTGATGCCCTACGTTAACCAGTATGTCGAGTTCCGCGACGGCACCATCGCAAACCTCGCCGGCTTCTCGAACGCGCAGGCGTGGTTCGTCTCCGTCGTGCGTCCGATCGCGGCCAAGCAGGGTCTGGATATCCCGGCCGACGTGACTGACCTGCCGGCTTACATCCAGCAGATGGTCGCGGACGGCAAGGCCCAGCTCAAGCAGTATGAAGACGGTCTGGTCCAGCTGGCCGAGGCCGAGAAGGCCATCGCCGCAGGCGAGGCTCAGCTCAGAGACGCTGAGAAGCAGCTCGCGCAGGGCGAAAACGATCTCGCGGCCGGCGGCAACCAGCTCGCCGACGGCAAGAAGCAGCTCGGCGTGTTCGAGGACGGCTGCGCGCAGGTCGCTGCCGGCTGTGAGCTCCTGCTCACCCAGCCCGCTTACATGAACAACGAGGGCAAGGGCGACAAGGTCATGTGCCCGAGCGTTGCCGACATCCTCAAAGAGCGCTGCGGCGACAACTTCTCCATCTGGGAGCTCGACGACAACGGCGAAGTCCGCGTCGTCAACGGCTGCCAGTACCTGAACCTCGAAAACTGCCGCGCGGTCGGTCAGGCCGGTAAGGACTACATCGAAGTCTACCAGACCGCTGCCGTCACCAAGGAAGTTATGGGCAGAATCGGCGTCGTCGCCACGATGCTCCTCGCCTCCGTGCTCGGCCTCATCGCGGGTCTGTTCGGCATCCTGTCCGTGATCCGCATCAGCAAGGGCAAGATTGTGACCGCCTCCGTCTGCGGCATCATCTCTGCCGTCATCGCCGTCGCCGGCAACATCATCGGCATGCTCACCGGCTACACCGGCTACACGTTCGCCTGCCGCTACGGCGAAGCCGGTGCTTACACCTACGAGTTCACGGGTCACACCCAGTTCGTCGCGATCGTCATTCTGGCCATCGTCGCGATCCTGTTTGCGATCATCGCGTGTGTCGTCTCCGGCGCTTACAAGCGTTCGCAGAAGGCCGTTGCCGATCAGGCCGCCGCTGCTGCCGCTCCGGTCGCCGAGCCGATCGCCGAGTAAGACAAGACAATCCAGCAAAAATCTCCGGAGTCAGACTCCGGAGATTTTTTATATCCCGCCGCACCAAGATACCGTGCGGCGGTTTTTGCATTTGTACGCTCACTGCCAGAGCTCCGCCGTCACGAACTGCCGTCCCTTGCGCGACTGGCCGCCAACCTCCGTGACCGCGCCCTTGCCCGCACCACGCAGCGACAGCACGTCGCCCGGTGCGACCGGCGCATCCGGACGCAGGCACTCGGCATAGTTGAGGTGCACCGCGCCCGCGCGGATCTGTGCCGCGGCGCTCGTGCGCGAGAGGCGAAACATCCCGCTCACGACGGCATCCAGCCGCGCCGACTGCACCGTGAACGTCACGGGGCGCACCCTGCGCTCCGGCACGGGCACGGCAGACAGCGGCACTGCCGCCGCCTTCACGCCCGCGCGGCCGACCTGCTCGAGCGTGCGCAGCTCCGGCTCCACGCTCGGCAGACAGAACACGAACGCGCCGTGCGCCTGCACGAGAATGTCGCCGACCCATTCGCGCCGGATGCCGAGACCGAGGATCGCGCCGAGATAGTCCCGGTGGCCGGGCGCGGCGAAGGGCGCCGAAAACTGCACCGCGCGCAGATGCTCCGCAGGGTCAAAGTCCTCGGCTGTGAGGTAAAACGGCAGGAAAAACGCCACCTGCCGCTCGCACCCCTCCGCGCCGCCGTGCAGCACGAGCGTGCAGTCACGATGACGCGCCCAGTTCGTGAGCGCATACTGCTCCGCCGGGGTCAGAAACGCCGTGGACGTGACCGACGCCGTGCGCTCACAGCGCTCGGCCAGATCGGCTGCACGCCGCAGAAAGTCTTCCTCCACTGCCCTCACCTCCCGTTCAGGTCGCGGATGGCGGCCTCGAGCTGCTGCGCCACCTGCGCCAGCTCCTGCCGGAATTCGCGTGCGCTCATGCGCAGCACACCCGCGCGCAGCGCCGTGAGCTGGATGAGCGCGTCGGACGTGACGACGCGCACGGAGTCGTTTTTTCCGATCTCATCGGCGAGCTTTTCCATGTAGGCGTCCGCCGTCTCGCCCTGCCGCGTAAAGACCACGTGCAGACCGCTGCGGTCGAACTTCTCGCCCTGACCGCCGGGGACGCGGTAGCCGTCGAACACGACCACGACCTCGCGGCGCGTGAAGGCGGCATAGTTGCTCAGTGCATCCATGAGCCGCTCGCGCGCGGCATCGATGTGGCCGCTGTCGGCCAGCGCGCGCAGCTCATCCCAGGCAAAGATAACATTGTAGCCATCCACGATCACGCGCTCGCGCCGGGGATGAAACAGCTCCGCGCGTTCGGCATCGTCCGCGCCGGGCGCGGCGTTGCGCGCGGGGGCTGCGTACTGCGCGCGGCGGATGGGACCGAACTCGCGCTGCAGGATCTGCTCGAGCTCCCGGTCGTCGAGATCGAACCGGCGGCGGAACATCCGCGGCGTATCCTCTAGCGCGGGCTGCTCCTTGCCGAAGCCGGTGTCGAGATGCATATAATCGCGCACACGGTCCCACGGGATGACCGTGCCCGCACCGTGGGCGCAGAAGACGCTGTCGGGCGTATTGTCGGGATCGCGCGTGGGCTCGTAGCCGCTCTCTGCAATGACCTCCTGCGCGTTGTGGCAGGTATCGTAGCCCGCGACGGTGCACGAGATGCGTCCGCGCCCGCGCGTGTACGCCGCGACCTCGGCGGGATAATCGCGCATCGTGCTCACCGGTGCGCGGCCCGTGAGCACGGCCATGTCGCCGTGCGTCTCAGGAGAGGAAAACGTGCCGCACATGAGGCGCACATCGCTGATCGCGCGGCCGATCTGCTCGGCCGGGACCTCGATACGAAAGGCATAGTACGGCTCAAGCAGAACGCTCTCGGCCTGCATAAGCCCCTGCCGCACGGCGCGCCACGTCGCCTGCCGGAAATCACCGCCCTCGGTGTGCTTGACATGCGCACGCCCGGCGAGCAGCGTGATCTTCACATCTGTCAGCGGTGCGCCGGTGAGGACGCCGCGGTGGCACTTTTCGGCCAGATGCGTGAGGATCAGGCGCTGCCAGTTCCGGTCGAGCACGTCCTCGCTGCAGGAGGTATCAAACGTCAGGCCCGTGCCGCGCTCGGCGGGCTCGAGCAGCAGGTGCACCTCGGCATAGTGGCGCAGCGGCTCGAAATGACCCACACCCTCGACCGGTGCCGCGATCGTCTCCTGATACAGGATGCGGCCGGAATCGACCTGCACGTCCACGTCGAACCGCTCGCGGATGAGGCTTTTGAGCACCTCGATCTGCACCGTGCCCATGAGCTGGACATGGATCTCGCGCAGCGCCTCGTCCCAGACGATGTGCAGCTGCGGATCCTCCTCCTCAAGCTCACGAAGGCGCGGCAAAAACGCGCGTGCATCCACATCCGGAGGCAGACCGATGCGGTACGTCAGCACCGGCTCGAGTGACGGCGGCATGGACGCGGCCGCGCTGCCGAGCCCCTGCCCCGGATACGTCTGCGTGAGTCCCTGCACGGCGCACACGCCGCCGGCGGGGACTGTCTCCGCCGTCTCGAATTTTTCTCCCGCATAGAGCCGGATGGCATTCACCTTCTCCTGCACGGGCGTGTCCGTGCCGCGGGGAAAATACGTCAGCGGCGCGCGCACGCGCAGCTGCCCGCCCGTCACCTTCAAACACGTGAGACGATTTCCTTGTGCATCCCGCATAATTTTATAGACCCGCGCGCCGAATTCCGACGGGTAGTCCGGCGGCGCGGTGTAGCGCGTGAGCGCCGTGAGCAGCTCGTCCACGCCCGCGAGCTTCAAGCCCGAACCGAACAGACACGGGAAGAGCTTCCGCCCGCGGATGAGCGCGCGCACGGTCTCGTCCGGCAGCGCGCCGGTGTCGAGATACTGCTCGAGCGCCGCTTCATCGCACAGGGCGATCTGCTCCGGATCAGGATCTGTAAAGTCCACGCACGCGCCGCTCAGATGCGCGCGCAGGTCAGCCATGAGCGCCGCACGCTCCGCGCCCGGCAGGTCCATCTTCGTCACAAACACGAACACCGGCACGCGGTAGCGCCGCAGCAGCTGCCAGAGCGTCTGCGTGTGCGCCTGCACGCCGTCCGTGCCGCTGATGACGAGCACGGCGTAGTCGAGCACCTGCAGCGTGCGCTCCATCTCGGCGGAAAAGTCCACGTGCCCCGGTGTGTCGAGCAGTGTAATCTGCGTGTCGCCGAGCGTCATGCGCGCCTGCCGCGAAAAGATCGTGATGCCGCGCGCACGCTCGAGCGCGTGCGTATCCATGTGCGCGTTTTTATGGTCGACACGGCCGAGGTCGCGGATCGCGCCCGTGCGGTAGAGCAGCGCCTCGGACAGCGTCGTCTTTCCGGCGTCGACGTGCGCCAGAATTCCCAAAACCAGTTGCTTCATAAGCACCTCGTGAAAATGCAAGAATGAAAACAGTATACCAAAAAACGCGGCCGCGGGGAAGCCCCCGTGACCGCGTTTGCCGTTTTGTTCACCAGATGTTGTCCGGATACTTGCCCGCATCGCGCAGCGCGCGCAGCGCCGCAACCACGTCCGGCAGGTCGTCGTGATACGTCACGCCGTGCCACGCATCGTCCGTGTGCAGCATGGTCACGTCCGCCGTGCCGGCGTGCAGCTGCGCGTCGACGATCGACGGCACGAAATACTCGCACTTGAGCGGGTTGCGCTGCAGGTTCTCATCCAGAAACGCCGGGAAGCGCTGCGCAAGCTCGCGCAGGTACAGCGGCGAAAAGCCCCAGAAATTCATCGACACCGTCGTATCGCCCGGCAGGTCGATGAAATGCTCGCCGTCCTCGGTGTAGGCAGCGTCCGCACCGCGCTGCTCGATGTGCGTGCGCTCCGTGATGCTCTCGAGCATACCGCCGCGCTCCGTGCAGACACCGCGCGACACGCTGCCGTTTGCCGTGACGGTGTTGCGCAGGCGGAAGCCCACCATGGCATACGACCGCTCGGGGCGCGGCACAGCCAGAAAATCATACAGCAGGCGGTAGGCCTCGATGCCGTAATAGTCGTCGGAATTGATGACGGCAAACGGCCCGTCGATCTCGGGCGCGGCACACAGCACGGCGTGAGCGGTGCCCCATGGCTTCGTGCGGCCATCGGGCACGGTGTAGCCCTCCGGCAGTGTGTCGAGCTTCTGATAGGCATAGCGCACGTCGAACGCCGCAGCCACGGCCGGGCCGACGCTCTCGCGAAACTCCTCGGCGGTCTCCTCCTTGACGACGAACACGACCTTGCGGAAGCCCGCGCGGTAGGCGTCAAAGAGCGAATAGTGCAGCAGAAAATGGCCGTACTCATCCACGGGCGTCGTCTGCTTCGGGCCTCCGAAGCGGCTGCCCATACCGGCGGCCATGATGACCAGACAGGGTTGATGCATACTCCTCGTTCCTCCATATCTCAAAGGGTCTGAGCCATTATAGGCCGTGGGCGGAAATTTGTCAATTTCACGCCGCCGCATCTTGGAACTGCACGCAAAATATGCTATACTCTGTGTCATCTATCTTGGCAGTTGTCATCGGGAGGAATGTGGTATGCAGCGGAAGATCGGTACTCTGCGGCTGGGGCTGACCTTTGCCGGGTGCTTTCTCGGCGCGGGGTATGTATCCGGGCAGGAGCTGTGGCAATATTTCGGCGCGTTCGGCGCACACGGCCTTCCGGGGCTTGTGCTTGCGATCGCGCTGCTCGGCGGCACGGGTGTGCTGCTGCTGCGGCTGAGCGCACGCACCGGCATCGAGGCGATGGACGCGCTGATCGTGCGCGCGGACATTCCGTGGCTGCGCACACTTGTCGGCGTGCTGACGGCGGCGCTGCTGTTCGGCGTCGTGTGCATCATGGCGGCCGGCATCGGCGCGCTCGGCAGCCAGATGCTCGGCCTGCCGGTGTGGCTGGGCTCGGCGATCGTGTGCGTGCTCATCGCGGCGGCGGCATATTTCGGTGTCGGCGGTATGGTGACGGTGTTCACCGTGGCCGTCCCGTGCATGATCGTCGCGGCGCTCATCATCGCGGGCATCCGGATACACCGCACCGGGCTGACTGCCGCAGCCTTCGCCGGCGGGAGCACGAACCCCATGCTCGGCAGCTGGGTCACGAGCGCCGTGAACTATGCGGCCTACAACTTCTTTGCCACCGTGGGCATTCTCGCCCCGATGACGCAGCATCTGAAAAGCCGCAGCACCGCCGGCTGGGGCACGCTGCTCGGCTGCGTACTGCTGCTTGCGGTCGCGCTCGGCGTGCTGTGCGCGCTGGCAACGAGTCCGGAGAGCATCGCGGCGCCGCTGCCCATGCTCGAGCTCGCGTGCCGGCTCGGTGCGGCCGGCATCGTATACGCCGTGCTGCTCTTTTTCGGTATGTTCGGCACGAGCGTCTCCTCGCTCGTGGCCGTGCTGACCTATACCGGGCAGAAATCCGCGTGGCTGTCAGCCCACCGCACGCTCGTGCTGCTCGTGCTCACGGCCGCCGCCTTTGCCGGAAGTCTGTTTGGCTTCGGCGATCTGATCGGCACTGTGTACCCGGTCTACGGTTACCTCGGCATGGCCGCCATGCTGCTCGTGGCAGAGCACGCCATACATGCCCGCCGCGCCGCAGCCGGAGATTGACCCGCGGCGCAAGACCTGCTACAATAGAAACATTCACAAGTCCCACGTTCTGGAATCTTTTACAGGAGGAACTGCGATGAAACATCTCAAAAAGACGCTGTGTCTGCTGCTGGCGGTCATGATGCTGCTGGCGCTGGGCGTTCCGGCGATGGCCGCGGGCGAGGTTCCGGTCGACGCCGCGCATTTTCCCGACCCGGTGCTGCGCGAATACGTGACCGAGCACTGCGACACGAACGGCGACGGCAAGCTCTCAGCTGCCGAGTGCGAGGCCGTGCAGTGCATCGACCTGCTGGAAACGCAGATCACGAAGATCGCCGACCTGACCGGCATCGAGCAATTCACGGGCCTGCGTGAGCTGCTCGCATGCAATAATCAGATTACGGCGCTCGACCTGAGCGGCATGACCAAGCTCGAAAAGCTCGACGTGTCCGGCTGCAGCAAGCTGCAGAGCCTGAAGCTCTCCGGCTGCGCGGCGCTCACAACGCTTGATGTCTCAAGCTGCGCGCTCACGGCGCTCGATCTGACCGGCTGCAGCGCACTGAAAACCGTCGCGTGCTCGTATAACGCGCTCACGGCGCTCGACGTGTCCGCCGCAGAGAAGCTGACCACGCTCGAGTGCAGCGCCAACCGCCTGACCGCGCTCGATCTGAGCGGGCACAAGGAGCTCAAGGTGCTCACGTGCAGCCTCAACGCCCTGACGAAGCTCGACCTCACGGGCTGTACCGCGCTCGAATCGCTCGACTGCAGCGACAACGCGCTCGCCGCGCTTGACCTCTCGGGCTGCACCGCCCTCAACGCCACCGCGCAGGGCGACGGCAAGACCGAAAATCCGATCCTCAGCCCGCAGTATCTGCCGGAGCAGACCGGCGCGGTCACGGACGGCGGCAAGTGCACCGTGTACTTCGACGTCATCGTCGGCAAGGATAACCTCGGCAGCATCACGCGCGTGCTCGACGCAAACTATGACAAGCAGACCGGCGAGGCGGAGTTTGCCAAGACGCCGGACTACTTCACCTACAGCTACGACACAGGGCGCAAGGGTCTGCCCGCCATGAGCGTGTACTTTGAGATGCAGAATCTGGCGCGCGGCGTTGCACTCGACGAGAAAAACTTCCCGGACGAGGCCTTCCGTGCCCTGCTTGCCGAGACCGTTGACGGCAACGGCGACAGCCTGCTCTCGACGCTTGAAATGCGCCGCGTGTCGGAGCTCAACTGCAGCGGTCTCGGCATCGCCGATCTGACCGGCATCGAGCACTTCACGCAGCTCGTGGCGCTTAACTGCGAAAACAACGAGCTCACCGCGCTCGACGTGTCGGGCAACAAGCTCCTGAGCGAGATCTACTGCGGCGGCAACCGGCTCGCCACGATCGATCTGACCGGTCTGCCCATCAAGGACGCCGAGACCGACACCGGTCACGTGCAGAAGCTCCCCGGCAGCTACACGCTCAGCGGCACGGAAAACGGTGTTGGGCTGTTCGACCTCAGCCAGATCGTCGGCAAGGATCACATCGGCAGCATCACCGAAGTCAAGGGTGCGGCATACGACAAGAAGACCGGCATCGCACGCTACAGCGCTGCCGTCGAGACCCCCAGCTATACCTACAGCACCGGCAGCAGCGCCGTGTCGCTCACGGTCGAGTTCGCGCTGGATCTGAGCAAGCTGCCCAAGACTCCGTTCGAAGATGTGAAGGCCGGCGCATGGTATTTTGACGCGGTGCTCGAGGCCTTCCGGGACGAGCTTATGGTCGGCATGTCCGAGACGGAGTTCAGCCCCGGTGCCCCCATGACGCGCGCCATGCTTGTGGCTGTGCTGCACCGGCTGGCCGGCAGTCCGAGCGTGAGCGGCAAGATGCCGTTTACGGACGTTGCGTCCGGCACGTGGTACTATGACGCCGTGCTCTGGGCAAGCCAGAACGGTATCGTCGCCGGCATGAGCGAGACGACGTTTGCCCCGCAGGAGAACATCACGCGTGAGCAGATCGTGGCCATCTTCAGCCGCTACACCGCAAAATTTTCACCCGACAAGGCGGAGGCAGCCGCCGAGCTGACCGGCTTTGCCGACAGTGCCAGCGTGTCTGACTGGGCCCTGGACGACATGAAATGGGCCGTCGCATACAAGGTCATCAACGGCAGTCCGAGCGCCGGAAAACTCTATCTGAATCCGCAGGGCAACGCCACGCGCGCGGAAGTCGCGACCATCCTCATGCAGTACCGCGCGCTGTAACGCGCGCCGATCCAACCGAAAAGGAGTGTCTGCCATGTCCAGAACCAAGTTCATGGGTATCTTCCTTGTGATCCTCGGCGTCATCAGCATCGTCGTCGGCATCGTGCGCGGCGACATGTTCAGCAGCGCCACGATGTGCATCGGCTACCTGCTGCCCATCGTGCTCGGCGCGGTGATGCTGATCATCGAGCACGTCGGCGGCGGTGAGACCAGCCGGGAGACCGGCCGCTCCGACGCGGCGCTGGCCGACGACAGGAACAAGAAGAAAAAGCGCAAATAAGCCAAAAATAAAAGCAGCCGCCATCCTCACGGGATGACGGCTGTTTTGCTGTCGAAGATTGGGCAGAGGCGCGCACGTCCTGAGCGCAAACGCGCGCAGCAAAAAATCTGCCGGACATTTCTGTCCGGCAGATTGCATACAGTATATGGGCTTCAGCAGACCTTCGGCTCCGGGAACTTGGAGTGGAAGCTGTGCGCAACATCCCACGCGATGGCGTCGTTGATGCCGTCCCACGTGGCAGGCTCGCCGTGGCCGAGCGTCGCCATGGTCAGGCAGGCCTGCTCACCGGCGGTGAGCGTGGTCTTGGCAGCCTTTGCGTTCAGGCGCTTGGCAATGTCCTTGATCTTGATCTTCATGATCAGACGGTACGGCAGCGGCAGACGCTTGAGGTCAAAGCGACCCTGCAGCGGGAACACCGCAATGTCAGTGCCGAGGCCGTTTTTCTGGCGGCAGACATCCGCCGCGTTAGCAGCAGGATCGCCCATACCGACCGAAACGACACAGCACACGTCATAACGGTCCATGGCCTTGTCCAGACCGACGACCTTGCCGGCAAACAGCCAGCCAATGTAGGCAATCTTACGGCCGACCGGGCAAAGGCCGGACTTCTCCGTAAAGAACGGAATATGCAGCGCGGCCGACATGCGCTGGGCGTACTCCTCACAGGAGCCGGAGAGCGAAGAATAAACAATCGCGTCAATCATCGTGATAAATCCCCTTTCAGTTTGTGGCGGAACCAACTATCCCTTGCTTCCTGTTTTATCATAGTCAAATCTTAAACGAAAGTCAAGGTTCTCTTTACAAATTTGGCATCGATATCCGGTGTTTGGGTAAAAAAACAGCCCACGCGCGCTGCATTTTCCGGCAGCGAGAAAAAATACGGCCATTTTCCATGCACGCGCCTCTTGCAGATTGCCGTCGGATTCAGTATAATATAGGATGGTTTTATAAACAGATTTTTACCCTGATATGGAAGGCGGTGCAGATCGCACATGGAAGAACGATTCCGCAATCTGGACTATCAAAATTGGAAGCCCGTGCGCACGCTCGGCAGCGACTCCTACGGGACGGTGTACGAGATCGCACGCGACGACGGCTTCGGCATGGTGGATCACGCGGCGCTCAAGGTGCTGTCGATTCCGGCCGCACCGGAGGACTTTGACGCACTGGTCGCCGAGGGGCGCACCCCCGAAGAAGTGACTGCCCTGTTCCACCGTCAGGTGGAGACGATCGCGCGGCAGCTCATGGCGATCGACGCCATCAGCGATGATCCCAACCTGCTGCGGTGTGAGGATCATGTCATCCGCGCCCACCCGGACGGGCATGGCTGGGACATCTACGTGCGCACGGAGCTGCTGCCGTCCCTGCCGGATTATCTGCGCAACCACCCGCACGGCGAGGCGGACATCATCCGGCTCGGCGCAGGGCTGTGCAGTGCGCTCGAGACCTGCCATCGCCGCGGCATCGTGCACGGCGACATCAAGCCCCGCAACGTCTTTGTCGGCGGCGGCAACTTTAACGAGCAGGTCACGTATAAGCTCGGCGATTTCGGCATGGCGCAGTTTTCCGCCGTCGATAATACGAATGATTTCATGGCGCCCGAGGTGCTATGCGGCGCGGAGGTCTCGCCCGCGAGCGACCTTTATTCCGTGGGCATGGTGCTCTACTGGGCGCTCAACGAGCGGCGCATCCCGTTCGTGCCGCTGCCGCCGACGGCAGTGGAGGCCTCCGACCTCGCCATCGCGCGCGAGCAGCGCCTGCGCGGTGACCCGCTGCCCGAACCGCTGCACGGCAGCCAGGCGCTGAAGAACGTCGTCATGCGCGCCTGCGCCGACGATCCGGCCCAGCGCTACGCCTCCGTGGAGGAGTTTCGCGCGGCTCTGCTCGCCGTGGCGCGCCGCGCCGCAGCCGCGCAGCCGCAGCAGCCGGTCCGGCGGGAAACGCCCGCCCCCGCGCCCGCCGCAGCGGGCACGTTCCCCGGTTCAAAGCCGAAGGCACAGCGCAAGGCCGTGCCGGTCGAGACGGAGGACGCGCAGCCGAAGCGCAGCTCGAAAAAGACCGTCGCCATCATCCTCGGCTCGCTCGTCGTCGTGGCGCTCATTGCGCTGATTCTGGTCATGGCGCTGCAGGGCGGCAAGTCCGGCGTTGATTCGGTCACGCTCGATCATGAGACGGCCGAGATTGCCCCGCAGGACACGCTCACACTTACGGCGACCGTGCTCGACGCAAACGGTCAGGAGCTCAAGGATGAGACGCTCACCTGGTCGAGCAGCAACGCCGCCGTCGCCACCGTGAAGGACGGCGTCGTCACCGGCGTGACCGAGGGCAAGGCCAAGATCACCGTCAAAGCCGGCAAACGCTCGGCCGACTGCACCGTCACCGTCACGAACGACGCCATCGAGGTCAAGAGCCTCAAGCTCGATCAGGACAAGGCCGAGATGCAGATCGGCGATTCGCTCACGCTCAAGGCGACCATGCAGCCCGCAAACGCCCCGGATGAGCTTGTCTCCTGGGCCAGCAGCGACCCGAACATCGCCACCGTGAAAAAGGGCATCGTCATCGCGACGAGCGCCGGCTCCGTGACGATCACGGCCTCCGCCGGCAGTTGCACCGCCACGTGCCAGATCACCGTCAAGGCGCCCTCGCGCGTGGACAGTGTCAAGGCCGAGACCGACTCCGCTACGCTCGACCTTAACGGCACAAAAACCGGCACGATCACCTTCCACGTCCGCGGACAGAACCTCGACAGCCTGCAGGACACCGTGAAAGTCTACGCGGCTGACGGCAGCGTCGTCTCGCTCGGTCAGCCGGTGCGCACCGGCAACGGCACGGACGACACTTACTCCGTCACGGCTACGGCCGCCGCGGTCGGCTCCACGTCCGTGATCCTGCAGATCACCGCGGCCGACGGCACAACGCACTCCGCCGCATGCACCGTCACCGTCAAGGAGAGCAAGACCATCCTGGACCTGATCCCCGGCATGAACGGATGACCCCGAAAATCAGAAAAGCGCCCCGAATGCAATGCATTCGGGGCGCTTTTTGCTGCGTTTCTATTCATCCGGATTGAGGATCCCGCGCCGCTGCAGATAGGCAAAGTAGTCGTAGCGGAACGTATCCTGCGAGACATCGAGCTGCTCGCGCACCTGCCGGCGCATGGCCAGCACGGCCGGATTGCTTGAGGCGTCATTGCCGGTGTCATAGGTCTTGCCGTCATACCACGCGTAGTTGCGGAAGTAGACCACGCCGCCGTCCGGGCCGAACATATCGTTGCCGATATAATAGCGCAGGTCGGCGTCCAGCGAGAACAGGTCCACGATCGTCGGCGCGATGTCCATCGTGCTGACGTATTTTTCGGAGACCTGCGGCGTAATGCCCTCCGTCCAGATCACAAACGGCACGTTTGAGAGCATGTTGCGATCGGTCTCGCCCTTGATGGCGCTGATGAGCTCGACATCGGAAAAATACTTGCAATAGTGGTCTGTGAACAGCATGAGCACCGTATCCTCGGCGTGGCCGTCGGCCTCCAGCCGCTCGCGCAGGCCGCCGATAAAGGCGTCCGTCTCCATGGCCTGCGCCACGGCGCGGGTGTACTCCTCCTTCTGCGCCTCGGTCGTGTACGGCACGGTGCTGTAGTCGATCACCGTGCGGGCACGGTCCAGATGGGGCTCCGAGATGTTCTGCTGCTCCGTAGTGTACGGCCCGTGGCCGGAATACGTGATGATGAAGCTGAAAAACGGCTCGTCCGAGACGATCTGATCATAGCCGCGCAGGAGCTGCGAATCGAGCATATAGTCGTCCATGCCGAGATCGCCGTAGTCGTTATAGGACTCATAGCCGAAGTTCAGGTGGATCTGTCCGCGGTTATAAATGTTCGGGTTGGCCGCGTGATAGGACCGGGCGCGGTAGCCCGCGTCACAAAACAGGTTCGCCAGCGAATACGGCAGCGCATGCTCGGTGTAATATGAGTTGCGCACCTGATACTCCGGTGCGATCATGCCGGTGTTCGCGGTAAACTCCGAGTTGAACGTTGCCGCCGCGAGGAAGATCGGCGCGTAGTAATTCCGGAAATACACGCCCTCCTGCTCCAGACGGTATAGATTCGGCATATACTCCGGCGTTACAAGCCAGTCGTCGACGGATTCCATCATGATCAGGATCAGGTTCTTGCCCGCAAACGCACCGGTCATGGGCGTATCGGCCGCCTCCTTCGGGTGGGACGCGTAGTAGTCGTCCAGCTCCGCGATGCGCTGATCCGTCGCCGTGTCCTGCGGCCAGAGCGTCACGGCCGCGCCGCGCACCGTGTACTGGTACAGGCCGGTCAGCATCAGGCAGCGGTTGGGATTGCTGAAGTCCGTATAGGTGTCGCGGAACGTGTCGTGGCTCTCTGCGTTGTCCCAGGAGAGGTACTCACTGCGATCCTGATCATCGCCCCGGTACACCAGTACATTGTGGACGACAATGATGCCCGCCGCGCACGCGACCGCCAGCACGGCGGCCACGATCCGGCCGCGGCGGCCGGGGCGCGCCTTCGGCATGAAGATCACGGCGCAGAGCATCATGGCCAGACACACGGCGATGCTCAGCCACTGCCCCACCTTGAGGTGAAAATACGCCGCGCTGACAAACCGCGCGCCGTCGCCGGCATACGCAAGATCGGCAAAGGAAAAACACGTGCCCGTCAGCTGATAGAGCACGCAGTGCGCGATCGTCAGCAGCGCAAACGGCACGAACGTGACCAGCAGGAAGATACGCCGCCCCGTTCGCGGCAGCAGCGCAGCGATCGCGGTCATCGTACCCGACCACAGCAGCGTGAACACCAACGGCTGCCACGCCCAGAGCGACACATCGCTCATCGAGCCGTAAAACAGACGCAGGGAAAAATCCAGAAGAAAATACGCCAGAAATGCCAGCAGCAGGCTCAGCCACAGCGGGGCCGGGCGCAGCCGCTGCGCGCGCTTAGCCGGCGCAGAAACGGTTGCCATGAAAACCATCCTTTCGAGGAAAACAAAAAAGCGTTCGCTTAAAATATTACAAAAGTATTTATTATTATAGTATCTTCTCGTCCCCACGTCAATTTAAATATTTAAAAGTTCGCCTGGAAAATTCAGGTTTTCCTGCGCACGGCATAAAAGCGGGGGCGCATCCGGATGGATGCGCCCCCGTGCCGGGAACGAAAGTCTGCGCCGTCCGCTCAGGCGAACGCTTCGCAGAAGCGGTGCAGCACCGCGGCAAGCTGGGCGCGCGCGGCTGCGGCCTTCGGCGCGAGGGCATTGCCGCCGACGCCGAAGATCAGCTCCTGCGCGACTGCCCACTGCATCGGTTTTACCGCATACGCACTGATGCCGCCCTGATCCGCAAAGCCGGACAGATCCGCCGCCTTTGTGACGTCATAGCCCTTATACTTTGCGTACTCATAGAGCATGGTCGCCAGCTGCTCGCGGGTGATCCCGTCATTGGGGCCGAACGCCGCGGCGCTGTAGCCGCTGACGATGCCGTTGGCAGCCGCCCACGTGACCGCGTCCTCACAGTAGCTGCCGGACGCCACGTCCGCAAACGGGCATGCGCCGGTGACATCGGGCTCGTTTTCCATGCTGTAGAGCGTCCTCACGACCATGCCGCGCGTTGCGGCGAGCGCCGGTGCGAAGCGGCCGCCGCCTGTGCCGACCATCAGGCCCTTGCCAAAGACGAAGGCCACGTCGTCATAGTACCAGCTGCCCGCAGCAACATCGTCAAACGGCAGCTCGGGCGCAGACTCTGCAAAGAAGCCGACCACGCCGTCCTGCGCGCGCCAGGTCAGCAGGTCATTGCCGGTATAATAGTCCTTGTGCACGAAGCCGCGCTCCTGCAGCGTCTCGAGGTAGGCATCGACCTCCGTGACGGTGTCCGCCATCCGGGCGGCGTTGTCATTGAGCAGCTGCGCGAACGCTTCGCTGCCGAGCTCGGCCTTCGTCTTGCCGGAGACGTTTTTGAGCATGGCGCTGTCGTTGGCGTTGACGCCGACAGCCACGGCGGGCACGTTGACGGTATCGCCCTGCTGCTGCAGCGCCTCGCTGTTGAAGTAGCAGTTATAATCCACGGCGATGCCTGCGGAGCGGCCGTTGAGCGCGCCGACATCCGTCGTGGTCTTGTGCGAGACGACATCGCCCGCGGCATAGCAGTTGATGTGCACGCCGCCCGCCTGACCGACGAGACCGCCGATATGGACCTTATTGTTGTTCGTGGAGTTGCCGGTCACGCTGCCGAGCGCGTAGCAGTTGACCGTCGTGGCGCGGTTGTCCATGCCGTACAGGCCGCCGGCATAGACGTGGTTGGTGTCCGTAACGGCGGTGATGTCGACATCCGTCCAGCTGTTGGTCACGGCGCCGCGCAGCACGCTGGCGGCCAGACCGCCCGCGCGGGCGAAGCTCTCGGATGTGGTCACGTTCATGATGCCGGTGACGGAGCAGTTGTCGATATAGATGCCGGTCTGCGCGCTGCCGACCAGACCGCCGGTGAAGGTCTCGTAGCGGGTGGAAACGTAGATGCCAATATCCTCAAGATGGATGTTCTTGAGCGTGACCATGCGCTGATCCGTCGGCAGGTCGTTCGTGGACAGCTCGCCCGCCGTCAGACCGAAGAGACCGGAGGCCATCTGGTCGGCGGGTGCATCCTCGCTGCCGATGCGCAGACCGGAGATCGTGTGATCGCCGCCGTCATAATTGCCGCGGAACGGGTAGGCGGCGATGGCCGTCTTTTTGCCGTTGACCTCGCCGTTGAGCGCCCAGCCGATGGGCAGCCACTCGCCGCTGAGGGCGATGTCCGCCGTCTGGAGGAAGTAAGCGCCGCACCAGTCGACGTCCGCATTGATGGACTCAGCCAGATACCGCAGCTGCGCCTCGGTCGCGATGCGGTATGGGTCGGCCTGCGTGCCAGTGCCGCCGGCAAACTTCGTCGGGTCTGCCGCATCGTAGGTCGAGAAGTCGCCGTAGGTCGCCTTGTACTCGGCCTTCGCAAGCGCCGCATCGTAGGCGCTGCCGCTGCTCTCACCGGAGACGACCGCCGTCTCGGTGACCTTGCCGTCCGCGACCGTGATCTTCACGACCGTGGTCTTGTCGGCGTCGCGGCCGTACCAGACGCCGTCGAGGAGCTTGAGCTCCGGCTTCGTCACTTTTTCACACGCGGGCTGCACATAGGTCACGGAAGCTGCATCCGCACCGGGAACGACAAGCTTCAAGTCCGCATCGTAGGTCCACATTCTGAGGGCGTCTGCCGACAGGCCATAGACCGTGATATCCGCCGGGAAAGCGGCGAAGTTGGCGTTGAGCGCAGCGGCGATGGCAGCGTAGCCCGCCGCGTCATAGCCGGTCATGCGGTCGACAAGGCCGCCGGTATACTGGTCGCCCTCGTCGTTGACGCCGGAGGAGACCTTTGTGCCGATGGATTCGACCGGCTTGACGAGCTGCGGGGTGCTGGTATCCTTGCCGATGAGCATGGTGCTGTCAAGGTCGTACCAGCAGAGATAGGTCTTGCCGATACCGGTGACCCAGCCGGAGGCCATGCCGACATAGGTGGAGTATTCCTTGGTCGTGGTGTCGCCCGAACCGTAGCAGTTGACGACCGTTCCGGCATTGCACGCCACGAGCGCGCTGACGACGGCCATGCCCTCATTGCCGTTTTCGCGGCTGCCGCTGCCGTAAACCGTGCAGTCGGCGTAGCTGTTGGCCACGAGGCCGCGGTTGTTCAGGCCGACGAGACCGCCGACCTCCGCGAGGTCACCGCTCAGAACCGTGCAGGACAGCTCCGCAAAGGAGGCGCTGTTGATGACCGCACCCTTATACTGCATACCCACGATGCCGCCGACAAACTGGTTGCCCTTCGCGGACGTGTGGGAGATGACGCCGGAGACCGAGCAGCCGTCGATAACAGCGCCGGTATAGACGTTCTTCTCGCCGCTGCCGTTGAGGTAGCCCGCGATGCCGCCGACATAGGCCGTGGCTTCATAGCTGGTGTAGAATGCAACGTTCTTGAGCGCGACATCGCGCACGACGGCCGTTTTCTCCAGCACGCCGAACAGGCCGATGAAGAGATTATCGCTATCCAGCGCGAGCGGCGCCGATGCCGAGCCGACCGTCAGACCGGAGATCGTGTGGCCCCGGCCGTCAAACGTGCCGGCAAAGGCCCAGTCGCTGCCGCCGATGGGTGTCCACGCCGCGTCAGAGACGTCGATATCCGCATCGAGCGCGACATACTTGTCTGCGTAGTTGATCTTGTTGTTGAGCGAACCGGCGAACGCGCGCAGCTGATCCGCCGTGCGGATGAGATAGGGGCTGGCCTGCGTGCCGTCGCCGGATGCGAAGATGCCCGTGTCGATCTCGCCGCTGACCCAGACGTCGCCGGTCGGCAGGACGCGGCCGCCGTCAAGCTGCCACTCGCGCAGCGCCACGCCGGTGATGCCGTAGGCCGCGAGGACGGCGTTGATCTCCGAAATGTTGCCGCTGAGCGTGTCGGCAAACGCAGCCGCGGCCATGTCCGCCTTTGTCATGGCAACGGAGGTCATGGCCATATCCACGGTCTTGAGTGTCGACGAGAAGCCGCGGTCGACCGTGGGCTCGACGGTCTTGGTCTCTTTGAGCGTATCGCCGTCATAGGTCTCGACCTTCAGCACGGCGTCGCCGGAAAAGTAGTTGCCGATACGGAACGCCCCCTGCTCGGGATAAACCGTGTAGCTGCCGCTGCTGTCCTTGGACATGCCGCTCGATGTGATCTCACCGGCGAGCGCGCCGACCCACGTGTGCTTCGTGCCGCCGTTGCCGACCGTCACATCGCCGACGGCATAGGTGTTGTACTGCTTGGCCGCCGACATGCCGACGATGCCGCCGGCCTGACCGCCGAAGTTTGTGCTCATCGGAGAGCTGGCATAGGCCGTGCCGAAGGCCGCGCAGTTGGCGAGCACGGCATAGTTTCCGGTGTGACCCGTGATGCCGCCGGCATAGGCCGACTTCGTCCCGCCGAGCGACTCGGCGCGCAGCGCGGCGTCCGTCCAGCAGTTGGTGATGCAGACGCCGATCTGGCTGCGGCCGACGAGGCCGGCCGCCCAGACCATGCCGTTCTGACCGGTTACGTTCACCGAGCCGGTCGCCGAGCAGCTGTCGATGCGCACACCGATGGAGTCATGGCTGCGGCCGCCGCTGTCTTTGGCTGCGGCGTTGACCGTGTCACCGGCCAGAATACCGGCGCGGCACTGGACAGCGTCCGCGATGCCGGTCAGGTCAATGTCCGCATCCGTCAGGTTCAGGTTTTTCACAACAGCCGTATTGCCGAGCGTGGAAAACAGGCCGACATTGGTCTCACTCGCAGCGTCCGCCACCCGGATCTTCAGCCCGGAGACCGTGTGGCCGCGGCCGTCGAACGTGCCGGAAAAGAGCTTGTCGAGGCAGGTGTCGCTCTTGGCCTCTGCACCGATGGGATTCCAGTTATCGACGCCGGAGAGGTCAATGTCCGCGCCGAGCGCCACATACTGACCGGCGTAGGTATTGCCCGCATCGACCAGCGCCGCAAACGCCTGCAGCTGCGCGGCGCCGGAGATCACATAGGGATCCGCCTCCGTGCCGCTGCCGGAGAGCTGCGAGGAGGCCTTCGCCAGCGCATCGTCCACAGCTGCAAGAATGCCGTCGCTGCTCAGAGTCGCGCCGGAGACGGCGTCCACGCCGTCCGTGCCGTTGGCGGCGAGGATGCTGTCAAACAGCTTGACCGCCTCCGCCCAGTATTTCGGTGTCTCTTTGTTGGAAACATTTTCTATCTGTGTGATCTTACCGTCCGCGATCGTTACAGACAGCGTAATATCCCCGTTGCGCCCCGTGCCCGTACCGGTGTACGTGCCGTCGACGCTCGAGGCATCCGCCTTTGCCGCCTGTGCGGGCAGCGCCAGCAGGGAGAATACCATGGCAAAGCAGAGCAGCAGGCTCAGCAGCTTCGGCATGGATCGGGTTGCAGTTTGCTTCATGTTCGTTCAAACACCTTTCCTTTCATGTGAAGATCCCCGGTCGTCTTGCCGCGCGGATGGCACGGATTTTCCGCGTCAGTTAGATGTATCTAATCCTTCGGCGAAGAAAAAGGACATACCGTCAGCTTGATCTGACGCCGTATCCTAAAAACATGCAGTCAAGTTAGTCTCATCTAACTCTCGGATCAAAAAAACGCGCCGCTGCGCAGCACCTGCACGGCCGGGACACCGTGCGATGTGAAAATTATACCGGGACTGAGCCGCGCTGTCAAGATGCAGTGTCCGGATCGCAGAATTTTTTCTGCCGCCCGGCAGACCGCGTTGACAGACGGGGCGCAAATCCTTTATAATTGCGCAAACATCAGGGAGGTACACATATGGCCACATCGGAAGAATATCTCACCTTCGTCTGCGAACAGATCGCGCGCTTCGGCGCCGTGCGGTACCGAAAAATGTTCGGCGACGCAACGGTCTATCTTGACGACAAGCCGATCCTGCTCGTGTGCGACAACACGGTCTTTGTCAAGTGTCTGCCGGAAACGGCGGCGCTGCTCCCTGACGCCGGGACGGGCACGCCTTATGACGGCGCGCGGCCGCACTACATGCTCGACATCGACAACGCCGCGCTGCTCGACGTGCTCATTCCCGTGCTTGCGGCGTGCACCCCGCTGCCAAAGCCGAGAAAGAAAAAGGCCAAAGGCTGACCCAATGCCGCGCAAATGCGCGGCATCTACTCTTGTGAAAACCGGGGCATCCCAGCGGATGCCCCGGTCTTTCCGTGCGTTTGGATTCAGTTTTCCCAGCGGATCTGCTGCGTGTCCACGAGCGGATACGCCGTGAGCCGTGCGCTGTCGAGGTCGACGGCATGGAGCTTCACGCCGGTGATCTGGCGGTTGTCGTAGGTCGTGTAGTAATAGATGCCCTGATCCGCGTTGCAGCAGCTGGAATAGAGCGTGATCTCAAACTGACCGTCGTCCAGCTCACAGCAGCCGCGCTGCTGCTCCACACTCGTGAGGATGTGGAAAAACTGGCTGACGTTGGCGCCCTCGGTCCGCTCCGAACGGGCGTTGGCGCGCACGAACGCCGCGCGCACAAAGCGCGAGGGCGACGACAGATCGCCCGGCAGACCGAGCGCACCCATGCCGCGGCTGTCGAGCGTGACCGGCATGCCGCAGAAATCCGCCGGCGGCTGGCTGGCGCTCAGGCGGGTATAATTGCGCAGCGCAGCCATCTGCTGCGGAAACGGCGGGTTGTTCGTCAGAACGCCGACAGGGTCATCATAAACGTGCAGACCGTCCACCGTAGCCTCGACCGCGATGCAGCCGCTGCGGTCGGCAACGAGCCAGTGCAGCTGCGCACACGGCAGTTCGGGAGCAAAGGGCGTGCCGTCGATGACCACGCGCGCGAGCGCACTGCGCGCCTCGGCAATGTTGGCGCACGTGCCGAGCAGCCACGGGATGAGCGCGTACTGCGGCACCGAGGCCACGCCCCGCGTCACCGGCGGATACACCGCGTTGCCGACGAAGTTCAGCCCCGCGATGCACAGTCCTTTTTCGTTGACCGCGTCATAATAAAGCGGATAGTCATCCTGAATATGCGCCATGCCGATCATGGCATGATGCCGGTCGAGCGCGCCGCTGTGCAGACGGATGGGATAGTTGCGCGGCATGATCGTCACGTGCTCGCCGTAGGAAAATTCGTAGTCAAGGTTGCGGCCGAAATAAAAATCGCCGTTGCAGTAAGTCGCTGCGGTACACATGGTGCAAGACCTCCCTCATTCATTCACCCACTTAGTATATCCGCCGTACCGGTGCGAATGTTGAAGATTTTGAAAAGAACCTGTGTCCAGTCTGTGTCTTTTATGTGCCTGACACTGCCGCGAAAAAAGCCGGCAGCATTTCTTTGCTGCTGGCAAATCTTGATAAGGATTTGATTGTGAACTTCACCACAGCGCCATTTCATGCGCAAAAATGGCTACTGTAAAGGCCGCCGCTGCTATCCACGATAAAACACACTGCATAACACTAAGCAAGTGCTTAGAATCAGTAATCAGCAATATAAAATACCAGATAACAACGATCTCACCAAACCATGAATAATCAAGGCAAATGCTCATGATTATAAACTCACCCAAGATTACGACCCACGCCGCCATCTGCACTGCCAACAGCACGCGTTGACTGCGCCGCCGGAAAGCATACTTCACTTCCGCTATGGTTTGTCTGGCGTCGCTCGCGATCCAATGCAGACATTTCCGAATCGTTTGCTTCATCTTGCGCTTCCCAAACTCAGGAAAGCAGAACAATAATTCCGGGCTTCCGGCCCGTATCTCGGGCCGGAAGCTTTTTTTGCGTAAAAATATGATTTTTTCACACAGGGGGTACTTGACAACTATCCCCCTGTATGTGTTACTTTATAAGTTCAGAACAAGTTAGGAGGTCAGAAATGACGAAATACAAGAAAGTCACACCTGAAATTGCCGCGCAGCTTCAGGCCATCGTGGGCGCGAAGCGCTTTTTCGCAGGCGATGCGGTGAAAGACGACTTCAGCCACGACGAAATGCCCATCTACGGCAAGTATTATCCCGAGGTGGTCTGTGAGGCCGAGAGCACTGAGGAAGTGTCCGCGATTTTGCGTGTGTGCTACGAAAATGACATCCCCGTCACGCCGCGCGGTGCGGGCACGGGCCTCGTCGGCGGGTGCGTGCCGCTGTGCGGCGGCGTGGTGCTGTGCACGACGCGCATGAACAAGATCCTCTCCTACGATATGAACAACCTCGTCGTGCACATCCAGCCCGGCGTGCTGCTGTGCGATCTTGCGGCAGACGCGCTCACGCGCGGCCTGATGTACCCGCCCGATCCGGGCGAGAAGACCGCGACCGTGGGCGGCAACGTGTCCACGAACGCGGGCGGCATGCGCGCCGTGAAGTACGGCGTGACGCGCGACTATGTGCTGGCCATGACCGTGGTGCTGCCCGACGGCAGAGTCATGGAGCTCGGCAAGACCGTGTGCAAGACCAGCTCCGGCTACAGCCTGCTGCATCTGATGATCGGCTCTGAGGGCACACTCGGCGTCATCACGGAGCTGACGCTCAAGCTCATCCCCAAGCCGGAAATGAACGTGAGCCTCATTCTCCCGTTTGCCGATGTGGAGACCGCCATCGCCTCCGTACCGCAGATCAAGCTGGCCAACCTCGACCCGCAGTCGATCGAGTTCATGGAGCGCGACATCGTCGATTCCTCGGCGGCGTTCACCGGCAACACCATCTTCCCCACGGTCGTGGACGGCAAAGAGGCCGGTGCATACATCCTCGTCACCCTCATCGGTGACAGTGAGGCCGAACTGACCGCGAAGATGGACCGCCTCGGCGCGCTTGCCGAGCAGCGCGGTGCGTACGACACGCTCGTCGTCTGGACCGACGGCCTGAAAAAGGACGTCTGGGCCGCGCGCAGCGCGTTCCTGACCGTCATCGAGGCGGACACGAAGCTGCTCGACGAGATGGACGTCGTCGTGCCGGTCGACCGCATCGCGGAGTTTCTCGTCTACACCCGCGCCACCGGCAAGGCGGAGGGCATCACCATCCGCAGCTTCGGCCACGCGGGCGACGGCAACCTGCACATCTACTGCTGCGCCAACGACATGGAGCTCGACGAGTTCAAGCGCCGCAGCAAGGCCGTCATGGACAAATGCTATGCCAAGTGCATCGAGTTCGGCGGGCAGGTCTCCGGCGAACACGCCATCGGCCACGCAAAGAAGCAGTACCTGGTGGAGTCCGCCGGCGAGACGGCGTTCGGGCTCATGCAGGCGATCAAGCAGGTGTTTGACCCCAAGGGCATCCTCAACCCCGGCAAGGTCTGCACCAACGTCGAGGAGGGCTGAAGCATGCTGAATATTCTTGTTTGCGTCAAGCAGGTGCCCGACATTAACCTCGTGAAGATGGACCCCGTCACGGGCAGTCTGATCCGCGCGGGCGTGCCGGCGATCCTCAATCCGCTGGACGCCAACGCGCTCGAGGCAGCCGTGCGCGTCAAGGAGGCGCACGGCGGCACGGTCACCGTCATCACGATGGGGCCGGACATGGCCAAGGAGGCGCTGCGCGAGTGCCTCGCCGCGGGCGCGGACCGCGCCGTGCTGCTGTCCGACCGCGCGTTTGCCAACGCCGATACCCTCGCCACGAGCTACGTCATCGCGAGCGCGGCAAAGCAGCTCGGCGATTTTGACCTCATCTTCTGCGGCAAGGAGTCGCTCGACGGCGCGACCGGGCAGATGGGCTCGCAGCTGGCCGAGCGCTTCGGTGCCAGCCAGATCTCCTCGACGGCGAAGATCGTCGAGGTGGACACGGCCGCGCACACCATCACGGCCGAGCGCGACCTCGAGCGCGGCACGGAGGTGCTGCGCGCCAAGTATCCCTGCCTGCTCACGGTCGAGAAGGCGAACTTCCGCCCCCGCATCCCGAACCTGAAGCGCTGGAAGGCCTCGCGCGCCGCGGATATCGCGGTCTACAGCGCGGCCACCATCCCGGGGCTCGACCCCGCGCAGATCGGCGACCCCGGCTCCCCCACGAAGGTACCGCGCACCTATCCGCCGGAGGTCGGCGCGAAGGGCAGCATGATCGACGAGGGCAGCACGGAAAAGAACGTGGATCGGCTCTTCGGCCTGATCGCGGATGTGCTTTGAGGAGGTGCAGGCAGTGAATAAAACAGATTACAAAGATATGTGGGTCTTCATCGAGCGCGACGGCGACAGCGTGCTGCCGGTCTCGCTCGAGCTGTGCTCGGAAACGCGCAGGCTCTGCGACGCGAGCGGCGAGAAACTCGTCGCGGTCATCGTCGGCAGCATCTCGGACGGCGAGCTGCAGCGCGTGCTCGACTGCGGCGTGGACAAAATCATCCACGTGACCGGCACGGGCTATGACTACTTTAATAACGATGCGTACACCAACCTCTTCACCGTCCTGTGCCGGAAATACCGGCCCACGGCGGTCATGGTCGGCGGCACGATCAACGGGCGCGATTTTGCACCGCGCTTCGCCGCGCGTCTCGGCACCGGCTGCACCTCGGACGCGACCGAGCTCGTCTGGGATCCCAAGACGACGGACATCGAGTTCGTTGAGCCCGCCGTCGGCGGCAAGATGATGGCCGTCATCACCGTGCCGGTCGCGCGCCCGCAGGTCGGCACCATCCGCCCGGGCACGTTCAAATGCGTCCCCTGCGGCGCACGTGCGCACGAGGTGATCGAGGAGCACATCGACTTCCCGGTCGCGGACATCCGCACCGAAATCCTTGACTTCCGCGCTGACGATCTCGACGAGAGCCTGAACATCGCGGACGCGGACGTGATCGTCTGCGTCGGCAACGCGATCAAGGGGGCGGATGCCCTGCCGCGCTACCGCCGCCTGGCCGAGCGCCTCGGCGGCAAGCTTGCCTGCACGCGCCCGGTGTTCGACCGCGGCGTGCTGCCGTTCAAGCTCGTCATCGGGCAGTCCGGCGCCGTGGTCAAGCCGAAGCTGCTGCTATCGTTCGGTGTGTCGGGCGCGGTCAACCACGTCACGGGCTTCTCGGATGCAGACGTGGTCGTCGCCGTGAACACCGATCCCGAGGCGGCGATCTTCAACTACTGCACCTACGGCATCGTCGGCGACATGGACGAGGTCTGCGAGGCCATGCTCGCAAAGCTCGGCGCGTGAGCCGGAACGAACACGCAAAAAAGCACCCGAAAGGGTGCTTTTTTGCGCGCTGCGGCGCTGGGGCATGCAGGATGACGTAGATAAAATGCGGGCGGTGCTGATGCACCGCCCGCACTGTAAATTATAGCTGAATGGGATAGTATTTGCTGAATTCTGAAAGCTGTTCTTCCGTCATGTCGATATCCAGCACACGAAAGGGATGCCGCACCAAGAACTCCTTATCGATCATGCCGTTGCGCTGGCGCTTAAGGGGTATCTGCGTGCACAGCACATCTGTCACCACCCGGCAGCCAAGATTGACGTTCTCCCGACTGACGCTGCAGAAAGACGACCACGGGTAAAACCGCCGAAAGATGCCAAACCAAATCGCCACTACCCCATCTGTGCGGATGTCATAAGACCTGCATATTCTCCCGATGCCGAACACGCTAAACAGGTCGGTAAAGAACACCACCAAAATTATAATCCAGCGTGCATCCGGCCGAATCACTGCAGCATACACACCTGCAATGGTCATGCCCAATAAAATCAGGCAAAAACCAACACTTACACTTTGGGAAAAGAATTTAAAGTTAATATTGACTCTCATATCTATCGCCCCTCATCTCCGTGACCATGCTAGCCGATATTTTCCGAAAGCGTTCCTGCACCATGAAAAAAAGGATTGACGTAAGGAAGAAGAAGCCAGCATCGTGCAGTTTTCGCCGCGAGGCGGAAACGGAACGATGCTGGCTTCTTCTGACGTTGTGGTGCCGGTGGCCGGACTCGAACCGGCACGCCTTGCGGCACTTGATTTTGAGTTATTTGCTCCACACGGAACACAGACGAACTCAGCCCCCTGTGGAGGTCGTTGCCGGACACCTAAAAGCCTTGCAAATACTACTGTTTTTGAAGCTGATATGCAGAAAAGCTCCGTTTCGTCTGCCATTTTCGCTCTTTTCGATTTGGACGGAATTTTTGGATTTTGGAGGGACATCGGAGGGATGTTACCCACAAACAGAGCACAACAGCACACGCAGTAGATTCGTCAATCACAAATACATTATAGCGTATTTCTCTGCCATTGACAACATACTTTCCGAAAAAGAGGTATCGCTATGAGAACGCGCGCACACTATGAAAAACTTTTTGCTGTCTATCCTGATGTTGTCACTCTGCCCGAATTTCAAGCCATGCTGGGCGGTATCGGTGACAGCACAGCCCGAAAAATAATGCGGGCAAATAAGGTCAAACACTTTTATATCAGATGTACATACCTTATACCAAAAGCCTGCGTGATCGATTATGTAATGAGTTACGATTACTTAGAGTACAGCAAAAAGTTAAAAGCAAGGATTTGAGTGGAGAGCCGTTTGTAAAAGCAAACGGCTCTTTCTTATATAGTAGTAAATAACTTTATCAACGCAGCAACTAACGAAACAACAGCCGCACTTCCAGAACAAAGTGATTTCAAGGCTGAAAGAAATCCTTTCTTGGGCGCTTGCTTTGCATGTATATCTTCTTCGATTTGCTGGAGTATTTCAAGAATATCATTTTTATCATCAAGAGCTTCGTTATTCAGAGTTTCCTTAATTACCGAAATGAGTTCGATAGCGTCTTTTTCTGTTTCACTATCGATTACATTGTGGGTTGAAATAGCTCCATCAACATTACTACCAACAACAACGGTAGAATAATTTGCGGTAATTCCGCCAGTCTGAATAGGCATATTTTTAGATTCTTCCCTTACTGCCTTTTCGTAGCAACGACGCAGATGTTCGCTGATATGATCTATGAACGGATCAATAATATGCTCTATAAATTTTTGCATTTCATCATTTATAGTGGATTTTGCACTGGTATAATTATATCCTCCATATAAAAGAGTAAAATCTCCATCAAAATTCTCAATCGCATATAAAAGAAGCTGGTATTCCAAAGATATTTCTTCGCATGCATCAGCGCTTATCACAAAAGGATCTAACCAGCCGCGCGATTTGATAATTTTTTCAATATCGTATGTTGTCGTATTCTTTTCAGTAAGAAAATCACTGATTAGTGAATTGGATTGAATAACACCCATAAATCTTTTCAAATTTGCATCGCACTGGGAATAGTCTGTTCTGCTCAAACGACGAGCAATATTGCGATATTCCGAAGAAATGTCTTGAATCTCGTAACTTGTATAACTCATTTTACAATCCTCCCGCAATATGGGCAATAAAAACCTGCTGTAATATCTGTCGGCATAAGTCCAATTTCTTTTTCGCAGCAGTCTACACGAATGATTTGCATATCATAATCACGATTCTTAAATTTAATATCAGTATCAACATTTTGCACCGGGCTTGTTTTAACCTTTACATATTTGGAATTAAATCCTTTGAAAACATTCGCAATCATTTGCTCTGCTTCTGCTATGGCTATTTTTTGAGCTTCTTCAACAACTTCTTCAGGCCAAAATGTATTTAACGCTTCTGATATTCCACATACAGGGCAACAAATATCCCCGCTCAGTTCATCATTCAAATAAGTACAATCCATTTTGAACCTGCTTTTACACCTATCGCATTGAAGCGTAATCAAACCGTTTTCGTCTGACTGTAGCGTGGCTTTACCAATGGTGCTCATATTTTATATTCCTCCCTAATTTGTAATTTCCATATACCTGATTAGCCTTTCTCCTACATATTCGGCAATCAATTGAACCATAGTCCCCGCATCGTTATCACGATAATAGCTATCAAATGCTTCATAATACCGTTTGCGGTCTGCAAATTTCACATTGATGGGCGGATAGCCGTTCTGCATAAGAAACAGGTTCAGAATCAAACGCCCTGTACGACCGTTGCCGTCCATAAAGGGGTGAATACCCTCAAATTTCAAATGAAACAGCGCCGCACTCTCAATCGGGTGCAGTTTTTTCTTTGAAAACTCTTTTACGAGCTTTTCCATCTGTTCTGGGACAATAACCGGCTCTGGCGGCATATGATATGCACCCATAATTTTAACAGGAATCCGTCGATAAACGCCGCGATTCTCCGGTCGATCCATCAAAACCAGCGTGTGAATCTGTTTGATAATGCTCTCCGAAAAAGGGGCTTTTTCTTTCACCAAGTCTTGAACATAAAGGAATGCGTCCTTATGTCCGACGGCTTCTAAATGATCTTTCAGCGGCTTTCGATCAATCGTAATTCCCTCTAAAACAAGCGCTGTTTCCTGTAAGGTCAGCGTGTTTCCCTCGATTGCATTTGAGTTGTAGGTGTATTCAATCAAAAATTCTTCCTGCAATCGCTGTAATTCACCTGCCGTAAGCGAGCGACACTGATTTAACTGTTCCTTTATACTGTCAACACGGGAGAACAACGGCAAATATTGTTCCGATACCGCTTTATGACGGAGGGTACGCCCGTCAATCGGCTTTACAGCATTGCTCGGTATGAGATAGGAGCGCCCTTTTTGAATAACGCCCTCAATTTTTCCCTGCTGGCACAGAACACGAACCCTGCGGTCAGAAATACCCCAATGTTCCGCAGCCTGCGTGACTTTCATATATTCCATTGCGTTCACCGCCTACATAACATTTTCTTTTCGCTTATAGTATAGCGCATTATCGGAACAATATCGACTTATTCCGGAGAAATTAAAATTTATATCATTCCTAATATTACATAGCCGTCGGCTTCGCCGCAGGCGGCTAAATTTATGTAAAGGAGGAAACCCATATGGCGAATTGCAAAGTGATCGCGGTGACGAACCAAAAGGGCGGCGTAGGCAAGACCACGACCACCGCCAACCTCGGCATCGGGCTTGCCCAGCAAAACAAGCGGGTGCTGCTCATTGACGCAGACGCACAAGGCTCTTTGACCCTATCCCTCGGCTACCCAAAGCCAGACGAACTTCCCGTTACGCTGGCAGACATCATGCAGAATGTGATCGACGATACCCCCATCCCGGACGGCTGCGGCATTCTGCATCACAGTGAAGGCGTTGATCTGCTCCCGGCGAACATTGAGCTGTCCGGCATGGAAATCCGGCTGATCAACGCCATGAGCCGGGAAAGCGTGCTGCGGACATATATCAATGCAGTCAAGCCCCATTACGACTATATCCTCATTGACTGTATGCCATCGCTCGGTATGATGCCGATCAACTCACTGGCCGCAGCGGACAGCGTGATCATCCCGTCCCAGCCGTCGTTTCTCTCGGCCAAGGGTCTTGACCTGCTGATGCAGTCCATCGCAAAGGTCAAGCGGCAGATCAACCTGAAGCTGAAAATCGACGGTATCCTGTTCACGATGGTGGACAGCCGCACCAACGAGGCCAAAGAGATCATTGCATCTCTGCGCGCCCATTACGGTGAAAAGATCCGGGTATTCGGAACGGAGATTCCCTTTTCGGTCCGAGCCGCAGAAACCAGCGGACGGGGTAAGAGCATTTTTGCCCACGACAAGAACGGCAAGGTCGCCGCCGCATACCGCTCACTGACGAAGGAGGTGTTGGAGCTTGAGCGCAAAACCGAGAGATTTAGGGATGACACCGCTCGATGACCTGTTCTCCACCGACGAAAGCCGTGCGGAAGCGCACCTTGAAAAGGTCGTTACGCTGAACCCTGCCGACATCTCCGACTTTCCCAACCATCCGTTCAAGGTTAAGCAGGACGAGGCTATGGCAGAGATGGTAGACAGCGTAAAGCAGTACGGTGTGCTGGTGCCTGCCCTTGTCCGCCCCAAAGCAGACGGCGGCTATGAGATGGTTGCCGGTCATAGGCGAAAGTGTGCGGCTACACTGGCAGGGAGCACCGAAATGCCCTGCATCGTCCGCAATCTCTCTGATGATGAAGCAACGATCATCATGGTGGACAGCAACTTGCAGCGAGAAACGATCTTACCGTCCGAAAAGGCATTTGCCTATAAGATGAAGCTGGAAGCCATGAAGCGACAAGCAGGCAGGCCGAGCAAGGAAAAACTGCGTCCACTGGACACAAATTTAATCGGGACGCGGTCTGACGAACAGTTGGCAAAAGATTCTCCCGATAGCGCCCGACAAATTCAGCGGTATATCCGCCTGACCGAGCTGATCCCGCCGGTGCTTGACATGGTGGACAGCGGAAAAATCGCTTTCCGTCCCGCCGTGGAGCTTTCCTATCTCTCCAAAGAACAGCAGCAGAGCCTATACGACACGATGGAGTGCGAGGACTGCACGCCGTCACTGGCGCAGGCCATCAAAATGAAAGAGTTCAGCCGGGACGGGAAGCTGTCCGCAGAAGTCATTCTCTCCATTATGCAGGAGGAAAAACCGAACCAGCGTGAGCAGTTCAAAATGCCGAAAGAGCGTATCAGCAAGTATTTTGCTCCGGGGACGCCCGCACAGAAAATTGAAGATACCATCATCAAGGCATTGGAATTGTACCGCAGGCGGGAGCGCCAGCGGGATATGGAACGATAGCCACTACCAAGGGGCAGCCATACCCATTTTCGATGTGTGTACGGCCGTGTCGGCGTGTTCCCCCTCTCCACACCTCACCCCCTCGAAACTACCTGTACTTCCCGAAAAAAGAGATATTACGGCGGCAGCGCTCACAGCTTTGCAGTTTCTGGCAGTGATCCGTACAATGAAAAGGCAAAGGAGGTTTGCGAGTATGAAAAAAGCAAAGATCATCGTCGCTTTAGTGCTGCTGACATTTTCTCTTTCGGGCTGTGCAAATGCAGAACGCTTTGAGGTGTCTGCGCCATCTTCACAGGAAACGGTCACGACTGAGCCAGCACAAAGCACCGTGCCGCAGGAGAGCACGGCGGTTTCTGTTTCGGAAAGTACAGAGATTCCCGCAGAGCGCATAGCAGAACCCAACCCCGAAGAAACAAAGCCGGAGATTTCAGCACCTGCCAAAGAGAAAGCGCCGCCGACCGTCAGCAGCCCCACGGAAACTACCCCGCCGAAAGTATCCGAACCCGAGCCACAGGAAGAACCTGCGGAAACACCGCCGCAGGAGCCTGAACTGCCCGCCGCAGAAGAACCCACAGAGCCGGTGTTTGACATTCAGACTTGGATCGACTACGCCAAAGCCTACGCCGAAAGCGTAGGGCTGCGGCTGGAAAGCTCAGCGGTGGATTGCTGGGATAACCCTATTTCGGCAGGTACGCACTGTTCCTATCTGGGACGGGACATTCAAAGCAGGCTGAACCGATACGCCCGTGACGAGGATATAACCGATGTGTGGATATGGGCGGAGGCACGCTCCGACGGGAAGTACGACCTGTATATCGGCTATGCCTGAAAACCAAATATTTACCGAGGAACGCACCGAGAAACACGGTGCGTTTTTTCATTTTAAGGAGGTCACTCAATGAAAACGCAGAAATTCAAACGAACGGTGTCGCTGCTTCTTGCGATGCTGATGTGCGTTACCACGCTGTTTGGCATGGGAACGACCGCATTTGCCGCAGAAGAAACCGACGAAGTATATCTTATCTCCTATCCCCGTGACGGCGATGCCAACTACGGCGGAGAATGGGGACACGACAGCCTGAGCTTTATGAACGGCTGGTCTACGGCAACATCCCGTTTCACGACGATCCGTGCAATGGGGTCGTATGAGGGCAATATCTGCTACTGCATCGAACCCGGCGTGCCGCAGCAGACGGGCAACACCTTTACGAAAAAGGGCGAGGACTTCTGGGACGAATACCCGTCGTCCTACAACAGCACCATTTCTCCCGACGATATTAAGCTGTTTATCGGCCGTATCTTTCAGTACGGCTATACGGGGACGATCTCGACCTCTTGGCGCTCACAGAACGAGGGCGGCGACAAGCTGGCTCATGCCGTTGCAACCCAGCTTTTGATTTGGGAAACGGTCGTTGGTGAGCGTGATGCCGATTTCAACAAGGTCAGCACGGGCGGCAAAAGCGCCATCGTGGAGCAGATCAGCACGAACCACCCGCTGTACAGTCAGATCATGAGCTATTACAATTCCATTGCGGCAAGCGTTCAGCGCCATTCCAAGGTGCCGAGCTTTCTTGCAAAGTCTGTGGGAAAAGCTCAGAATATTGAGCTTGAATGGAACGGCGAAGCCTACACCGCCACGCTGACCGACACAAACGGTGTGCTTTCCGACTATGCCTTCTCCGCAAACGCTTCTGGCATCCGCTTTTCTGTCAGCGGAAACACGCTGACCATCACGGCGGACAATGCGCCGAGTGATACCGTCACCATTACAGCCGAAAAGAGAAATTCGCAGCGGCGCGGTGTCATCACTTGGACGGACGGCGTGTACGGCCCGAACGGGAAGCTGCAAGATACCGTCACCTATGCGCAGGCGGTGAATGACCCCGTAAAGGGCTATCTGAACATCAAGGTCAGCTACGGCAGCACCAAGATCGTCAAGACCAGTGAGGACGTCAAGGTAGAGGGCATTTCCTTTACGATCACCGGCAATGGAGTGAACAAGACTGTTACGACGGGCGCAGGCGGTGTCATTCAGATCGACAACCTCGCCCCCGGTGTTTACACCGTTACCGAGCAGAGCTACGACAAATACGAGCCGCAGGAGGTGCGCCGTGTCACCGTCGTCAGCGGTCAGGTGGCAACGGTCAATTTCAATAATACCTTGAAGCGCGGCACGCTCATCGTGACCAAGACCTCCGAGGACGGCTTGAACGAGGGCATGAAGTTCCACCTCTACGGCACTTCGCTTTCGGGGCTTGCGGTGGACGAATACGCCGTGACCGACAGCACGGGCAAAGCCGTGTTTTCCGATGTGCTGATCGGCACGGGCTACACGCTGGAGGAAGTCGATACGGCGATCCGCTATGTCGTCCCCGCAAATCAGACGGCGGCGGTGGAATGGAACACCGTCACGAACAAGAGCTTCACGAACATTCTGAAAAAGTGGAATGTCACTGTCACCAAGAGCGATGCCGAAATGGGTCTGCCGCAGGGTGACGCCACTCTTGCCGGTGCCGTCTACGGCATCTATAAGGGCGACCAGCTTGTAGACACCTACACCACCGACGCCAACGGGCAGTTCACTACAAAATACTATGTCTGCGGGGACGACTGGACCATCCGTGAGATCACGCCCTCGGAGGGCTATCTGCTGGACAGCAGCGTTTATCCCATTGGCGCAGAGGCGAAGAACTATGCCGTGGAATACAACACCACGGCAAACGATGTGACCGAGCAGATCATCAAGGGCAGAATCGCCATCATCAAGCACACCGACGACGGCGAAACGCAGCTTGAAACACCGGAGGCCGGAGCGGAGTTTGCGGTTTTCCTGAAAGCCGCAGGCTCTTATGACAGTGCCAAGACATCCGAGCGTGACTACCTGATCTGCGACGAAAACGGCTATGCGGTCACAAAAGACCTGCCCTACGGCATCTACACGGTGCATCAGACCAAGGGCTGGGACGGCCGTGAGCTGCTTTCCGATTTCGATGTGTATATCTCCAAGGACGGGCAGACCTATCGCTACCTTGCCAACAACCGCAACTTTGAGAGTTATATCAAGATCGTCAAGGTGGACGCCGAAACGGGAAAGGTCATTCCGCTGGCAGGTGCAGGCTTCCGACTCTACCGCCCGGACGGGTCGCTCATTACGCAGACTTTCACCTATCCCGAAGTCACCACCATCGACACCTTTTACACGAACAGCGACGGCTATCTCATTACGCCCGAAAAGCTGGAATACGGCACGGGCTATTCGTTGGTGGAGGTTTCCGCTCCCTACGGCTACACGCTGAACAGTGAGCCGGTCTATTTTGATGTGACCGCCGACAACGCCACGGAGGAAAATGCCGTTACGGTGGTCGAGGTCATGAAACCGAACACGGCGCAAAAGGGCGTGATCCGGATCAGCAAGAGCGGCGAGGCCTTTTCTTCCGTCACCGAGGCGGACAGCATCTACCAGCCGGTGTTTGCGGTCAAGGGGCTTGCGGGCGCAGTCTATGAGATCACCGCTGCCGAGGACATCATCACGCCGGACGGCACGCTCCGCTATGCGGCCGGAGAGGTCGTTGATACCGTGACCACCGATGAAACGGGACTTGCCGAAAGCAAGCCGCTGTATCTCGGCAAATACGAGGTCAGGGAGATCACAGCCCCCACCGGCTATGTACTGAATACCGAAGTCCACACGGCAGAGCTTGTCTATGCCGGGCAGGAGGTCGAGATCACCGAAACCGCCGCCGACTTCTGCAACGAGCGGCAGAAAGCCGCCGTTTCTCTGGATAAGGTCTTGGAACAGGACGAGCGTTTCAGTATCGGCAAGAGCGATGAGCTTTCCGCCGTGACCTTTGGACTGTTTGCCGCCGAGAAGCTGACCGCCGCTGACGGCAGCATCATTCCCGCCGACGGTCTGCTGGAGATCGTGTCGGTGGACAAAAACGGTCATGCCGTCTGCAAGACCGATCTGCCGTTTGGCAGCTACTATCTCAAAGAGCTGTCCACAGACGGACACTATATCCTCTCCGACGAAAAATACCCCATCGTATTTGAGTACGCCGGGCAGGACACGGCGCTGGTGGACATCAAGGCAAACAGCGGCGCACCCATCGAAAACAAGCTGCTCTACGGAGAAATTCACGGACTGAAAAAGGACGAGAACGGCATCGGCCTTGCCGGTGCGCTGATCGGGCTGTTCCGTGCCGACTGTACCGAGTTTACGACGGAAAACGCCATCCTGACTGCCACCTCTGCCGAGGACGGCAGTTTTTCTTTTGCCCGTGTGCCTTACGGCAACTGGATCGTGCGGGAGATCGAAGCTCCGACCGGTTTCGTGCTGTCGGAGAAAACCCATCCTGTGACCGTCGATGCGGACGGTGCGGTGATCGAGGTAGAGATCGAAAATACCCGTATCCGTGGCACGGTGCAGCTCACCAAGACCGACCGGGACTATCCCGACAGCAAGCTGACGGGTGCGGAGTTCACTATTTACTGTGACAGCAACAGCAACAAGGAACTGGATGCGGACGATGAACTGGTCGGCACGCTGACCGAAACCGGCATCGGCGTTTATGAAATGTCCGACCTGCTCTACGGCGGCTATTTCGTCAAAGAAACGAAAGCGCCGGAGGGTTTCTATTTGGACGATAACGCCTACTATTTTGAAATCGTCGAGGACGGCAAGATCGTGCCCGTGGAGAACGAGGCCGGAAAGGGCTTTGTCAATGCGCCGCAGGTCGGCTCTCTGAAAATCATCAAGACTTCCTCGAACGGCAAAATTGAGGGCTTCTCGTTCCGTGTCACCGGACCGAACGGATATGTCGGCGTATTCACTACCGACAAAAACGGCGAGATCATTATCGAAAATCTCCGCAT
>ERZ1106939.323-NODE-323-length-42949-cov-16.051732_pt1 | contig 42949 bp, 36 predicted proteins | sample MGYA00403669_ERZ1106939 | MGnify/ENA primary metagenome ERZ1106939 (study PRJEB35170, sample SAMEA104062447) | human gut metagenome | biome: human gut; feature: human-associated habitat; material: faeces | place: Denmark | collected 2012-09-28 ...
GTCTGCCGCTCAAGGCACATGAAGCGCATGAGCCGGTCATTCCGCCGTGCGCGCAGCGCGTTGTCACGGTCGTCGGGATCGACGGCATCGGCAGACCCCTTTCCGAGGTCTCCCACCGCAGCGCGCGTTACGCGCAGCTTGCGGGCGTGGACGAAGAAACGACCGTTACGCCGGAGATCGCCGCGCGCGTCGTCAACGCAGAGGGTTACGGCGACCGCGTTTATATCAACAAGGTAGAGTCTGCCGCCGATTATGAAGCGGCGCAGGCCATGGCAAATGAGTTTTCCTGCCCGGTCATCGCGGGCAGTCTGCATCAGGGGGTATATGTATGCTTGCATTGATTCGCGGCGCGGGAGACATCGCGAGCGGCGCCGCCATGCGATTGTGGCGCTGCGGCGTCGACGTGGTGATGACCGATCTGGAGCGGCCGACGGCCATTCGCCGCACAGTCGCCTTTTCTGACGCTATCGTCCACGGGAAAACGACGGTCGAGGGGCTGCGCGCCGTGCGCGCGGAGAACGCCGCGGAGGCGATGAAGCTGCTGCGCGAGGGTGTGCTGCCCGTTTTGCCTGACCCTGAGTGCCGGTGTCGCGAGGAGCTTGCGCCCGATGCGCTTGTGGACGCAATCCTTGCCAAGCGCAACCTTGGCACGAAGATCACTGACGCGCCCATCGTTGTGGGCGTCGGCCCGGGCTTTACAGCGGGCGAGGACTGCCATGCAGTCGTGGAAACGATGCGCGGCCACACGCTCGGGCGTGTCATCTACTCCGGCGGCGCGATCCCGAATACAAATGTTCCCGGACTCATCGGCGGCTTTGCGGGCGAGCGCGTGCTGCGCGCACCGTGCGACGGCATTTTTACTGCCGTCCACCGCATCGGCGACACGGTCGAGGAGGGCGAGACCATCGGCTTTGTCGACGGCACACCGATGAAGTGCACCATCAGCGGTGTGCTGCGCGGCGTGCTGGACGACGGCGTGCGCGTCAAAAAGGGCATGAAGTCCGGCGACGTTGACCCGCGCTGCAAGGCGGAATACTGCACGACGATCTCCGATAAGGCGCTCGCCGTCGGCGGGGGCGTTGTCGAGGCGGTACTGTATCTGCACGCAAAAGCACAGGGAAGAAGATAAGCTATTCCTCTTAATTGGAAAAGGAAAAAGCTGAACGGGCATTGCCCGTTCAGCTTTTCTCTTATTCGTGCTTGTAGATGCGCCGGTTGTCGAGCGCAAAGACGCGCTGGCTGAATTCGCCCGCCTTGAGCGGCGCGAGCACCTCGCGGTAGATCTCCATGCGGCTGTCGATCTGGTCGATGAGGGAGAGAAGCTCCGCCTCTGCGCATTGGGGCAGCACTGCCGCGCCGAATTCCGGTTGGCCGTGATGCGAGAGAATCAGGTGCTCCAGCAGCATCGCCTTTTCTTCGGGCAGGTCAAGCTCGGCGGAAAGCGCGGCGATCTCCTGCGCGCCCATGATGAGGTGCCCTAAGAGCTGCCCCTTCGTCGAGTAGTCGGTCACAAGGCCAAGCTCGGAGAAGGAAAATTCCTGTTCTTTGGCAAAGTCATGCAGCAGCGTGCCGGTGAGCAGCAGGCTGCGGTTCACGGTATCGGCATACTGCGCGGCAAGAAAATCGGCAAGGCGCAGCATGTTGAGCGTGTGCATCAGAAGGCCGGACAAAAAGCCGTGGTGAACGCTCTTGGCGGCGGGAATGGTGCGGAACGCTGCCTCGTGGCGGCGCAGCATTTCCTCGCACACGGCACGGTAGTCTGCGTCCTCGATGGTCGAAACGAGTGCCTTGACCTCGTCATAACCCGCCTCGCGGTCGATGGGCGCGACGCTCACAAGGCGCGAAACATCGACAGGGTCGCTCTCTTCGGCAAGGCGCAGCCTGTCGACCGTGAGCTGCGGCATGCCGCGGTAGTCCGACACGCTGCCGCGTACCTTGAGTACCTTTCCGGTGTCGCGCTCGCCGATGGGGCCGCTGTAGTCCCAGACCTTTGCTTCAATCGTGCCGCTCGTGTCGGCGAGCACTGCGCTCAAAAACGGCTTGCCGCTTGCCGTCACCTTGGAAAAGGCGGCTTTGAGCAGATAAAAACCCTCCACGTCCATGCCGCGCTGCATCTGTGCAATGGAAAGACCGGTTTCCATGATATAAACCTCATTTCTGCCCGCCCTGGCGGGCGTTTCTTTCATAACAGGAAACATTATAGCACGATGCGGCGGGGAGCGCACGAAAAAATTATGCTACTTTTTCTCCTGCCGGGCGCGTTCGAGCCAGTCCTTCCCCTCGGTGAAGCGCGCGACGAGGAATGTGACAACATAGTCGCCCGCGGCGTTGATCATTGTGGCAGGCGGGTCGACAAGGTTGCCGATCGTGACGGCGATGGGGTAGGCAATGGCCATTTGGGAGGGGAAGAAGAGCGAGCAGATGATGTATTCGCCGATGTAACCGCCGCCGGGAATACCGCTCATGGCAACCGAGCTGAATACGGCGACGAGCAGGATCTTGGCGGTCAATCCCGCGCCCTCAAACGGAATACCGAATACGCCGAAAAGGAAAGCGATCTTCAGCACGCAGCTGAAGCACGAGCCGTCCATGTGCATCGTTGCGCCGAGGGGGAGAACAAGATCGGAAATGTCGCGCGGTACGCCGCTGTCCTCCGCGGCCTGTAAGTTGGTCGGAATGCTTGCAACGGAAGAGCAGGTGCCGAGCGCCGTGACGGCAGGTCGAAGAATGTGACGCCGCATGACGGCAACGCCCGCCCTTCCACCGCCGACGCGCGCGTAGAGCGGGAAGGCGATGAGCGCGTAGGCGAGGCAGAGCGGGTAATAGATGAGCAGCGCGCGGCCATAGGAGGCGGTGATCTGCGCGCCATAGGTCGCAACGAGGGAGGCGAAGAAACCAAAAAATGCGACGGGGGCATAGTAGGAGATGAGGGAGACAAGCTTCAAAAGGCAGTTCGTCATATCCTGCAAGAACTTTGCCGTCAGGCAGTCTGCCCCGCCGCTCAGGTTGACGGCGAAGCCGGTGAGAATGGAAAAGACGATGAGCGGCAGCATTGCGCGGCGGGACAAAAGCGCGGCAAAATCCTCGACCGTGAAGAAATTGACGAGCAGTTCCGCGATGCCCGCCTGTTCGTCAACAGCGCCCGCCGCTGCGTCCGTCCACGGCTTGAGCACCGGGGGATAGAGACGCATGAGAATGACCATGATGACCGAGGCGATCAGCCCTGTGACGACAAAGACGAGAAGCGTTGTGCCCATGATCTTTCCCGCGCGCCTGGGACTTTTCATGCAGGCGATGGAGCCTGCAAGTGAGCAGAAAACGAGCGGCACGACGATGCAGAACATGAGGTTGATGAAGATGGTGCCGAGCGGCGCGAGACAGGCCGCCTGCGGCCACAGCGCGCCCAGCACGCACCCGAGTACGATCGAGAGCAGCATCGCGCCGAGATTGCCGTGACCGAGACCGACCTTGCGGTCCTCGGCGACGGAGCCGTCGATGCAGAAGGACTGGAGACCGACGCCGATCATCTTGGCGGCCTCGGCGGCAGACTTCACGCCCGCCTTGAGCGCGATGGCCGCGCCCACGGTATACGCCCAGCAGGCGTTTTCAAAGCAGATGGGCTGGATGCCCTTGACGATCTCGTAGGGATCAAAGCCCTTGGACTGGCAGAGCTCGCGGCACTCCTCCACGGAGGAGATGCCATACTGCGCGAGGACGCCGTTGATCTTGTCGATTCTTCTCTCGTAATTTTCAAACAGAGCCATTGTTTCGTCCTCCCTTCCTTATTCCTGACGCGGGTCGATGTACTTCGCCGCGCTGTCCCACTGACCGTAATGGCCCTTGGCCTTTTCGAGTGCGGTGTTGGCGTCGTCGCCCTTCTTGATGAAGTCCATCATCTTGCCGAGGTTGACGAACTCATAGCCGATGATCTCGTCCTGCGCGTTGAGCGCCATTCTGGTGCAGTAGCCCTCGGCCATTTCGAGGTAGCGCGGGCCCTTGGCGACGGTGCCGAACATCGTGCCGATCTGGCTGCGCAGACCCTTGCCGAGGTCCTCGAGGGACGCGCCGACGGCGAGGCCGTCCTCAGAGAAGGCGGACTGGGTGCGGCCGTAGACGATCTGGAGGAACAGCTCGCGCATGGCGGTGTTGATGGCATCGCACACGAGGTCGGTGTTGAGCGCTTCAAGAATGGTCTTGCCGATGAGGATCTCGGACGCCATCGCGGCGGAGTGGGTCATGCCGGAGCAGCCGATGGTCTCGACCAGCGCCTCCTGAATGACGCCCTCCTTGACGTTGAGCGTCAGCTTGCACGCGCCCTGCTGGGGAGCACACCAGCCGATGCCGTGGGTAAAGCCGGAAATGTCGGAGAGCTGCTTGGCCTGCACCCACTTGCCCTCTTCGGGGATGGGAGCGGGACCGTGATATGCGCCCTTGGCGACCGGGCACATATGCTGAACTTCGGTCGTGTAAATCATGGTGATCTTCCTTTCTTATAATAGGAGTCCGCTGCCGCAGCGCGGACTTTAGCCGAGCTATCCGCATTGTATCAAATGCTGCAGACATTTGCAAGCCGTATTTCGCGCGGCTTCGCGCGAGGGACTTTGTGCCATGTGTCGAGCTTTTGGGATGGGAATTGTGCAATATGACAACAGCTCTTTTCGGCGCGCTGCATATTTTATCAATCTTGCCGTCTTGACGAATGGATATTTACGCGCTACAATAACACCATCAAATATGACAGATACATGAGGAGATCTAATACAATGTTCCGTTTTGCTGATACAAAAGTGAATAACGGTTCTTGTGCCGCCGCTGCCGCCTGCGCAGAGGCCGCTTCCTCCTGCTCTGCCGACACTATGGATAAGGCTGCTGTGATGGACGCTGCTCTTGCAGCGTCCATTCTTATTTGCGTATCCATTCTGCGTCTGCGCGTATTGGCGCTGGTATTGCTGGGCATTATTCTGATTTCCCATTTCGTGCTTGGTCGAAAATCGTAATGCGTATTGAATGAGTTCGATACAGCGAAGCGGTTCCGCCAAGCCGGCGAGCCGCTTTTTTGTATAAATAACAGTCAATTATTTTTATTGAAAAAAGGAGAAAACAAGATGAAAAAGAAGTTTGCAGCCATGTTTATGGCAGCCGCTATGGTCTTCACCATGGCAGCCTGCGGCCAGAAGGCCGACACCCCCAGCACTCCCGATGCTGACGCTTCCGGCGATCAGTCCACGGCTGATGTTCAGACCTTTAAGATCGGTTCCTGCGGTCCTCTGACCGGCGACGCCGCGATCTACGGTCAGGCTGTCGTCAACGGCGCCGAGCTCGCCGTCAACGAGATCAACGCCAGCGACTCCAAGGTCAAGTTTGAGTTCCAGAAGCAGGACGATGAGGCCGATGGTGAGAAGGCCGCCAACGCTTACAACACCATGATGGACTGGGGCATGCAGGTTCTCGTCGGCCCCACCACCACCGGTGCATCCCTTTCCGTTTCCGAGCTCTGCTACAATGACCGCACCTTCATGCTGACTCCGTCCGCCTCCTCCACCGACGTGACGAGCGGCAAGGACAATGTCTTCCAGGTCTGCTTCACCGACCCTAACCAGGGCGTTTCCGCAGCTGACTACATGTCCGATAACTACGCTGATGCGAAGATCGCTATCATCTATCGTAACGATGATGCATATTCTCAGGGCATTCGTGACGCGTTCAAGGCTGAGGCAGCCGACAAGGGCCTGAGCGTTGTCTATGAGGGCACCTTCACCAATGATACCGCTTCCGACTTCTCTGTCCAGCTCACCGCGGCGCAGACCGCCGGCGCCGACGTCGTGTTCCTTCCCATCTACTATCAGCCCGCTTCCGTGATCTTCAGTCAGGCCAACGCTATGGGCTATGCTCCCACCTTCTTCGGTGTGGACGGTATGGACGGCATCCTCTCCATGCCCGGCTTCGATACTGCACTTGCCGAGGGCCTCATGCTCATGACCCCGTTCTCCGCTACCGTTGAGTCCAACCAGGCTTTCGTTGATGCTTACACGGCCGCTTACGGCGGCGAGCCCAACCAGTTCGCGGCTGACGCCTATGACGGCGTGTACATCATCAAGCAGGCTCTCGAGGCTGCCGGCTGCACCGGTGACATGAGCAGCGAAGAGATCTGCGAGAAGCTCGTCGAGGTCATGCCCACCATCACCTTCACCGGTCTCACCGGTAAGGATATGACTTGGAACGCCGAGGGTCAGGTCTCCAAGGCTCCTACCGCTTATGTCATCAAGGACGGCGTGTACGCTGAGACCAACTAAGCTCCCGATCCGCTATTTACTTCTCTCTCTACAAATAGGCCCGGCTGCCGGGAGCACGAGCTCCCGGCAGCCATGGCCGGTTCTATGGCGGAAACGAAGGCAGGGGAGAGGACAGCATCTGCCCTTGTTTCTGCCACAGAAAAACGAAAGACTGGAAAAAGAGGTGCTCTTACATGGAATTTTTATCCTACCTCATCAGCGGCATCAGCCTCGGCAGCGTGTATGCCATTATCGCACTTGGCTACACGATGGTCTACGGCATTGCCAAAATGCTGAACTTCGCCCACGGTGACATCATCATGGTCGGCGGCTACATTTCCTTCTGTGCCATGTTTTATCTGGGCCTGCCGAATATTGTGGCCGTCATTCTGGCGGTCATTGTATGCACGGTGCTCGGCGTTATCATCGAGCGGCTGGCCTACAAGCCGCTGCGCTCCGCTCCCAGCCTTGCAGTGCTTATCACCGCCATCGGTGTGAGTTATTTCCTGCAGAACTCCGCGCTGCTCATCTGGAAAGCGGCCGCGCGCGTGTATCCCCCCGTGGTCGAGGGTTCGGCCAAGCTCTTTGGCGGAAAGCTGACCATTTCCTATGTTTCGCTTCTGACCATCGCGGCCTGCATCGTCATCATGATTGTGCTGACGCTGTTCGTCAACAAGAGCAAGATGGGCAAGGCCATGCGTGCCTGCTCGGAGGATAAGGCGGCGGCGCAGCTCATGGGCATCAACGTCAACGCGACCATCTCCGCGACCTTCGCCATCGGCTCCGCACTCGCGGCCATCGCCGGCGTGCTGCTTTGTTCGTTCAATACCTCGCTGATGCCGACCACCGGTTCCATGCCCGGCATCAAGGCGTTCACCGCTGCCGTGTTCGGCGGCATCGGCTCCATTCCCGGCGCGTTCCTCGGCGGACTGCTCCTCGGCGTGATCGAGGCCATGGCCAAGGCGTACATCTCCACGAACCTCGCCAACGCCATCGTGTTCGCGGTACTGATTGTGGTGCTGCTCGTCAAGCCCGCGGGTCTGCTCGGCAAGTATGTGCCGGAGAAAGTGTGAGGTGAGAGACGTGTCGAAAGAAATGAAGAAATTCTCTTCGCTCAAGAAGACCACCAAGATCGATTTTGCGACTTACTTCGGCGTGATCCTAGTTTTTGTGGTGACTCTGCTGCTCCAGAACAGCGGCATGCTCAACCGCAAGGCGATGGGTCTGCTCGTGCCGATCTGCTGTTATATGTCCATGGCCGTTTCGCTGAACCTGACCGTCGGTATCCTCGGTGAGCTGAGTCTCGGCCACGCGGGCTTTATGAGCGTCGGAGCCTTCTCCGGCATCATCGCGGCGCAGAGCTTGATGGACGCCATCCCCAGTGCGGCGGTGCGCCTTGCCGTCGCCATGATCGTGGGCGCGGTCTTTGCTGCGATCACGGGCCTGATCGTCGGTACGCCGGTTCTGCGCTTACAGGGCGACTATCTTGCGATCGTGACGCTGGCCTTCGGCGAGATCATCAAGGATCTGATCAACTGCCTGATCGTGGGCTATGACTCCAACGGTCTGCATTTCATCTTCAATCCTACCGGCGACAAGACGATCGACGACCTCGGTCTCGATTCCGCTGGCTATGCCATCATCAAGGGCGCACAGGGTGCGACCGGCACCAAGACCATCGCGGGTCTCACCGCGGGCTTCATCCTTGTGATGGTGACGCTCATCATCGTGCTCAATCTCACGCGCTCCCGCGCGGGCCGCGCCATCATGGCCATCCGCGATAACCCCATCGCCGCGCAGTCCGTCGGATTGAACCTCACGAAGTATAAGCTCATGGCCTTCGTCACCTCTGCCGCCCTCGCCGGCGCGGCCGGCGCGCTCTACGGTCTGAATTATTCCTCGCTCCAGTCGGTCAAGTTCAACTTCAACACCTCCATCCTTGTGCTGGTGTTCGTGGTGCTCGGCGGGCTTGGCAACATCTGGGGCAGCCTCCTCTCCGCCGCCGCGCTGACCATCCTGCCCGAGGCACTGCGCCAGTTCGCAGATTACCGTATGCTGGTCTACGCCATCGTGCTCATCTTCGTGATGCTCGCGACCAACAATCCCCGGTTCAAGGCATTTTTCGCAAAGCTGCTCCCGCGCCGGCACAGTGCCGAAGAAAAGGAGGTTTGACTATGACGCAGAAAACAAAGCTTGTTCCCGTTACCCGTGAGCCGGCGCTGCTGCCGGAGCGCGACGCGGACAAGTCTCCCGTCCTCGAGTGCATCGACCTCGGCATCACCTTCGGCGGCCTGAAGGCGGTCGACAGCTTCAACATCACCATCGGCCGCACGGAGATCGCGGGCCTCATCGGCCCCAACGGCGCGGGCAAGACGACCATCTTCAACCTGCTCACGAAGGTCTATCAGCCCACGCACGGCACCATCCTCTTAAACGGCAAGGATATTCAGGGGCTTAACACCGCGCAGATCAACCGCGCGGGCATCGCGCGTACCTTCCAGAACATCCGCCTGTTCCAGAACCTCTCGGTGGAGGAGAACATCATCACCGCCATGGACACCCAGATGCACTACAACATGGCCGAGGGCATCCTCCGCCTGCCGCGCTTCTGGCGCGAGGAGCGCGTGGTCCACGAGCGCGCGATGGAGCTGCTCTCCATCTTCCACATGGAGGAGCTCGCCGACGCCAAGGCCGGAAGCCTGCCCTACGGCGCGCAGCGCCGTTTGGAGATCCTCCGCGCGCTGGCGACGAATCCCTGCCTGCTGCTGCTCGACGAGCCGGCGGCGGGCATGAACCCCAGCGAGACGGCGGAGCTGATGGAGAACATCCGCTCCATCCGCGATACCTTCAAGATCGCGGTGCTGCTCATCGAGCACGATATGAACCTCGTCATGAACATCTGCGAGGGCATCGCCGTGCTGAACTTCGGGCGCATCATCGCCAAGGGCTCGCCCGACGATATCCAGAACAATCCCGAGGTCATCGAAGCATACCTCGGCAAGAAGAAGGAGGCGTAACGATGGCGCAGATCTTAAAAGTTGATGATATCCATGTGTACTACGGCAGCATCCACGCCGTCAAGGGCGTTTCCTTTGAGGTCAACGAGGGCGAGGTCGTCACGCTCATCGGCGCGAACGGCGCGGGTAAATCTACCATTCTGAACACGATCTCCGGCCTGCTGCACCCCAAGATGGGCAGCGTCCTCTTTGAGGACCATGACCTCAAGGGCGTTGCACCGCATAAGATCGTTGAGCACGGTCTGGCGCAGGTCCCCGAGGGACGCCACATCTTCCAGCAGATGACCGTGGAGGAGAATTTGCAGATGGGCGCGTACACGCAGCCCAATTCCACCATCGAGCCGGGCATCGCGGACGTTTACGAGCGCTTCCCGCGCCTGAAGGAGCGCCGCCGTCAGATCGCCGGCACGCTCTCCGGCGGCGAGCAGCAGATGCTCGCGATGGGCCGCGCGCTCATGAGCAAGCCCAAGCTCCTCATGCTCGACGAGCCGTCCATGGGCCTCGCGCCCATTCTGGTCGAGCAGATCTTCGACATCATCCGCGAGCTGCACGCCGCGGGCACGACCATTCTGCTCGTGGAGCAGAACGCGCAGGCGGCGCTCTCCGTCGCCGACCGCGCCTATGTGCTCGAGACCGGCAAGATCTCGCTCACCGGCACCGGTGCGGAGCTGATGGCCAGCGACGCGGTGCGTAAGGCGTACCTCGGCGGCTGAGTCCTTCAAAACCGAATCTCTTGACGCGGCGACGCGGCCCTGCTATCATAGGCATAAGATAGGGGGGCCGCGTTATGCAGTTTTATGAATTTGGCGACGCGCTTCGTCCGCTGGGCGAAAAAGCGCCGGAGAAATGGGAAAATGTACTGGCTCTGCTCGAGCCGTCGGAGCTTTCCGCGGTCACGCTGCCCGATACGCTCACGCCGCCGCTCACGTCGGACAGCGTGTACGGCTCGCAGTTGTGCGCGCTCCTGACCGATCAGAACGGCATCACCGGCCATATCCGCATCCCGGCACGGGGCAGTCAGGCTGCCCGCCGCTTCACGTTTTCGTGGTCGCAGGGAAATGTGCTCATCGTCGATCACGACCGTGTGGTCGCGAACTGCCTCGACGCCATCCGCGCCATGCGTCCGCATAATGCCGACGGGGCGGACAATTTTCTTGCCGATCTGCTGCTCACGCTGGTGCGGGACGATCTTGCGGCGCTCGAGCAGCTTGAGGAGCGCATCACGAATCTGGAGCAGGAGGTCCTGGCCGACAACACGGACCGCTTCATCCACCGCATGAGCGCCATCCGCAAGGAGGTCAGCCGCGCGGACCGCTTCTACGCTCAGCTCGCCGATTTCGGCGCGTCGCTGCTGGAGGAGGCGGACGACCTCTTTGACAAGCGCTCTACCCGACGCATGAATTATTTTCTGCGCCGCGTGGAGGCGCTGAAAAATGAGACGGAGCGCCTGCGCGAATACGCCATGCAGGTGAGCGGCGAGTACCAGTCGCAGGTGGACATCGCGCAGAACCGCGTCATGCAGCTTTTGACCATCGTGACGACGATCTTCCTGCCGCTCTCGCTCATCGTCGGCTGGTACGGCATGAACTTCGATATGCCGGAGCTGAGCTGGGAGTACGGCTATCCTGTGGTCATCGTGCTGGCGGTGGTCATTGTCGCCGTGCTGATCCGTTACTTCAAGCGCAAGAAATGGTTTTAAGTTTTAAGGAAATAAGAAGGAAGTCCGCCGCGGCGGACTTCCTTCTTTGCCATAAGAGGAGCTTACAGGCTCTTCTCGTAGCTCTCGATCATCTTCTTGACCGTGTGACCCGTACGACTTCTGAGATTTTGGAGGACTTTTTCGGTTGTTTTCCCCGTAAAGATCTTGATTTGCAGGGACATTGAGCCGTCAGCGCCGGGCGTGACAAAGATTTTGTCGATGTACTTCTCAACAAATTCCTTGTCGATCAGTCCCTTGACCGCATCCCGCTCCGCGTTTTTCAGGACCCTGCGGATGGTCTCGATCTGTTTTTTATAGTCAGCCGCGGAGTCTCGCTGCTGGGTCAGCTCCATCAGCTCCTGCTGGGCCTCGTCCAACTCCTTGGCGCACTGCTTGTTCATGGAGAGAAAGTCTTTATCCGACAGTTCACCGAGGGCGTTATAGGTCAGCAGCTTCTGCTTTTTCTTTTCGACGGTCGTAATTTTCTGCTCCAGAGCTGTGATCTGTCGCCCCAGGTCGCCGTCCCGGTCCAGGGATTTGTACATTTCCATGTACTCGTCCACCATCGCCTCGGCATCGTCCTCCGTCTCCCGGAAAACCTCCAGCAAAAGCGGCTTTAATTCTTCCTCGTAGATGGGGAAAGAGGCGCAGGCGCCCGCTCCGCTTTTGATTTTGTTGCTGCATACCCACTTGCTGTTTTTGTTCCCCTGCTTGTCCTTGGATTCCCGGCGGTAATAAGCCGCGCCGCAGTCCGTACAAAACAGCTTGCCCGTCAAAAGGTTGGCGTGGTTGCAGATACCTTGACGTCCCTTCACGTCCTCGCTGCGCTTGCGCAGCACCTCGTTGGCCTTGTCCCACAGCGCCTCGGATACGATGGCGGGGACAATCTCGCCCGTTTCATCCTTGAACATGACCCACTCCTCCGGGGGCAAGAATTTCTGTTTCTTGGTAAACAGGTCGATGACCTTGACCTTGTTCCCCACATAGTATCCCTTATACTTGGGATTTGAAATCATACCGGACATGGTGGTGTGGGCGATTTTTTTGCCGTTGTGGTTGCGGTAGCCCCGTTCCCAAAACAGATTTTCGATCTGCTTCATGCTGTGCTGACCCGTGGCGTACAACTCAAACAGTTCCCGCACCATGGGGGCCTCATCCTCGTCGATCACCAGCCGCCCGTTGTCCTTTCGGTAGCCGAAGATGCGGCTGTTGCCCAGCACCACACTGTTTTTGATGGCCTGCTGGTGTCCGAACTTCACGCGGCTGGACAGCTTGCGCAGCTCGTCCTGGGCGATGCCGGACATGATGGTCAAGCGCAGCTCGCTGTCCTCGTCCAAGGTATTGATGTTGTCATTCTGGAAGAACACCCCGACACCTGCGTTCAGCAGTTCACGGGTGTATTGGATGGAGTCCAGGGTGTTACGGGCGAAACGGGTGATCTCCTTGGTGATGATGAGGTCAAAGAGGCCGGCGCGGCCATCCTCTACCATGCGGTGGAAGTTTTCGCGCTTTTTGGTGGTGGCGGCAGACAAGCCCTCGTCAATGTAGCCCTCCACATAGGTCCAGTTAGTATTTTTTCGAATCAGGCTTTCGTAGTATTGAATTTGGTTGCCCAGAGAATTGAGCTGTTCGTCGCTCTCGCTGGACACGCGAGCGTAAAAGGTCACTCGCATAGGAATATCGAAGATGGTTTTCGTTTTCAGCAGCTGCCGAATATTGTGGATATCCATAAGTACATCCTCTCCTAAAGTTCGTTTTATCATGTTTATTATAGCATTGCCGCAACAGCGAATCAAGCCTGTGGAAACATTTACAAAAGGAGCGCAGTTCCCCCGGAACTGCGCTGAATTCTTCTCCCTCGTCTTGCGCTCTTTCTGATGATTTACGCCTTTTGCGAAACCGGATACTTCGTCCAAATCAGGTGGTTCATCTTCCGGTATTCATCCATGGTGATCATTCCCTGATCACGCAGAGTGCGGTTGAAATAACTGAGCCAAAGATAATGCTGCATATTGCGCTCCGGAGTTTTCTGATCCAAGATGAAATCACCCCCAATACATTCCATATTTTTTCCAGAAAGAGGGCGTTTATTCTCCTTGATTGAGTTGGTTCTGCATACAAAAAGGCATCAGGAAATTGTCTCCTGATGCCTTCGCATGATGTATGCAGTTTTGCTTGGTATGTATATAAAAAGTATGTGAGAATCGCAGAAAAATCCACAATACTCCTGTTTGATACAAAAAGAACGGAAACATAGCCGCTAAGCGGCAAAGGAAGAAACTGATTGCCTGATCGGCAGTAAAAAGAAACTGTTTACACATTTAGTGTAATGAATCGTGAGACTGAAGTCAAGGAAAAGTTTTTCGACTTTTTGATCATGCTGCAATTGTCTTTCGCATTTAGGCTGCCGGAATGCAGCAGGCCGATCATCGCAACTTTTCCTTGCATTTTGTTCTGTGTTGTGGTATTCTTAATTGTAGAAAGTTTCCTCTTTTGCGTGCAGCCATGGTGCTGCGGCATGTGTCAAGCAACCGTTTTGAGGCGGTTTGTATCTATATCTGTTATTGTGTCGAGGCTGTCTATGGATTCCATAGCACCCTCGGCTTTTTTTCATCTTTCTTCAGGGAGAATACGCTTGGCTCCTGCGCTGTTTGCGGGGGAAGCAAAAAATCACGATAGAGCAACCAAATCATCCCCTTTTCCGGGGCGTAAAGACAATACAAGGACGACAGGAGCAGCTAAAAAATGCTTCTGCCGTCCTTTTTACATAGACGAACGAGAATTCGCAAATTACAGCATGCTGCCGGAGCTTAGCTTCCGGCGCTTGCCCCAACAACGTGCCGGCTAAACCGACCCGCCCGCACCATCGGAAATTGGTGCCTAATCCATTGGCTATGGATCCAGTATATGTTTGGGCATACCACCCCCTTATCGTGCGACTGTGACGGATAATACAGCGCTCAACACAGCGTCCGCCAAACGGCTGTGTGCAAGCCGATGCGGCTTGTAGGTTTGAAACTCGTGTATACCCGTGAGATTGGTATACCCTTCGCGGCAGCAGCGATGGGAGAAATAATTGCTGCAGCTCGGAAACCCGCTTTGATGTCGGAATCCGCATCCTCCCGCTTTTTTGGGAAGGATACCGCTTTTTCGACGGAGCAGTGAACAGGTTATTTTCACGTACCTCAGTGCGGGAAAATAACCTGTGAAGGTTTCCACCCGACCCCTCGCCATGATCTGAATCCCTGCTGGTAATACAGGAATTGCAGATGGGATTAGGCCCCTCTGTATCGCAAGATGCAGAGCCAAATAGCTTGGTTAGATGTTAACTGCCGGGACCAGCCGGAGGAGTGACAGGATAAACTCTGTCACTATGATATTACGAAAAACGGAGGATAGAAAATGTCCAGTATTAAATATGAGATCCTGAGCAAATGCCCCGGATTCAAAGGAAGCGCACCCGGCCCCAGCAAAAACACGATCGAACAATACAAGACCCACGCCATCAGATATGGACAGTGGGCCAAAAAGAAATATGGTTGCCGAAGATTTGAGGAGTTCAAAGACCACATCCAGGATTACGCGGATGATCTGTGTGAGAAAGGGAGGCGACCGGCTACGATCCACACGTACATCGCAGCTTGCTGCTATGTGTGGGATATCCCCATGGAGCAGATCCATAAGCCGGAGCGTCACTGCTATGACGCTGTGCGCAGCAGAGGGGAAAAGCCTGTTGATCAGCGCGCCGACGCCGGACGGGAAGCTGCCCCACGCCTATATGATTTTGCGATGTGTGTCGGCATCCGCCGCCATGAGTATCAAGCCCTGCGGTGCGGGAACTTTGTTGAGGACGAGTCCGGGTATCCCTGTGTAGAGGTCAGGAAGGGCAAGGGAGGAAAGTATCAGCTCCAGCGGATCCTGCCGGATGATGTGGAATTTGTGAAGTCCTATTTTCCCGCAGGCGCCGAAGACCTCTTTGTATTCACAAAGCGGGAGATGGAAAATAAAATCGACCTGCATGCCATCCGCGCCACCGTTGCCAAGCTGGCTTACCGGTACTACAGCGACAAGCTGCGATCCGACCCGGACTATCGCGCACAACTGACCAAGGAGATCGAGTTGCGTTGGAAGATATATCGCGGTACGCCGCCTCCAAACTCGAAGAAGAAATACGATTGGGAGTGGGATGAGCGTCGCGTTTGCGGCGAATACAAAGTACGCGGCAAAAACCGAATCAAAGCAGAGAAAAACGGTCTCCCCGTTGTGTACGACCGCCTGGCTGTTATGGCGGTATCCGTTTTCCATTTGAGTCATTGGCGCTGTGACGTGACGGTTGATAACTACCTGCTCGCCGATGGCGGCGCCGACTGCTCCGCACCCGTCCCTTGATGCAGGCAGGTTAGAAAACAGAAGTATTGCATACAATTTTCGCCTTAAAAATTATCTGCTTTCACATCATCACGCATCAGCCGCTTCATCTTGTCCTCCAAGGTGTCCTTGCTCTCTGCGCTGAAATGAACGCCGATGATATAGGTGGTGCTGCCCATTCTCATGCTGAACGAGCCTGCTGGATTCGCTTTGGGTGTTTGGGTTGATTTGTTGTTCTGTGCCATGCGATACCTCCTTGAAACAGAAAAAGCCAGACAGGGTGTGTGTCGGCAACGAAGTCCGGCAACGGGCTTCAAAAAACCTCGAACATTGTCCTATCTGGCTCTTGTACTGTTTTTGCTTTTTTCTTTGATTTCTCCGTTGCTTTCGTTGTTAGAACTCTTAAAACCCTTGTAAATAAAAGAGATTTAAGGGATTAGCCCGGCAATGGGGTCGGCAACGGAATAGCAACCGGCTCGACAACGGGGTCGGTTTTTCAGAACGGAAGCTCCATCTGTCGGGCTTCTTCCTCGGTCAGCTCACAAAAACCTTCCGGCAAATCGGAGCCTGTTGTCGGCAGCCCGTTGCCGGAGGCAGGTCGCTCCCAACCTCGCTGTCTGCCATACCTGTCAAAGATACGGGGATTGGTAAAGGGTACCCAGCCATCAATGCTGTTGTTCATTATCTCGTTGATTTCCCGGATTTCCCATTGCTTCGGCTCGTCAAAGGAGTGATTCAGAGCTTCTGCGTAGATTAGCTTGGAGCAGACCTGTGTGCCTTTGAAGTTGTCAAGGAAAGACTGTATCAGCCCTGCCTTGGTGTCCTCCGGCATGAACTGCTTTTGCAGCTCCCACAGCTCCTTGTTCATCTCCTTTGAGAGAGAAAGCCGAACAGAACCGCTCCGAAAGATCGTCATTGCTTCTGCCCACATCTGGCTGATATAGGCTCTGGATGCAGCTTCATCTTCCAGAATGTGAACCACGGCTTTTTCGGGGTGTACCATGATGGGCAAAAATCTGCGGTTGCCGCTTCGGTCAAGGGGCAGAAAGTCCATCGTATTGGAGCTGCCGCCGAACACGCATTGCCGCAATCGGTCTGCCGGATGGATTTCATACGGCACTTTATAGGTTTCCTTGGTTCTGCTGATAAACGACTTAATATCCTCAACGCTCTTGGCATTGGCGGTGGCAATCATCTCAGACATTTCGATAATCCAATGTCCCTGCATTTTGCGGTAAACATTGTCATCGTCAATTTTTTTCAGGTCATCGGAAAACCACTCGTCTTTGACTGCCAGCAGCCGGAAGAAGGTGGACTTTCCTGCGCCTTGTCCACCAACAAGGCAGAGCATAACCTCAAATTTGCATCCCGGTTTGAACACCCGACTGATTGCTCCCAACATAAACAGTTGCAAGCATTGATAGGTGCATTCGCTGTCCTCTGCGCCGAGATAGTGGGTGAGGGCATAGCGAATACGCTCTGTGCCGTCCCATGCCAGACTGTTCAGATAGTCACGGATGGGGTGGTATTTGTTGCAGTCAGCGACAATGGAGATTGCCTTCTGGATTTTCTTTTCGCTGGTCAGCGTGTACTGATCTTCCAGATAGAGCATCAGGTAATTTAAATCCGTATCGTTCAAGGTCGCTGTCGGCTTGCTCCACCAGAGGGGCTTCACAATATCGATGCGCTCCGTCAGGATGTTGTATCGGATCGCTCCTTGCAGATTCGGGTCGTTCTGAAACACGGTCAGACAATTTCGGATGCTGTTTCGGATAGCACCTTGATCGGTCAAATCCAGACTTCTTCTGGCTTCCTCCACGGTCATGCCCTTCTGGACGTTCTGTAAATCGTTGCTCAAGATTCAACACCTCTTTTCTTTGCTCGGTAACCAGAGCCTTCTTTTCATCGGCTGTGCCATACAGCAGAACACGCCAGCAGATATTCGATATAGCTTTCTCTTTGCAGAGCTTCCACGAACAGAGGATGCCATTCATCCTCCGGCTGCTTGGGTGCGTATTGCTGCTTCCATGTCCTGAGATGATGGAAGTAATCAGACAGCACCTTGTAGCATCTGTTTTCCTCCTGCTGGTATCTCTGTTCCAGGGTAGGCTCTCGGATATGGGGCTTGATTCTGTGCTTCTGATCTCTATGTAATGAGCTGACTGCCATACCGTGGCAGACAGGCCGAATGCCGTACATCTCTGCTACCTGTCGCATGATCAAGCTCTGCTTGGCCGATTCAAATATACTCATTGGATCCTCCTTTTTAGGAAACAAAAAAAGACACCTACCATTCTCATTTCGAAAACAGCAAGTGCCATTGAGTAAGATATAAATGCGCAGCAAAAAAGCCAGCCCTCGATGAAGGCTGGCTGATTTTGTATCTATGCACGATACTAGCGCGTCTCACATATCCAATTGTCCACGCTACAATTATACCACACAACAACTGTAATGCAATTCCATTTTGATTTTAGTTGTCTCTACTTTTATTCTTAGCGAAACGGAGTTTTCTAAGACTTTAACAGGAGATACGCGTCAGTCATTTTGCCCTAATTCCCCCGAAAAAATTTTTCGAGGGAAAAATTTTCTCTTAGTTCTCCCCATTCTTGGCAGCAGCCTTCGGTGACGACAGGCAGATAGGGAGCCGGATTTTCCCGGCTCCCTGATTGGGTTCTATGACTTACGCCGCGTCGGGCGGGAGGACGATACCCTCCTCGTCCCATGTAGTCAACGAGAAGTGGTAGGGGCGGCCTTTCTTGTCCTTCTGGCTGTTCAGCTCTGCCAGCAGCGCCCTCACCGTGTCGGGGTGGCGCTGGGCGATGAGCACGGCCTCCCGCACCTCCATACCGTCCGCGATGCAGCCGTCGTGATACATCCGCAGCTGATACAGATCCTCCGCCTTGCTGCCGCCTGCCTTCGCCTCAAAAAGCACAACACCATCCGTACTGCTGACGAAGAGATCCGACTTGATTTTCAGGTTCAGGCACTGATACAGGTTCTTCTCCGTAGAGACCCGCAGAACGCCCGGTTCCGCCGCCTTTTTCTCCGCAAGCAGACGCACCAGCATCTGCTCCCGCCCCTCCTCCTTGACCGGCTTGGGGATATTGGCGCGAATCCAGCTGAACAGCGCCGCCACCTTCTCATCATCCTCGCGCAGGCCGTTTTTCGCCGACTTGGTGTCAGGCAGCGCTGCCGACTGATCGCAGAGAATGTCGACCTGGGCGATGAAACGGTTCTGGTTGGGGTGCAGGGCCATCTCCCAGATCTCGCTGCACAGTCCATGCTGGATGACACGGCCGTTGATCCGGATCTCCGCGCCACTGGACGCCATGTTTCCCTTGTAATAGAAGGCGTTCTTTTTGCTGCGGCAGATGCTGCCGTAGCGGCAGCAGATGGTCACGCGGCCGTAGCCCAGGTCGGTTTCCACCGGAGGCAGCTCGGCGCACTCACCCTTCCACTTGGGTTCCAGTGCGTCGGCGATCTCCACGCTATTGGAAACGCCGTCCTCGTCCACGGCGGTGAGACAAATGGAGAAGACCCCGTCCCGCAGCAGGTTAGCGTAGGTGTAACGCAGCGTCTCCTGCAGGTAAGACGCCACCTGCGCGAAGGTGGGGGCATTCTTTTTGGAGACGGGCTTTAGGGTCAGAAACTTATGCATGGGGCAGCGAACCTGCACCACCGTGCCGGTCTCGCCCACGATGTCCCCGCCGCCGGGGACAAGATACATGGGCATACCGATGCTGTAGGGGCTTTCCACCAGCTGGTAGCGGTCGTTGGCGGCGTCCTCCGCCGTCCGGGTCTGGATGCTCCAATGCTGATCCGCCCCGGCGTTGATGGACGCCAGGGCGTGCTTGAGACCCATGCCATGCTCGTTCAGGGCGGACTCGGCGCAGGAACGGGCGGCAATGGTGAGGGCGGCATCCACGTTCTCAATGCCGGTGCCGTTATCACGAACTGAAACATCCACATAAGTGCCATGGTTCGTCAGCGTGATTTCGATGTGCCCCCGGATATGATGGGCGAGAAAATTGGAGATGGAGTTGTCGGTCAGTTCGCAGAGGGTCTGGCCGAATTCCTCGAAGTTGCCGGAAATGCCTTCGAAAAGCTCCTTGCCGTCGGGGATGTTGCGGCTCTTACGGGTGATGACTTCTGTCATGTTGATGACCTCCCAAAGTACTTTTTGAAAATAAAATGCACGATGCAGGTCATTGCCCTACATCGTGCGGGAGGATCTTACAACATTCCTCTTGCCCCGCCCGCCGAAAAAGGGTATACTGCCCCTGTCGGTGCGGGGAATCCCGTTGTGTAGGTGGTCACTTCACCTGCGCAGGTGCAAAGGAGCTGCAACTCCTGTGCACCGCCGTGTTTTACTTTCTGATCATATCATAACGTATACGGTGGCACATATCAAACCGGAATCTTGTACAAATATACGGTTGCATATATATTGATCATTGCCATATCGCCGGGATCAGGCAGCCGCGGTATACTAGGATGCATAGCAATCGAATGGGAACATTATGGCACCAACAGACGCCCAGCGCCGGGCGCAGGACAAATGTTAACGCCGTGCAGCGGGCGTTGGATAACGGTGTCACCGCAGGAACGACAGAAAGCACATTCTCTCCTGACAATACATGCACACGAGCCCAGATTGTGACATTTCTGTACCGTGCCATGGTCTGATTGAGACGGATCGCAACAAAGCAATTGCACAGACGGCGGCGAGGAATGTTCGATATTCCTTGCCGCCGCTCTTTTACAAAACATCGTTCAATACCGCTATCTATATGACCCCTTACATATACAGTAGCACGTATCAAACTGGAATCTTGCACAAATGTACGGTTGCATATATATTGATCATTGCCCTATAGACGGGATCAGGCAACCGCGGTATACTAAGGTACATAGCAGTTGAATGGGGGGGAGCATTATGGCACCAACAGATGCCCAGCGCCGGGCGCGGGACAAATGGCTGGCTGAAAAAGTTGAGACCATTAACCTGAGAGTGCCGAAGGGATCGAAAGAGATCATTAAGGCCCACGCCGAGAAGCTCGGAGAGTCTACAAACGCTTTTGTTTATCGCACTGTGATGGAAGCCATCGAGCGCGATGAGAAGAAAGCCGATCGCGAAGGGCACAAAACAGATCCAAGCTGAAACAGGATAGGCGCAGAGAAGTGCCCTGCGTCTATCCTGTTAAAAGCGGTGCTTTTCGGTGCTGCAATACGCTACAATACCCCTATCACGAGAGATAGGGGTATTTTTTATGGAACACTATATGACGAGCGAGAAGATCGATCACTATTTGAAAGCACTCGAAAATGAAGAGCGCGCCGCGGCGACGATCGAAAAGTACCGCCGCGCGCTTTTGAACTTTGCCGCCTTTTTGAGCGGCGCGGCGGTCACACCGGAGACGATCCGCCTCTGGAAGGACGAACTGCATGAAAGAAATTACGCGCCGTCGACGATCAACACTTTCCTCGCTGCGCTGAACGGCTTCTTCCACTTCTGTGGCTGGTCGGATTGCCGCGCGCGGTTCCTGAAGATCCAACACCGATTGTTCCGCGACAGCAGGCAGGAACTGACGCGCGCAGAATATGAGAGATTGGTCGCCGCGGCGGAGACTGCGGGCGACCGCGGCCTTGCGCTCCTGATGGAGACCATCTGCTCCACCGGTATTCGCGTCAGCGAGGTACAGTACATCACCGTCGAGGCCGCCAAAAACGGCAAGGCCGAGATCGCGCTTAAAGGCAAGATCCGCACCATTTTGCTGCCTTCCAAGCTCTGCCGCAAGCTGCTCAAATTTGCCGCGCGGCAAAAAACCGCCTCCGGCGCGATCTTTCGCGCCAAAAGCGGCAATGCAATGTCCCGTTATCAGATCTGGTCGAAGATGAAAAAACTCTGCGAGCGCGCGGGCGTGGACGCGGAGAAGGTCTTCCCGCACAACCTGCTCCACCTGTTTGCGACGGCGTTTTACCGCGCCTACAAGGACATCGTCAAGCTTGCGGACGTCCTCGGCCACTCGAGCATCGAAACGACGCGCATCTACCTCGTCACCAGTGCGGCAGAGCACCGGCGACAGCTTGAGCGGCTGCAATTTGTGTCATAAATAACGGAATCCATATTCCGTAAGATGAATGATCGCTGCCGATATCGGCAGCACTATTTTCACGGCCGAATCGCATGGAAATACAGGCCTTTTTCATGGCGTGGCCGCTCTAAAAGGCGCAAAAGATCGGACTCACTTTCATGTTTTCTCGTGAATCGTGTGATTTCTATCCACTTTTGCATTTTTCCTTGCCTTTATGGGAGAATTGTGCTATATTTTGTCATAAATAAAGGAAGCGACAAGAACATTTCGCTTCCTTTGCATATACGGAATATGGATTCCGTTTTCAAAAGCTTATATTTTGGCAAAACCGCCGAAAGACGGCGCTGCAAAGCCGAATGGGTCTAACGCCTTCCCTACGGAAAAAGTGTAATGACCGCCGACTGCACAGGTCTGCTGTGCACCTCCACGATCTACCGCTCTATCCGGCTTTGTCGGTAGAGCGGTTTTTTGAGGGAGCAAAGGATGAGCCGACAGACATTGCAAGAATTCTGCACCGCACAGAAGAGGCCGGAACTCCTTGTGGAATGGGATCTTGAGCGCAACGCCCCCCTGACCCCCGATGACGTAACATTCGCAAGCCACAAAAAAGTCTGGTGGTGCTGCAGGAACGGGCATAGCTGGCAGACTGCGGTCTATACCCGCTCAGGCGGCGCCGGATGCCCTTATTGTTCCGGGCGCTCTCCGCGCTCTGGCAGGGGCAGCATCCTTTCCGAATGTGTTCCGGCGCTCGCGAGCGAGTGGGACAGCGAGAAAAATGCTCCTTTGACCCCAAGTCAGGTGACGGTGGGGAGCCACAGGATCGTCTGGTGGCACTGTCCGAAGGGCCACGATTACCAGGCATCTGTCAAATTGCGCGTGCGCGGTTCCGGCTGTCCCTATTGCGCCGGACGAGCGGTCTTGCCGGAGGAAAATTCTCTGGCGGCCATTGCTCCGGAGCTGCTATCAGAATGGGACACGGAAAAAAACGCGCCGCTGACCCCCGAGCAGGTATTGGCGGGGACACACCGGAAAATATGGTGGCGGTGTAAAAAAGACCACAGTTGGCAGGCATCTGCCGTTTCCAGAATACGGAACCGGACAGAATGTCCTGTTTGCGCCGGAAAAAAAGTGATCTCCGGTGAAAACGATCTTGCGACGGTCTTTCCGCAGTTGGCGGCGCAGTGGGACGCGGAGAAAAACGGCAGCCTGACGCCGGAGGCCGTATCCCCAAACTCCAACTGGCGCGTCTGGTGGAAGTGCGAAAAGGGACACGCCTACTGCGCTGTGATCGCGCACCGGGCGCAGAGCGGCAGCGGCTGCCCCTATTGCACGAACCGCAAGGTGCTGGCAGGGTTCAATGACCTCGCAGCGCTCGAGCCGGCGGTGGCAAAGGAATGGCACCCGACGCTCAACGGCGCGCTCACGCCCGAAATGGTGACAGCGGGGAGCCACCGAAAGGTCTGGTGGCAGTGTGCTCTCGGCCATGTCTGGAAGGCGGCCATTTACCCCCGTACCGGCAAGCAGCGCTGCGGCTGCCCCGTCTGCGCCGGCAGAACGAGAGCAAAAACAATGTGAACCCAGCCCGTGGAGACGGGCAAAAGATAAAGAAAACTTTAGGAGGTAATGAAATGAAACGGCGATTATTGGCGAGCTTATTAACGCTTGTCATGGTGCTGAGCCTGCTGCCAACGGCAGCGTTGGCAAGCGGAAACGATGGAGTCGAACCACCAACAACTACGTTGAGAATGAAGGTGGGCGAGGAAAAAACGGTTTCCTTCGACAGCGGAATGGAGAATCACAGCAGTGACTCTGTATTGGCCTCAAATGCTTCCGTGACCGTAAGTTCCACTTTTGAGGTTGCGAACGCACCAGTCACAGATGCAAAAGTGCCGGAAGGCTATTATTACATCCGCGGCACGCGAAAGGCTGTGAACGGATACTGGAGCGATGGAAACCTCGCTGCATTTGGCTGGGGTGATAAGGAGAATTTTCAGTGGTTGACCTACACTGATCAGAATAGCGCAGCCATTTATCAAGTGATTGATAACGGCAATGATACTTATGCACTCAAGATTATCCGTACAGCGTCTGGAGATTCGACGAATGCAGATAAGTATTTGAGTTCCAAGTATGGCGAACTGACGGAAGCTGTTATAACAAATTATGGCGGCAGTGGAAATAATGCTTCGTTTTCTGTTGCTTCTATGGGGCTTTCCGATGATCGTGCGGACAGCACGTTTACGATCACTCCGGCAAGCGCAACCACGACGACTGGCCATTATCAGCTTTCTGCTGGCAACGACGTTTATGTGAACAGCCTCGGCGGTTATGAACGGGCACTGTTCTACAAGGCGAGCGGCAACAACGAAGGCTCGATCATGGACTTCTACAAGGTCGGCTACACCACGACCGTGAAGGTCGAAGCTACCAGTGTTGGTGAAGACACGATCAACGTCGGTGGCCGGACGATCAAGATTATCGTATCCGGAGATAACTCCTTCAAAGATGTCTACGTCGGTGCCGGTCAGTCGACCGAAGTGCCGGTCACTTCTACCAGCAAGTACAATGATGCTGTGCTTCGCGATGACAATGCGCTGAAAGTGATCGCTGTAAACAGCAGGATCACTACCGGTTCGCCGGTGTCTCTTGATTCCTTCACTGAGGGCACCTATGTGATCTAGGATCAGCGCACGAATAATCCTAATATTGCTCTGAAGAACCGCTACTATACGGACCAGATCGTACGCACAGAGAGTTTTGCGGGCAGAGATGTTATCACCGAGTCCTCGCTGGATAACGCCGGCCTGTATGAGTTCATTGACAACGGTAATGGCTCCTATGCTGTTAAAACAGGCGACAACTATTTGCAGACCACTGGCTTTACGATGGACAACAACGGCGCGGCTGGCCTGATTTCGTCTGCTTCTTGGACTAAAAATGAATCCGAGAGCGCGGTACAGCTGGTGGCGGGACCGGACGGTACAGTTGGCCTCTATACGAAGGATGCTACCGGTAACAACGCCATGATGGCGTCCTGGGGCGGCGGTCAGTTCTCCATGTGGGCGAACTATGCGTCTCCTGCGGTATCGGATGGTTCCGCGCTGCGCCTCTATCCGGCCAGCGTTACGACCACGGTGAAGGTGACCGGACAAGAGGTGGGCGACTATGAGGTCGTATTTGAGGGCACGGTCCTGCGCATCCATGTGGTCGCTCCCGTGCGTGTGCCCGTTATGGGTTCTGTGACGGTCAACTGCAGCGATGTGTCTGCGGGCGATACTGTTGATTGTGGTTCTTTGGGAGCCCTTGTAGAGTGCACTGCGGGCAACGGCGAAGTGACCTTTAGAAACAACAATGTCACTGACCTGGAGGTTGGTAAGATCTTCACCGACACTGTGAAGGTCGGCAAGGCAGCGTTCTCCGTGTCCATCGGTATCGATGAAGAAATCGACATGGCGCAGGGCTCCACCAAGAATATCGCCTATAAGGACGGCAACGCGGTTGTAAGCGATGGCTTGTCGGTAACAACTACGACGGAGAATAAGGCGGTCCTTGTCACCGACATTACTAACATTCAGGATGGCAGCGAATATCTGATCGCTGGTATGCGTGTGCAGACCGTGGCTGGTTCCGAAGAGATCAACTGGAACCCCGGCAGCCAAGAAGTTCACGGTCTGAATAAGCTGACTGGTACGCCTGTTGGCAACGATACAGAATCTTTCGCCTTGACCGACTATGATGCGGCGAGAGTCCGGTTTGAGAAGGTCGGCGAAAACACCTACAATCTGTACAATGTTTCTGCTGGTAAGTATCTGACGGGCAGCACGTATAACCTCGGACTGACGGCCCGCAAGAGCGAGGCGTCTGCGATGACGGTTACGGCAAGATTGGCCGCCACCTACGGCGAAGGTCTGGTGTCCATTGGAACCGGCAGTTATGAGATTGGCGACTGGGGCGGCTACTGGTCTAACGGCTTCACAATGATCTCGAAGGGAAGCGCCGGCACGGAGTTGAAGCTGTTTGCCGCCGTGGACAGCATTGCGGCCATTACTGCGAATCAAACCGGTGTCAGCTATGCCACCGTGGGCGGCAAGACGTATCAGGTCAACGTGTTCGGTCAGACTAGCGCTGCCGCGAAGTTGAACGACACGCTGTATCCGACGGTCTCCGCCGCCGTGAAGGACGCTAAGGCGGGCGATACGATCACTCTGCTAAACACGAATACTACTGCCACGGAGACGGTGGAGATCCCTGTCGGTGTCAATGTGCAGTATGGTGGAGGTGTCTTCGAGGATGCCTATTATCAGGTGAAAAATGGTGATGTTATCGTTGCCAACGTCCCTGTGCAGTCTGAAAACGGCAAGGCGGTCCTGTTCCTGCCCTCTTCGGCACTGGAAGTAGAGTATCTTACGGCTGAAAATCTGAACCTCGGTAAAGCTGCGCTTAATATCGAAGATGGTCAGGCGACGGCAACGCTGGTAGTTGGCGCAGTCACGCTGACCAAGACGTTCACCGTGGCAAAGGCCGGTAACATCTCCGCGATCTTCATTTCCGGTCTGAAGGAAAAGAACGACAAGACGAAGGATGCTGACATCAACTGGATCAACGCATCCAAGAGCAATGTCGGTGAGGACGGCAAACTGGTTAAAGTTGCTGCGGACGGAACGCTCTCCGTTAACAGCGATGTTAAAAAAATGAAGGGCCGCGGCAACACCAGCTGGGGCGCCGCAGTCGACGGCAATGCCGCAACGGACAAGAAGCCGTATAACATCACGCTGGAGAAGAAGGCAACCTTGATCGATGGCCTCGGCTATAAGGAGAAGAAATGGTGCCTGATCGCCAACAACTATTACGACTTCAGCGGTGTGAACAACTACATGGCCTACACCATGTATCAGGAGATCGGTGGCAATTCCGCTATGCATGTCGAGCCGGTGGATCTGTATGTCGACGGCGAGTACCGCGGCATTTATCTGGTCACCGATAAGGTGGAGATTGACACGAACCGCGTGGATGTTACCGCGCCGGATTATTCCACGGCAGAGGGTACGCCTGAGAGTCAGGTAAGAGTAATCGTTGATAATTACGACACGCACTTTGATACTAACGCTGATGTGAAGTACTGGCAGGGTGCCAAGAACGGTGCTATCGTTACCGCGGCAGCGGATGATGAAGCACTGAAGGCCGGCGTGCTGGCCTATGCCTACGCAGCCGAGCAGGCACAGGATAAGCTGAACGGCGGTTACGTGCTGGAGGTCAGCCACCAGTACACGGATGAAGCGGGCTGGTTCATCACCAAGCACGGCGTGATGATCAGCTTCAAGGAGCCCGAGCGCCCGACACAGGCGCAGGTGCAGGCTGCCGCGATTTATGTGCAGCAGTTCGAGGATGCACTGTACTCTGCAACCGGCTACAACAGCCTCGGCAAGCATTACAGCGATTATCTGGATATTGAGTCCCTCGCAAAAACCTATCTTCTGAGCTGCTTCACCGGCCAGAACGACTTCCTGGATTGCAGCGATTATCTGAACCTGGAGCCCACCTATGATGAGAATGGCAAGATCACCGGCGGCAAGCTCATGGGCGGCCCCGCGTGGGACTACGATGTGAGCAATTATGCTACAGATAGACTTTATGCGGATAAGAGTTCGACCAATGTAAACGGCAACCAGGCGTGGATCAGCCAGCTGCTCAAGCACGGCGACTTCACGGATGCCCTGTACAAGCTGAAGACCGGCGCGTTTGCAAATGCAGTCGCAAGCATGAAGGACAAGGTTGCGACTTACGGCAAGAATGTTGCGGCGTCTCTGGCTATGGATCAGTTGATGTGGAACAGAACCACAAGCGCGCAGCAGCAGTATGATACGCAGAAGGCCAATTTCCTGAAGAGAGCCAATACCACTTGGGACGCCGTCTGGAACGATGCTGCGCTGAAGGGTGTCAGCATTGCCGTGAACGAAGGAACCGGCGAGATCGTCGCAACCGCAAATACAGCGAGTGCCACTTATCAGTGGTATAAGCTGAACGAAGATAAGACAACGGCAACCGAGTGCATTGGCGCAACGAACGCTGTCTTTACCCCCAGCGAAGCCGGAACGTACTTTGTCGCAGTTACCGGCACGAAAATGAACGGCAAGGATGTTCCCGAAGCGATGATCAGCGCCGCGGTCGAGTCTGATGGACATAGCTATTCCGACACTTGGAGTTCCGATGCAACCAACCACTGGCACGCCTGCACGATTGCCGGCCATGCGGACAAGAAGGATTTGGCTGCGCATATTTGGAATGACGGCGTTGTAACGACCGAGGCTACCTGCACGGTAGCGGGCGAAAAAACTTATACCTGCACCGAGTGCAATGCCACGAAGAAGGAGACCATTCCTGTCAAGGAGCACGACTGGTCCAACCTCGACGGTATCTGCAAGGTCTGCAAGACTCCGTGCGGCGAAACGCATCAGCCCGGCACGACCTGCCCTGTCTGCCACAAGTACACGAGCTATCCTTACGTTCCCGGCGCGCCGACCTATCCCGCGACCGCTCCCGCTGCACCCAACGGCACGGTGACCGTTTCCCCGGCCAACGCCTCCAAGGGTACGAACGTGACCGTCATGGTGAAGCCCAACGAGGGTTATGAGCTTGGCAGCCTCGCCGTCAAGGACGCGAGCGGCAATCTGCTTCCGCTCGCCGACCTCGGCAACGGCAAGTTCGGCTTTGTGATGCCCGCGAGCAAGGTCAGCGTTGAGGCGAACTTCGTGAAGTCCGCCGTCTCCACCGGCTTTGCCGATGTTCCCGCGAATGCTTTCTTCGCCGACGCGGTGAAGTGGGCGGTCGACAAGGGCGTGACGAACGGCCTGACCGATACAATGTTCGGCCCCTACGAGCCCTGCACGCGCGGCCAGATCATCACCTTCCTGTGGCGTGCGGCCGGTTCTCCCGAGCCGAAGACCGCGGTCAGCTTCACTGACGTCCCGGCCGGCAGCTACTACGCCAAGGCCGTCGCCTGGGCGACCGAGAACGGCATCACGAACGGCATGACCGAGACGACCTTCGCTCCCGACGCCACCTGCACGCGCGGCCAGGGCGTGACGTTCCTGTACCGCGCCCTCAAGGGCAGCGCCAGCGCGGCCTCGAGCTTCGTCGACGTTCCCACGAACGCTTTCTACGCGGACGCTGTGGGCTGGGCGGTCTCCGGCAAGGTGACCGACGGCACCTCCAACACCACGTTCAGCCCGGATGACAACTGCACCCGCGGCCAGATCGTGACCTTCCTCTTCCGCGCATATTCCAAGTAACCGCATTGCAGGAGACCCCTCTCGGGGTCTCCTGCTCTTTTTTGCAGACCCGGCGCGCTTCCGGCGCGGCGCGGAATCAGCATTTTCTCCATACGGCGGACGATTTTGGGGAATAATGGGCAAAGAAGTATCGAAAATGTCAATCTGACGGTAAGCATCAAACCTCCCCGCGCATAGACAGGCATGAGACAATAGTTGCGGAACGTTTTGCAACGTTCCGCAACTATTGTATTGTGCCTGTCCAGCCGCTGCCTGCTTTTACGGTTACTTTTTCACTGTCTCTCATAGGGGGAGCATATCACGGAAAAGCGTGCGCTGTGTCCGCCCCTGAACAGGCTTGACCGGCAGCACTGTGCAAGTCGTGCTGCCGGTCAAAAGAGACTTCTCTATTGCCTTTTGAGGTGTCTGTACCTTTATCCGTACTGGTAGAAGAGAGAGGCGAAGCCGCCCGAATGGACCAGGCACGCACCGTCGCTTTTTACCTCGCCGCGGCGGAGCAGATCGCACATGCCCCAAGCCGTCTTGGCCGTGTAGATGCGCTCAAGGAGCACGCCCTCCAGCTGCGCCATCTGCTCGATCATCGCGTCCGACTCTTCGGTGGGAATGCCCCAGCCGTCGCCGCGGTACTGCCCGTGAACGGTCATGACGGACGAGATGGGAACAGGGGGCGTAAGGCCAGTGTAGCGCTCCAATCCGCGGAACAGCTCGTCGAGTATGCTCTCAAGCTCCTCCTTCGTGTTCTCCACGGAGACGACGTGCACATGGAAGGGGGCGCCCAGAAGAGCGGTGCCGTACACGATGCCGGCGGCCATTCCGCCGTTTCCGCCGGGGACGAACAGATCGTGGATCTGCGCGCCGGCGGGAGAATTCACCAGCTCGATCGGCAGGTGGAAATAGCCGACGGCGGCATGAACGGAGGTCGCGCCATTTTCTACGACAAAGGGTTTTTTGCCCTCCTGCCGCAAGCGCTCAGTCAGCTCCTCCACATAGACATTGCGTTCCTTTTCTGGGATGGGACCCACATAGTGCTCCTCCACGCCGGAGAGCTTGTTGAGCAGGATGTTGCCCGCAAGGCGCGTGGGCTGATCGTTGTTGTGCACCAGGATGCACCGGATCCCCAGCCGGCAGCAGGCGGACGCGGCGATGGAGCAGAGGTTGGAGTTCTCCTGCCCGGAGGCGATCACCACATCGCAGCCCTGCGCCTGTGCCTCGCCCAGCAGGTATTCGAGCGGACGGACCTTGTTGCCGCCGGAGCTGACGCCGTTGAGGTCGTCGCGCTTGATGTAGAGCGGGCAGGTATTCATCGCCTGCTCCAGACGCGGCAGCCGGTGCACAGGGGTAGCAAAATCGCACAGCTTGCTGCGCGGGAAGGCTGTCAGGGCAGCTTCCAGTTCGATTTCTGTCATATGCGTATTCCTCAGATGGGCTTGCCGGTCTGCTTGTCGTACTTCTTGCACTTGAGCGTGAAATGCACCGTCTCATTGCTCTTGAACACGCCAAAGCCGATAAATGCCGTGACGACCGCGAGAATGGGAGAGAGCAGCGCGATCAGGTTGAAGGGCAGATACTGGGCGACGGACACGCCGAACAGACCCGTATACAGGATGGCAGAGGCGTCCCAGGGCACGATGGAGCCAAGCACGGTTCCCGTGCACTCAAGCGTGCGGGACATGACGCAGGGATTGACGTCCATATCGTCGAACGCGTTTCTGAACGCGATGGCGGGAAGGCTGAGGGTGCAGGACTGACCCGCGCCGCCAAACATCAGCACAATGCCGGTCACGGTCAGGGAAAGCACCAGACCGCCGACAGACTTGACGACCTTGCACAGGCTGTCCATCAGGCGATGGAGCACGCCGGTGCGCTCGAAAATACCGGAGAACATACCCGCGCCGATGCACAGGAAGATCGTTTCCGCCATACTGAGGGCGCCGCCGCGGGAGAGGAGCTTGTCCACATCCGCATTGCCGGTTGCGCTCACAAAGCCGTTGATGGCAGCGGAGATCACATCGTTCAGGGAAGCACCCTGGAAGACCATCGCCCAGATGCAGCCGATGACCAGACCTCCGGCAAAGACGGGGATGGTGGGCTTGCGCATGGCGGAGAGCACCAGAACGAACAGAAGCGGCACCAGCATCAGCACGCTGACATGGCAGGAGCCGAGCAGGCTGTCGGAGAGGACCTTCACGGCGGAGAGGTCAACATCGCCCGAGGCGTAGCGCATCCCCAGCAGCCCATACACCACGATGGAGATGAGCGAGGCGGGAACGGTCACGAAAAGCAGGGACGTGATGTGGTCGAACAGCTTGACGCCGGAGGTCGCGGAGGCCAACAGCGTGGTATCGGACAGCGGGGAGAGCTTATCGCCGACCAGCGCGCCGGAGATGATAGCGCCTGCCGCCATCTCAACCGGAACGCCGAGACCCTGTGCGATACCGATCAGTGCAATGCCCATCGTGCCCGCGGTGCCCCAGGAGGTACCGGTGACGATGGAGGTGATGATGCAGATGATGAAAGCGATCGGCAGGAAAATTTTCGGGTTGATGAGGTTCACGCCGTAGTATAGCATGGTCTGCACACTGCCGGCGGAAATCCACACGCCGATGAGCATACCGATGAGGATCATCACGATCACGGTCTGATTGACACGGCCGATGCCCTTCATGGCGGACTCTTCCAGCTCATCCCAGGAGTAACCGAGGTAGATGCCGAAGAGGCCCTCCACGCAGATCGCCGCCGTCAGGCCGAGCATGATGCTCACGCCCTGGAAAATGAGGGTCAGCAATACCGCAAGCGGCAGCAGGAAGCCGAGCAACGCCAGTCCCGTGGACAGTTCTTTCTTTGCTTTCACTGTAATTTCCTCCTTCAGATAAAATATGGTTTATCGGATCGTTTTCAGGCGTCGAGCTCTGCGATCGCTTCGATCTCGCACAGCACGCCCTTGGGGAGCGCACGCGCCGCCAGGCAGGAGCGCGCAGGCTTCTGGGTGAAGTATTGCTCGTAAACGGCGTTGAAGGTGGCGAAGTCCGCCATATCCGCCAGATAGCAGGTCGTCTTGACAACCTTTTCCATGCTGCTGCCCGCAGCGGTCAGAATGGCGGCCACATTCTTGCAGGACTGGTGCGCCTGCGCCTCAATGCCCTCAGGAATAACGCCGGTTTCGGGAACAGCCGGGATCTGACCGGAGGTGAACACCGCCCTGCCCATGCAAACTGCCTGAGAGTAGGGGCCGATCGCGGCCGGTGCCTGGGTCGTTTCGATTTTTTCCATAAAATGTCTCCCATCCTGCCGCTGGCGCGGCATAATATTTCTTGCCCCGGCAGCCCCGCACACACATCTGAAATAGGCTGCCGGTCAGGTTAACTTTAGCATAGCAATGAATTATAATTTAGTCAATAGTTTTTTTCTCATTCGCGTTAAATTATCTCATTTGCATTAATTTTTATTAGGTTTTTGTTGCACTTTGCCATTTTTGGCGGTATAATAGAGAAAAGATTTGTTCAAGAAAGGATAAAAACCTGTGGCACCGAAAAAATTTGAGCTGACAGAAGTGGATCGTGAGATCCTTCGATCCTACCAATATATGTTGGACGGTCTCGCGCTCTATCTTGGCGACAGCTATGAGATCGTACTCCACAGTCTGGAGGAGCTGAGCCACTCTGTAATAAAAATCATCAACGGTCATTACACCAAGCGCGAGGTGGGCGCACCGATCACCGACCTGGCTCTCTCCATGCTGCACGATATTCAGAAAAGCCAGACCCCGCACTCCATGGTCTACTTCAACAGGAGAGAGGGGCACACTCTTAAATCTGTGACGATCCCGGTAATCGGCGAGAGGGATCGCATCATCGGACTCGTCTGCATGAACTTCCAGTGCGATGTGCCGTTTTCGCAGTTCATCTCCACATTTCTCCCCACCACCTCCGACCTGACCATATCCCGAGAGACCGAGAGCTTTAATGCCGACATTGATGAGGTCATCTCCACCGCAATGGCAAAGGCGAGAGAGAGTATTTCTGCATCACCGAATATTCTCTCCACCAACCGCAATAAGGAGATCATCCGCCAGCTCTACCAACAGGGCATCTTCAACATCAAGGACGCAGTCGTGTATGTCTCCGCCAGTTTGGGGATCTCAAAGAACACGGTCTATCTGCATCTTCGCAACCTCAAGCACGAACTTCCGTCGTAACGCGCGTCCAGCGCATCGCATCACAGAAAGAACAAAACCACCCGCCATGTGCATCTGTCAAGGGAAAGTAGACACTAAAAGACACCATAGTTTTAGAAGCCCAGTTCGGTCTTGTACTGAACTGGGCTTCTATAGCCCAGAGTGGCTGCAGGTCGCTCGTAATTATAGTAATGAACATACTCGTCGAGAAGTTTGGGAACATCCTTAGCGGTTGCCAGACCGAAGTCAAGTAACAATTCTTCTTTTATCCAACCATTCATTGCTTCAATTATTGCATTATCTGTTGGAGTACCTACTCGCGACATGGACCGAAGTATGTTATAATGTTCGTGAGCCTGTCGGAAAGCTTGTGAGGAGTAGACGGAACCCTGGTCGGTGTGCAAAACTACCTGGGGTGTCTGCTCCTCATTTTTTCTGCCTACAAGGAGTTTTAGCTGCTCCAGACAATGGTAATACGGTTTTGTGCTGCCTTGAATCGGAGTAGCTTGGTGAGCGAGGATCTCATTGTTGAATGTATCTACAAGGAGTGTCCATTCCCAGTTCTGTCCGTTACTCTTGAATATTGTCATGTTGGATACGACGACTTCAATCGGATGAGTTGCATTCCAGTTTCCTTGGACTACATTTGGAAACGCTATATGTTCTTCTCCTGCTTTCTTGTAGGTATACTTCCTTGCTTTAGATCGAATACCAGCCTGTTTGCAGCATTTGTGCGCAAGATTGTGAGAAAATACCCATCCGGTAGTCTCAAATACGGTTTTGGCTAACATATGGTAACCGTGGGAAGGATGTTTTTTGTGCTGCTCTGTTAGTAGCTTAGTAAGCAGTTGCCTGTCTTGTTCATATCGGTTCAGCTTTCCTTGCCGTCCTCTCCACCGATAGAAGCCGGATTTGCTCACTCCCATAATTTCGCACAGGAATACCACGGGATATTTTTCTCTTAGTGTTTCGATGATTTCGTACTCTTGTCGAATCCGGTAGGATGATAGAGGCGATCCTCGCCGTCTTCATCAACAACAGCGAAATCGCCAGTCATTGCATCCACCGCAAAAAATAGTGCAGTGCTTGCGGAGTTGTTGTCGAATCCCACAGATTTTCAACGCTAATTAAACTGTAGGTGATTATAATAATCGCATCTGGAAACCACGCAGATACATTCATAAGGAGGGACAAAATGAAAAAAGGACTCGGTAATTTCAAAATCAGGAAAGGCGTGTTCTACCCACTCTGCGCAATTTACTTAATTGTCATTTTGCTTGGCGTTTTTATGCCGGAAGCGTTCGCTGCTTTCGAAAATGGCGTCGTCAGCTTAGCCGCCGGTTGGTTTGGCTGGCTCTATCAGATCATCACGATCGTGCTGGTCGTGATCTGTGTGTGGGTTCTGGTGTCTAAGAAGGTCGGTAACATCAAGATCGGCGGTCCGGACGCAAAGCCTACCATGAGCAAGTGGAACTGGTTCGCCATTTCCCTTTGCGGCGGCATTGCAACCGGTATCGTCTTCTGGGGAATCGCAGAGCCCATCACTCACTTCATTGATGGTATCCCCGGACTGGTTGAAGGCGGTGGCACCCGTATGTCCGCTCTTTACGCCTTGAGCACCTGCTATATGCACTGGGGCCTGCCTCTGTACGCATACTACTGCGCCGCAGGTATCGCGATCGGTGTCTGCGTTTACAACCTCAAGCAGCCGTACAATGTTTCTTCCAGCCTGTATCCCCTTCTGGGCGAGCGTGCAAACGGAGCATTCGGTTCTGTTGTTGACCTTCTCTGCGTGTTCGGCATTGCGGGCGGCGTCTCCGCCAGTCTCGGCGTTGCATCGATGCAGCTTGGCGCCGGTCTCGGCATCTTAGCCAACTTCACCCCCAATGCGGTCCACTGGGCCATCATCATGGTCTTCATCGTTGCAACCTTTATCATCTCGAGCTATTCGGGAATCAATCGCGGCGTGCGTTGGCTGTCGGACAAAAATGCGAAGATCTACATGCTCCTGCTGATCTACGTTTTCTTCTGCGCGCAGACCAAGGAGATCCTTGCGATGGGCACCGAATCCATGGGCTTCTTTGCTCAGAACTGGATCGTGCAGAACACCTATCTCGGCGTTATGGCCGACGGCGCGTCTACCGCCATGTGGCCGACCTGGTGGACGATCAACTACTGGTCCTTCATGATCGCATATACGCCGCTGACCGGTATGTTCCTCGCGAAGATCGCGCAGGGCCGTACGCTGAAGGAATTCTCCCTGTTCAACTTTGTCCTGCCCGGTCTCTTCGGTATGCTGTGGTTTGCCATCTTCGGCTCTGCGGCGATCTATATGGAGCTCAATGGCGCCGGCATCTATGATACGATGAGCGCCAAGGGTCTGGAATCCACGGTCTTTGCTTTCTTCAGCAACCTCCCCGCAGGCACCGTGCTGTCCGTCGTCTTTATGATCACGGCCTTCCTCTCCGTTGTCACCCTTTGTGACTCGATGACGACCACCATCTCCTCCATGACGCTTACCGGCGAAGATGTTGCCGGCAAGGAGCCTCCCGGAAAGATCAAGGTTTTCTGGGGCATCGTGATGGCGTCGCTCGCGTTCATCAACATCTTTGTTGCGGGTATTACCGGCAATACCTCCGGCATCAATGCAACGAAGCTTCTGGCGATCACCTGCGCATTCCCGCTGCTGTTTATCGTTGTCGTCATGGCCATCAGCTGCTTCAAGCTTCTGGGCAGCTACTACAAGAAGTACGCAACGGAAGAAGAGAAGAAATCTTCGGACGTCGAATGACGCTCCCGCCAATTGTACACACTGAAACGTCGGCAGCTCCCGCAGAAAATCTGCGGGAGCTGCCGTTTTTTTGTGCCCGTGCGCCGTCAAACGAAGACGGCGCACGGGCACAGTATCCTTGTTTTCAGAAGGCCGGACGCGGCAAGGTCTTGATCGCTCTCAAAGCGAATCGTTGATGATGCGGATCATCTGACCGCTTGAGACAAAGCTATACGCCTTTTGAATGTCCACGCTGATGTTTCGGTCCTCGCTGTAGAAGGGCACCGTTTCCCGGAAGCCCCGATAAACCGAGGAAGTGACCCTTCCCAGAGAAGGCTGCGCGCGCAGATCGACCGCCTGGGCTGCGTGGATCAGTTCAATGCCGATCATGTAGCGCAGGTTGTCCACGATCTGAAGCGCCTTGCTCGCGGCCAGCGGCAGATTGCTTGCATGATCCTCGATCCCGCCTGCCACGGCAAGAAAATCCATAGAGCTGGGATTCGCAAGATTCCTGTTCTCCGCGTCAAGCATGACATATACCTTCTGGATCGTGCCGTATGCGATGGTCTTGATCTCCACCGGCGTCAAAAAGCGGGTCAGCCCCGTAAAGGCCGGATCGGCAAGGTGGATAAGTCTGTTGCAGATGTTCTTGGAAAGATGGTTCAGCGCGATCGACAGCATCTCCACACCGATGGCAAGCGTGGTCGTTTCAAAGTTCTGGCTGACGGAGGTGCTGCCATTCTCATAGAAAATGCAGGGATTGTCGTCCGTTGCGTTGATCTGGATGGCCAGATAGTGCTTGACAAACGCCAACGCATCCCACACTGCTCCGTTCACCGCGCTGGCGCAGCGGAAGCTCAGGGGATCTTGAAGGGCGCGGGCGGGGTCGGGCTTTTCCAGGTAGGAGCCCTTCAGGTAATCCCGGCAGCGCTGCGCACACACCATCTGACCGGGCAGGCCGCGCGCCGCGTTGACCTGCTCACCCAACGGCTGCAAGCCGCCGTTCAAGCCTTCAAGCGCCAGGCAGAACGATGCGTCCGCAGTCTTGAGCAGCTGCTCTGCCTGATAGACCAGCATAACCGCCGTGGCTTCGCCCTGCGCGTTGGAGGAAACAATGGACAGTCCGTCCTTCGGACCCAGAATCGCCCGCTGGAGGCCTTCCGCCTCAAGCGCTTTCGCTGCGGGGACGAACTCTCCCTTGTATTCGACCTCTCCCTCTCCGATCAGCGCCTGTCCGATCATGGAAAGGGTCGTGATGTCCCCCTCTCCGATCGAACCGCGACGATTCACAACGGGGTGGATCCCGCGGTTCAAAAACTCCTGATAGAGCTGCAAAATAGCGGTCGAAATGCCCGTTCTGCCGCACAGCGCCGTGTTCAATCGGATGCAGAGCATCGCGCGGACCTCCTCCACGCTGCAGCGCGGTAGAACGCCAAGGGAGTGGCTGTTGATGAGATTCCGGTTATACTGCTCGAAAAAGTCGGAATCAAACTCCTTGTCCTTGTTCCAGCCGACGCCGCGGTTTAACCCGTAGACAGGCTTTCCCTCTGCCGCCATATCAAACAGCACCTGTCTTGCTTTTTCGGCTCTTTCTAAGGCCTCCGGCGCGATCTCGACCTTGCGGCGCTCGAATACGACCTGATACAGCGTCTCTAAGGACAGATCACTGCCGTTGAGAATCAATGTGTCCATGTAGTTCCTCCTTATATCATATCTGTTGCTTAGCCCTCTCCTTATGGTGTTTATTATAACGCAAGCAAAGATAGGAACGGTAGAGAAAAATCAGGCGCGTTTCCGAAAATCAACGCATATTCAACGAAATTGTGATATACTTCTGCTCAAAGTAAAATGGCACATCAAATGCGTGCCCGATCTCAACCAGGAGGTTGCACCATGAAGATCGTTGGAACAAACAGGCCCATTCATGACGCGCAGGGGAAAGCGGCCGGATATGCAAAATATGCAGCCGACTTCAACCTGCCCAACACGGCTCATATTGCCATGGTCACAAGCACGATCCCGCACGGCTATATCAAGGCGATCCATGCGGAGTCCGCGCTGGCGATCCCGGGCGTTTACGGTGTATTCCACTGCTTCAATACAAGCGAAAGAAAATATAATCACTATCGCTCCCAGTACTTTCAGGAGCTTCCCGATGAGGAACGGGTCTTTAACGACTACGTCCGTTTCTACGGCGACCGCGTTGCGGCGGTAGCGGCCTGTGACCAGCAGACCGCGGAAAGAGCCGCCCGCCTTGTTGCGGTGGAGTACGAAGAGCTCCCCTTTTCAACCGGCTTTGAGGATACGCTCGACGGACGGAACTGCCTGCCCGGCGAGAACAGCATCCGCGATGAATTTGAGATCTCTCACGGAGAACTGCCGGAAGATCCGTTCATAGAGGTCTCCTGCTCGCAGGAGATCGCCCGCCTTCACCATGCCGCCATGGAGCCGCACGCGTGCGTTGCGGATTACGACCCCTATCAGAAGAACTTGACGGTATACAGCCCCAATCAGGCCGTTTTCGGTCTTCGCACCGTGCTTGCCGATTATTTGCAGATGCCCTATCACCGCGTCCGTGTCATAAAATCGACGATGGGCGGTTCTTTTGGTGCAAAGCAGGAATGGTTTGTTGAGCCGGTTGCCGCGCTGATCGCGACGATCCTCGCCCGTCCCGTAAAGCTGGTCTACAGCCGCGCCGAAGCAATGACCGGCACCATCGTTCGCGCCGCCATGCAGGCGAAAATGAGCGCAAGGTTCCGCGCCGACGGAAAACTCCTCTCGCTCGATGCGGATATCCTCCTTGACGCAGGAGCATATATCGGAAATTCCGGCGACTATATCCGAACAATGTACGGAAAGATGTTCCGCACATACCGAATGAACTGTGTGCATTATCGTGCCCGTGTCATCAGCTCCAACACCCCCTCCTCGGGCGCATACCGAGGCTGGAGCGCACCGGAGGCCGCCATCTTTATGGAGCATCTTTTTGACGCGGCTGCCGAAAAATTGGGGATCGACCGCATTGACCTGCGGCTGATCAACTCACTCCGCCCGGGCGATATCGACGAAAAGACCCATCTGCCGCTTGAGAACATCCGCTTAGAGGAAGCACTGAGAAAGGGAAAGTCCGATTTCTTCTGGGAACAGCGTCTGGCGGAGTGTGACGCCTTCAACCGCAGCAGCAAGCGTTATCGCCGGGGGATCGGCGTTGGCTGCGGCGGACACGGCAATACCTACTTCCCCCGTTACAACGATTACGGAGAGGCAAGGCTGCAAATGAACGAGGACGGGACCGTACAGGCGCATGTCAGCGTTCAGGACCACGGCTGCGGGACCGTTATCATGATCAGGATGATCATAGCAGAGGTGCTGTCGATCCCGGATGAATGTGTCGGGCTGCAGGAGGCGGACACCTACAATACCCCCATCGACTATGGCTGCTTCTCCAGCCGAACGACCTTTATTCTCGGCCGCACCGTGCAGGATGCCGCCATGGAAATGAAACGGAAGCTGATCGATTTTGCAGCGCTCCTTCTTGACTGCCCGCCTGCGGAGCTGGACGCGGACAACGGCCGCGTCTATTGCAAAGCTGACCCCGCCCGCTCCCTCTCCTATGCCGAGATCGCGCAGAAGATCATGCTGCAAAAAAGAGAAAATCTATCGGTCAGCGTGCAATACCACAACGAAACCAACCCCGGCGTTGTCGGTGCCCACTTCGCGATGGTGGAGGTCGACACCTGGACAGGCTATACAAAGCTGCTTGACTATCTTGCCATTCAGGATATCGGCCAGCCCATCAATCCGGCAATGTGCGTCGCGCAGATCCAGAGCGCCGTACAGATGGGCTGCGGTGCTGCGCTGCGGGAAAAGATGGTCGTGGATCGCGCAGGGCGCTGCACGGAAAGTCTTTCCAAGTACCATCTCTTTCTCGCCCCTGACCTGCCCGACATCCGTGTTGAGCTGCTGACGGACGGTGTTTCCTCGGAAGGCCCGTTCGGCGCAAAGTCGATCGGCGAGGTATGCTATGTTCCGGTCGCTCCCGCGATCAGCGGCGCAGTGCAGCACGCCTTATCCATGCCGCTCGACGCGCTGCCGCTCGACCCGGACAATATTTTGAAAGCTCTTGCAGGGAGAAGAATGTCATGACGATCACCTTTTTTGTAAATGAGAAAAAAGTCTGTTTGGAAGAAGAACCCAATCGGCGCTTACTTAATATCCTTCGAGATGAGCTGCACCTCACCGGCGTAAAGGAAGGGTGCGCGGAGGGCGAATGCGGCGCCTGCACCGTCATCATGGACGGAAAGGCGGTCCACGCCTGCCTGACCCTCGCCGCGCAGCTGGAGGGCTGCCATATTCTTACGATCGAAGGGCTGGCGGAGAGTGGGGAGCTGGATGCGATCCAAAGCTCCTTTGTAGAAGAGATCGCGATCCAGTGCGGCTTCTGCACGCCCGGCATGATCATGTCGACAAAGGCGCTTTTGATGCAGAATCCCCACCCTTCGGAGGAGGAAATACGCCTTACCTTATCCGGAAACATCTGCCGCTGCTCCGGTTATGTGCAGATCGTTCGCGCTGTGCAGAAGGCGGCAAGAAAACTGGAGGAAAGATCATGCAATGCTTAACGCCCAAGTCAATGGCAGAGCTCTCCGGCGCGCTCGCTCAGGCAACACCTGCCACACGAATTCTGGCGGGAGGAACGGACTATGTCCTTCATGAGCGAAAGGGAGATTTCACGCCCGACCTTTTGATCTATCCCGGAGCCATTCCGGAGCTTCATCAAATCAGCCTGACGGATGACGGTCTCACAATCGGCGCAATGGTGACGATGTGCGAAATAGCCGACGCGCTTTCTTCCGTTCCCGCTTATCGGGCGATCGCCGACATGGCAGCGAACGTCGGCTCGCCGCAGATCCGCAATAAGGCTACTTTGGCGGGGAATCTGGCGAACGCCTCCCCTGCCGGAGATTCTCTTCCTGTTTGCCTGCTCTATCAGGCGCAGGTACTGGTGATGGACGGCGGCGGAGATGTCGCGGCCATTCCTGCCGGTGAGTTCGTTTTGGGGCCGCAAAAAACCGTTCTTTCCGCGGGTCAGGCGATTGTCGCGATCCGCTTTCCGCGAAACTTTGCCCCCGGCACCATCAGCGCCTTTTCCAAGGTTGGCTTTCGTCAGCACGTTTCGATCGCCCGTGAGAGCATGGGCGCGCTCGTGCACCTGACGGACGAGGGTGTGATCTCCGAGGTCCGGCTCACGCTTGGCGCTGTTTCCTCCGCGCCGATCGAGATCCCAGAAGTCTGTGAAATGATGCTGGGACACCGTCTGGACGACGAGGCTCTCTTCGAGCGCGTTTCAAGCGCCGTCTCGCAGGCGGTGCAATCGCATTGCAGACCTGCAAACCGCCTCTACAAGACCGAAGCGGCAAAGGGCTTGACCGCAGACGTTTTTTCGCTTCTTTCAAGCCGCTCCACCTAACCTCTCTTTATAGGAAGAAGGTTAGGTAATTTATGCAAAGCTTTGCATAACCGCCCGGGGGACAAATGAGCATTGTCGAAATTCGTCTCAAATCGAGACACATTAAGGGGGTGTACCAGATTGCCGGAATTTAAGGAGAAGCCCAAAATGGGGCAGCCCAAAAGCAAGCGTGCCGCTATGCTTGATCCCCACCACCGGGCTATGGTGCTGAAGGAGAAGTACCGCCAGCAGTTGGCGGAGCGTCAGGAACCGGAATCAGACAGTGCGGAAACACAGGCTGTCGATGAAGTAGAGGACGCTACCGGCTGGGCGGTGGACACGGTGCAGGATCGTGCGGCGCAGGTACCGAGGGCAAGGCAAAAACCACCGATCAAGGAAAAATCGTCTGCGAGTATCCCCCGTGAACGTAAGGTAGAAGCGCAGCCCCCCACTCTGAGGGAAAACGCCGAAAGATACACAGCACCTAAAAATACAGACTTCTTGGAGACTCCTTCCGCCGAAGAAACAGGGCTACCGGATGAAAAGCGGAAGTTTGAAACCCGTCGGCAGTTCGTAGTGGACAAGCAGAAAAACAAGCTGCTTTCGGAACGGCGGGCCGTTCGTTCTGTGGAGAAGCCGCCTACTTTCTATGACGCAGAATGGGAGCCGGTTTCACCATCAAAGACGGATATGCCGAAGCACAGCGCTTTCAAAGAGAAGAAACGGTTTGCCGTGAACGATCATAGCAGAAGCAAGCCAGAAAAGTCCCTGCCTGCTCCAAAGGTTAAGCGTACATCCTTCAAGACTGCGGCAAAGCCTATATCAGCAGCACAGAAAACCGCTTCGCAGCAACAGATCCACCAGACTGCGGCACAGGCAAAAAAGACCGCCAAGACAGCGGTAGAGCTGTTCAAGCGGGCAGCTGGGATGCTCCGCCGTGCCGCCGCTGCCTTGATCTCCGCACTGGCCGGTTTCGTTGGCGGCACGGTGGTTTTGGTGGCGCTGGTGGTCATTATCATCATCGCGGCTGTGGCAAGTTCCCCCTTTGGGCTGTATTTTGCGGCAGAGCGTAACGCACCGGATACTGTGTCGGTAGCTGAGGCCGTGGCGCAGGTGAATATCGCCTACAACGCCAAGCTGGAGGAGTTGCAGGCCGGAGACTATGACAGCATCGACATTCAAGGGCAGACCCCGGACTGGCCGGAAGTGCTGGCTGTCTTTGCAGCTAAAACCGCAGGCACGGATGATGGCGTGGATGTGGCCACGCTGGATGCTGACCGGGTAGCCCGCCTGACCGCCGTATTCTGGGATATGACGAAGATCACCTCTTGGGTGGAGACGATAAACCATCCCGGAAGTGGAGACGATGATGGTTGGACGGAGTACATTTTGCATATTACCATCACGCCGAAAACAGCGGATGAAATGCGGACAATCTATGTATTTACGAAGTACCAGAATGAAGCCTTGGACGAGCTGTTAGCAGACCGGGCCACGTTGGCTTCGCTGGCCTCCAGCCTGACGATCACCAATGCGGACGCAGTGCAAGTGCTTCAAAGCCTTCCGGCAGACCTCTCCCAGGAGCGCAAGGCTGTGGTTCAGAACGCATTGACGCTCTACGGAAAAGTTTCATACTTTTGGGGCGGCAAGAGCCTCGTGATCGGCTGGGATTCCCGCTGGGGCGAGCTGCGGCAGGTCACAGCCGCAGGCAGTTCCACTACCGGCACCTATCGGCCCTACGGGTTAGATTGCAGTGGATGTGCGACACGTTCCTAACTGAAAAGGTTAGGCGTGAAACAAAAAATAAGGATTG
>ERZ1106939.333-NODE-333-length-42256-cov-20.129002_pt1 | contig 42256 bp, 37 predicted proteins | sample MGYA00403669_ERZ1106939 | MGnify/ENA primary metagenome ERZ1106939 (study PRJEB35170, sample SAMEA104062447) | human gut metagenome | biome: human gut; feature: human-associated habitat; material: faeces | place: Denmark | collected 2012-09-28 ...
CGCGAATGCTCCGGTCTGCTATCAAGGCTTGTACGAACTGCCGGTAGATCCGGCATCGTGGATAATCTACGATCTGTTTGATCTCAAGTGTATATTCTGACATGGAAACCTCCTGAAATGCGCTTCCCTAGTGGGAAGCCGTGTGTTATAATTGGCATAGAGCAAAAGCGGCGCAGCATTACCGAATGTGGAATGATGTTTCGCCGATAATGCTGCGCCATTGCGCTATTTAGATGTTGGTACGATTCATGTGCCTGATGGTTTATTTCTTGTTTTGTCTGAACCCCAATGAACCGAATCCCTTAGAGGTAAAAACCTAAAGGTGCGTTTCTTGCGTGGTTAGGCCAACAAAATCGGTCATCTCATGGCTCTTCTCTTGGAGTTGACACCAACGCTGACACCAACCGCTACAGGATTTCATGGTACGGGGTGGGAAAGAAGAGGCATGCAGATTCCTCGGAACCCTTGAAAATACTGACTTCCTGGGATTATATGCGCCGCTATGGGACTATAAGAAATTCTCGGTGCATTTCTCATAACCCGGAGGTCGGGGGTTCAAGTCCCTCTCCCGCAACCATATCGAGCGGATGTAACTGATTTCAGTTACATCCGCTTTTTTGTCTAAATGTATTGACAAGGGTATCGTTTGCGAGTATGCTATAACGATTTAGCAGGAAAAGCTGAATGGGCGGCATGGGATTATTTTTAGGAGGTAATGAAAATGTATCACTTTGAGTATGTTTCCAAAAAAGAAGCCGCGCCATACAAGTCCCAGCTTATTGAACTTCTCAACAGAGTACAGGATTATGTCAGAGATGAGTTTACTTTTCAGTTTACATTTATCGGTAGTTCAAGTCGTAATATGATTACCTATGATCCCACGACTAATGTTGGTTTTGATTTCGATGTCAACATTGCTGTGAATGACGATAATGAAGATTACTTACCGGAGGACATAAGAACAATTCTGCATAAAGCCTTCTCGCACTTTATGAGAGATTACGCTTATACCAAATGCGAGCAATCCACACGGGTAATTTCAATGAAAGCCGTTGATCCTTGGCATTCGCGAATTACACACAGTTGTGATTTTGCGGTTGTCTACGAAGGACAAGACGGTCAGCAATACATTCGCTTCAACAAAGTACGCAATTACTTTTCGTGGGAATTTCAAACACAACCATATAAAGAACTCGAGTCCAGAGCCGATTACTTAAAAACTAACGGCCATTGGGATGAGGTGTTGGAAGTATATCTTGAAAAGAAAAACTCCAACGATAATCCTGACAAGCATTCCCGTTCTCTTTATGCTGAAACTATCAATGAATGTTTCAGCCGGTATTGTAATCACAAATGAATCTTGTGTCCGGAGCAGGTTTACGCCTGCTCCATTTCTTCTTCCTCAAAAGAATCATCATCCGCGTTGTATCCCTCCGAGAACAGCTCTTTCAGACTGTCCGACAGCTCGCAGGAAACATACTCAATGGCGGCGCCCTCACGGATGTCGGCAGTGTAGTTCGGATGGCACTGCGTGGGATCAATGTCCAGATACCCGATGAACTTGTAGTAGATGACAAGTCGTTGGGTTTTGTTTTTGCCCGTCTCCTGCGTTTCGTACACATCAATGTGGTCAATCAGCTCGTTCAACACCTGTTTGGTCAGCGTCCGCATTTCCATGAACTTGCGTATCGCATGGATGAACTCTTCCCGATCGTTTTCCTTTTCGCCCATTTCGGTCAGCTTCCTGCGCAGCATCAGGATCTTCTTTTGCAGCTGCTCACGCTCATCGGAATATTCCTGCGAAAGAACGCAGTAGTTATCCTCCGAGGTCTTGCCGCTGAGTTTGTCCTCATAAAGCGTTTTCAGTAGCTTGGGAATGATCTCAATACGCATTTCTGACTTGCGGAGCTCGGACTGAACCGTTTTCTTTTCATTCTCTACCTGCTTATTACTCTTGCGGGCAAGCAGCTCGGTAAATCGGTTTTCATCGGCTATGAGGTATTCCGCAAGCCTCCTTAGCTCCATTTCCACCACCGCTTCCACCGCATCCGCACGGATGTAGTGGCGGGTGAGGCAGGTGCCGCGGTAGTCCTTCACATAGTTGGAGCATGGATGATGTGCTGGATGTGGTTGAGGAAAGCTGCGCAGAGGCTCTGGAGGCCGATAACCACGTAGAACTGGAACAGGTACAGCAAGACATTATAGCCATACAGGAGGCTGTCCTCGCTCTCCACAAAGCCCAGCAACAGGGTTCAGTGTGTGAGATGGACTATGAGATTAAAATCGCCTCCTACAGCCAACAGATGGACGAGCTGCAGGAGCGGCAGCGGGAACTCAAAGCAACGGCAGGACGATTCGCGGAGGTGAAATACTGGATGGACACCTTCAAGGAACACGTCCACAGCTGAGAAAAGATGGATACTACCGACGCAGTAGTGCTACGCCAGCTCACCGATAGAATCGTGGTGTACGATGATCGGCTGGAAATCCACCTGAGGATCGGCGGTACACTGGAGCAGGCGTATGCGCATTAACCGTACGGTTTTTTGGACACAATGATGCATATAATTATAGTGATAGTTGCATTAGAAAGTGCAACTTCCTTGTGCTTTCTCCCTATATATAGAAGGGATTCGCTACCAAGCAGCACAAGATATTGTGTTATTCTGACGAGAAATGTTGAAAATCGGAAGGAAATGTGATATAATGCAATTTACGGTGGTGATAAATATGAGAAATCCCAATGCGTTAATTGCTATGGCGCAAGTTGCTCAGAACGCTAATAATCCATATGAGGCGTTTTGCGAATACATCAAATATTGTGTCTTTTCCAATGTTTCCAGTATAATGACACTATCTGAAATTAGAACGGCAGTTGGTAAAGAGTTCGGCCTCTATATACCCCATAACGTCTTAATGAAATGCCTGTCCTATATTCAGGATGAAGGCGTAATCACATTTGACATTCATCAGATCAAACGAATAGGCTCATTTGATACAGAGGCGTTTGACCGCGACAGAGAAACATATCGTGCCACAGAATCGGCTATTATCCAGGCGTTGATGCAGTATGCTTCGAAGTACAGTCGGGAGTGGACGATAGAACACATTCGCGAGCTTTTAATAAAAGCTCTGGATCGAAATGACCTTGCATACGACATCTTTTTGCACGAGGGTAGTTCTACGAATGGAGCGCACCAGCCAACTATAAATGAGTGCGAAATGGCAGAAATGCTACCTGATGACGAAGAAATAGAGCTGGATGATATTGCAACTCAGCCGCTGTTTACAGATGAGTATTTTGTCGGAAAATTCATTGAGGAAACCATAGCAGGAGATACCGTCCAGAAGGATTATTTAATGAAAATCTGTGAAGGACTTATGCTTTGCGTGGGAACTTATCAGTTGCCCTCGACTGACACAAATGGACGTGCGCCACAGATAAGCGGGACAAAATTCTTCTTTGACACGAAACTATTGCTGCGATTCCTCGGATGCGCGAGCGAAGCGGCTGTATCAGCTGCTGCGGAATTGGTTGCCCTCATTCAAAATGCAGGAGGCAGAATATATTATTATCCACAGACTCTGCAAGAAATGGAACGCGCTTTTGAGAACGCTGCAAAAAGCTTGTCTTACGGTCATCCTCCCGCTGATGACGAGATGCGCTTATATGCAATACGCATACAGAATAACCCCGCAATTATAACTGCCAAGAAAGCAAGCCTGACAAGCGAATTGGCTAATGCAAATATACATCTCGCCCCTCACGAAACCTTCACGGATAACGAACGTATTCGTTTTGGTTTTGATCAGGGGGATTTGCAACAATACATGCGTAGCAATTTACCTTGGGATCCTCAGGTAATCGATAATGATGCCTTAGCAATATGGGAAACACATATGCGGCGGCAAGGCAATTATAGAGAATACTGCGGTACCGGAGCGCAGTTGCCAGTATTTGTAACAACCAATTCAAGGTTAATTGGTATTGCATTGAAATTCCGCGAAGACAGATCAGGGACGACAGCTCTTTATGGTTGGAAACAAAACCGCTTACCTGTAATAACGGATATTAGATTAACCTGTAGATTGTGGTCGCCGGCCGATCACGGCGAACGAATGTCTCTTCTTTATTTGACCGCTAATGCTGTTGCGGCAAAACGCCCGACGAAGCGTTATTTGAGCAGCATCCGTGAATTCGCAATCCAATTAGGCAAACAGGCACCAGAGTATTCTGAAATTTGCTTGCCAGCATACTTTGACGATGTGGTAACGGATACCATTCTTAAACACACAATGGGTGAAGAAGAAAAGCTGGATATTAACAGCTTTGCAACGTCGATTGCTGAATTGTCCGAATGGAAGGCGAAGGAGCAAGAAGAAATTACGAATCAGGTGATTGCGGAGCGTGATGGTGTTTCGGATGAACTGAAAAATCAGACGCAAAGCATTATCGATGGTGCTGTAGAAAGCGGTAGAAAGCTGCTCGGTTGGAGAAAACCTGCGCTATGGCTTATTGTTAAGTGGCCGGTTACAGTAACCGTTATATTCAGCGCAATTACAGCGGGCATTTCGTTAATAATCGGAAATTGGCATCCCATGTGGGCAATTGCTTTACCTACAGTTCTCAAGATAATTGAAACCTGCAGTGCTTCAAACTTTGTAGGCAAACCATTGGCAAAATGGCTGCTGCCTAAAATAGACGAAAGCATAAGTAAGAGCATTTCGAAGGAACTCAGAAAGGCCGAACGGCCTCACGAGGATACCATTATCCGGCAGATCAAAGAACGGACAGAGCTATGGGTTGAGTGTAAGAAAATATCGGAAAGTTAACGATACTTTTGGTGCAAACACCCTGCATTTACACTCCGTTTGGTGCTAACATCGCATATCGAGCGGATGTAACTGATTTCAGTTACATCCACTTTTTTATTTTCATGTACAGAGCGGGTTTACGCCTACTCCTTTTCAAAGAATGCCTGCGGAACAACATCGTGCCGTTTATCATTGAGGACAACATCAAGATGTTCTACTACCGCGGCTTGAAGGAGTGGCAGAATGAGCGCGGCTACCTGCGTGATACCTGCCTTTCTGCACAGGACAGGTTTAAGAAGTATTTGGACTATTTCCGAGTCCCGTAGGACAAATAAGCAATCCGCCCCTGTGCGATACAGAGGCGGATTGCTTTTCCGTAATAAACCCGTGCGTCTATGCCGTAAAAATGCAGGATTTTCAATGTGTTTTTGAGCGTTGCTCACATTTCCGTATCACGCTTCCGGACCAGCAAAAAGACCTCCGGGTACGCCCGGAGGTCTTTCGCTATGCGTGCAGCCATTGCGCGCCCTGTACGCCGCAGGTGCGCCCTGATCCAGAGACGGGATGAACGTGCCGATCGCGGAGAACAATGGTAGATAACGCGGTAAATAGAGATCAGATAAAAGAGAAAAGAATTGATAAAAAAGAGATGGGTCAGATCGCAAATGGACAAAAAACAATGCGTACGCAGCCATCCCAACTGCACTATGGTAGTTGCAGTTTAGCCCAGCGGGGATGAAAAGTCAAGAAAAATCGCCTGAAATCTGTAAAATCAGGGATTGACAGGAAATTCACGCGCATGGCAAAACTCTGGCAAAGGAAAACCGTTGAACTTCGCGGCGTTCTGATGTAGAATAAAAAGTACGCAATCAAACGATACCGCAGCAAGAGGGAGGTACGGCGCATGACCGTATTGGTGACCGGCGGCATGGGCTACATCGGCAGCCACACGTGCGTGGAGCTGCTCGAGCAGGGCATGGATGTCGTCGTGGTGGACAATCTCGTCAACAGCAGCGCGGAGGCGGGCAAACGGGTCGAGCAGATCACGGGCAAGCCGCTGAAATTTTATCAGATGGACGTGCGCGACCGCGCCGGACTCGACCGCATTTTTACCGAGCAGAAGATCGACTGCGTCATCCATTTTGCCGGCCTCAAGGCCGTGGGCGAGTCGGTACATATGCCGCTGGAATATTACGACAACAACCTCGGCTCGACCGTCACGCTCTGTGAGGCAATGCGCGACCACGGGGTCAAGCAGATCATCTTCTCATCGTCGGCGACGGTGTACTCCGGCGACAACGATATGCCGCTCTACGAGACGTCCCGCACCGGCAGCTGCACGAATCCCTACGGCTGGACGAAGTACGTCTGCGAGCAGATCCTGCGCGACTGTGTGGTGGCCGACCCGAGCTGGTCGGTCGTGCTGCTGCGCTACTTCAACCCCATCGGTGCGCACCCGAGCGGCCTCATCGGCGAGGATCCGCGCGGCGTGCCGAATAACCTCATGCCCTACATCTCGCAGACGGCCATCGGCCGGCTGGAGTGCCTGAACGTGTTCGGCGACGACTATGACACGCCCGACGGCACCGGCGTGCGCGACTATATCCACGTCATGGATCTTGCGCGCGGCCACGTCTCGGCCATCGCCTACATGGCGGCGCACACGGGCGAGAGCATTTTTAACCTCGGCACCGGCCGAGGCTACAGCGTGCTCGAAATGGTGCACGCCTTTGAAGCGGCCAACCATGTGCACGTGCCCTACCGCATCGCGCCGCGCCGCGCGGGCGACCTGCCGACGGTGTACGCCTGCCCGGACAAGAGCGCGCGCATCCTCGGCTGGCGCGCGGACTACTCGCTCGAGGATATGTGCCGCGACAGCTGGCGCTGGCAGACCCAGAACCCAAACGGCTACGAAACTGCCTGACGGCAACGCTTTGCGGCTCGCTCCGGCGATCCGCAAAAGCCTTGCGCCGCCTGCGGGCGGCGCATTTTTGCGGCCTGAAGCCGGGCCGGTCGTGTGTGTTTTGCACAAGCAAAATGAAAATATGTGTTGACATAAGACACAAGATATTGTACGATATACCCGCTCTCAATACAAAATAAAGCGGTTTTCCGCACAAGATATTGTGTTTTCGATTACGAGGGGGAGGAATAGAAAGATGAAGATCATCAAGCGAAACGGTGCAGAGGCGACCTTTGATATCTCGAAGATCATCATGGCCGTCACGAAGGCCAACGCCGCTGTCGAGGAGGGTGCGCGCATGACGCCGCGCCAGATCCAGCGCATCGCCGAGAGCGTGGAGCTCGCCTGTCAGGAGCTCGGCCGCAGCGCCGCCGTGGAAGAAATTCAGGACATGGTCGAAAAGCAGATCATGGCGCACGGCGCGTTCGAGGTCGCCAAGGCCTACATCACCTACCGCTACACCCGCAGTCTGGTGCGCCGCGCCAACACGACCGACGACCGCATCCTGAGCCTGATCGAGTGCAACAACGAGGAGGCCAAGCAGGAAAACTCCAACAAGAACCCGATCGTCAACAGCACGCAGCGCGACTACATGGCCGGCGAGGTCAGCCGCGACATCACCAACCGCATCCTGCTGCCGAAGGACATCGTCGAGGCGCACGAGGAGGGCATCATCCACTTCCACGACGCCGACTATTACGCGCAGCATATGCACAACTGCGACCTTGTGAATCTGGAGGATATGCTCCAGAACGGCACCGTCATCACCGGCACGCTCATCGAGCGGCCGCACAGCTTCTCGACCGCGTGCAACATCGCCACGCAGATCATCGCGCAGGTCGCCTCCAACCAGTATGGCGGGCAGTCGATCTCGCTGACGCATCTGGCGCCGTTCGTGCAGGTCAGCCGTGAGCGCATCCGCCGCGAGGTCGCGGCCGAGATGCAGGCCATCGACGCGCATCCGGGCGAGGAGAAGCTGGCCGAGCTCGTCGAAAACCGCGTCCGCGAGGAGATCCGCCGCGGCGTGCAGACGATCCAGTATCAGGTCGTCACGCTGCTGACCACGAACGGTCAGGCGCCGTTCGTGACGGTGTTCATGTACCTCGGCGAGGCGAAAAACGAGCAGGAGCGCCACGACCTCGCCATGATCATCGAGGAGACGCTGCGCCAGCGCTATCAGGGCGTGAAAAACGAGAAGGGCGTCTGGGTCACGCCGGCGTTCCCGAAGCTCATCTACGTGCTCGAGGAGGACAATATCCACGAGGATTCCCCCTACTGGTATCTCACGGAGCTGGCCGCCCGCTGCACCGCCAAGCGCATGGTGCCGGACTACATCTCCGAGAAGAAGATGCTCGAGCTCAAGGTGGACAAAAACGGCGAGGGCCACTGCTACACCTGCATGGGCTGCCGCAGCTTCCTGACGCCGTATGTGGACGAAAACGGCAAGCCGAAGTATTACGGCCGCTTCAATCAGGGCGTCGTGACCATCAACCTGCCGGATGTGGCGCTGTCCTCCGGCGGCAATATGGAGAAGTTCTGGAAGATCTTTGACGAGCGGCTGGAACTCTGCCACCGTGCGCTCATGTGCCGCCACGAACGGCTCAAGGGCACGCTCTCGGACGCCGCGCCCATCCTGTGGCAGTACGGCGCGCTGGCCCGCCTGAAAAAGGGCGAGCCGATCGACAAGCTCCTCTACGGCGGCTACTCGACCATCTCCCTCGGCTACGCGGGACTGTATGAGTGCGTCAAGTACATGACCGGCAAGTCCCACACCGACCCCTCGGCCACGCCGTTCGCGCTCGAAGTGATGCAGCACATGAACGACGCCTGCAAGCAGTGGAAGCAGATGCACAACATCGACTTCAGCCTCTACGGCACGCCGCTGGAGTCCACGACCTACAAGTTCGCCAAGTGCCTGCAGCAGCGCTTCGGCATCATCCCCGGCGTCACGGACAAGGGCTACATCACCAACAGCTACCACATCCACGTGACGGAGAACATCGACGCGTTCAGCAAGCTCGCCTTCGAGTCGAAGTTCCAGGCGCTCTCCCCCGGCGGCGCGATCAGCTACGTCGAGGTGCCGAACATGCAGAACAACATCCCGGCGGTGCTCGAGGTGATGAAGTTTATCTACGACAACATCATGTACGCCGAGCTCAACACCAAGAGCGACTACTGTCAGGTCTGCGGCTTTGACGGCGAGATCGAGATCGTCGAGCACGACGGCAAGCTCATCTGGCGCTGCCCGAACTGCGGCAACACGGATCAGGACAAGATGAATGTCGCCCGCCGCACCTGCGGCTACATCGGCACGCAGTTCTGGAACCAGGGCCGCACGCAGGAGATCAAGGAGCGCGTGCTGCACCTGTAAGGCGGCGCGCGGAGAAAAAATACCCGGCGGGCGTGTCTGAAGCGGCGCGCCCGCTGTTTGTGAGGAATTGCTATGAATTACGGTCAGATCAAGACCTGCGACATCGCCAACGGCGTCGGCGTGCGCGTGACGCTGTTTGTCTCCGGCTGCACGAACCACTGCTACAACTGCTTTCAGCCGCAGACGTGGGACTTTCACTACGGTCAGCCCTTTGACGCGGCGGCCGAGCAGATCATCTTCAACGAGCTGGAAAAGCCCTTCATCCGCGGCCTGACGCTGCTCGGCGGCGACCCGTTCGAGCCGGAGAACCAGCGTGCGCTCGTGCCGTTTCTGCACCGGGTGCGCGAGCGCTATCCGGATAAGGACATCTGGGCGTTTTCGGGCTTCGAGCTCGACAAGGAGCTCACCGTCGACGGCGCGCACCCGCGCTGCGAGGTGACCGACGAGATGCTCTCGCTCATCGACATCCTCGTCGACGGGCGCTATGTGGACGCGCAGCGCAACCTCAGCCTGCGCTTTCGCGGCTCGGAAAACCAGCGCATCATCGACATGAACCGCACCCGCGCGGCGGGGCACATCGTACTCTGGGAGGGCATGAACGGATGGAAGTAAAGATCCGGAAGCTGCGCTCCGGCGCCGTCACCCCGCGGCGCGGCAGCGCGGACGCGGCGGGCTATGATCTCTATGCCTGCCCGGCGGACGGGCAGAGCGTCACGATCGCGCCGCACGCGACGGCCATGATCGGCACGGGGCTTGCCCTCGCCATCCCGGCGGGGTATTTCGGCGGCGTGTTCGCGCGCAGCGGCCTTGCGTCCAGGCAGGGGCTGCGCCCGGCAAACTGCGTCGGCGTGATCGACGCGGACTACCGCGGCGAGTGCACCGTCGCGCTGCACAACGACACGGACGAGCCGCGCACCGTCGCCCCCGGCGACCGCATCGCGCAGCTCGTGATCCTGCCGTTTCTCGCGGCGGAATTTTCGGACGCCGACACGCTCGACGAGACCGGCCGCGGCGCGGGCGGCTTCGGCAGCACCGGCCGGTAAAGCAACAATAACGCAGCCCCCTTCGAGCATCTCGAAGGGGGCTGCGTTTTGCTTTATTCAGCGGCAGACTTGCTTTGTTCAGCGGCAGTCTGCGAACACGGCCGAGAATTCGTCGAGCCGCTCGGAGGTGTAGCGCCGGGTGTTGTCCTCGCACACGGGCAGCATCTGCTGCGTGAACGCGGCGCAGCGCGTCCATTCGTCGGTGACGGCCTGACTGTGCGCGGTGTTCAGGTCGTAGTGCTGCGCGAGATAGTCGGCGAGGTAGGGCGTGAACTTCTCCGCGCCGAAAATGTTCAGATGCTCGGCATTGGCGAAATCATTGAGCGGGTCGAGGCCGATGGCGTCCATCTGCGTGTCGAAGTTCACGAAATCATACCCGTACTCGTGCACGACCGCCTCCAGCTCGGCAAACACGGCGTCATAGTTTTCAATGACGGTGCGGTGCGGGAAGCGGGCAAAGAGCACGTTTTTGATTCCCAGCGCCTTGGCCGTCTCGCAGAAGGTGCGCAGGCTCTGCTCGTTGAAATCGTCGAGCGATTGCTGGCGCACGGGGATCTCGTCCGTCTCCGTGAGGAACATGGAGATGGACAGAAACGGCTTGGTGTACGAATAACCCGCGTCGCGCGCCTGCTGCTGCAGTGACAGCGAATTGCGGATGAGATCCGGCTTTCTCCAGTTGTCGTGGTATTTGAGCAGCGGTACATAGTACGACAGGCGCTTGCCCTGCACGCACTCGTTGATGGCCTGCACCTTGTTGTGTGAGAGCGGCAGCGTGTCGAGCCACTCGCGCGTTGCGGCCTTGCCGAGCTCCTTGCGCTCGTCCTCCGTGTAGAGAAAGCCGTTGACCTCGACCACGTAGACCGTGGGGCTCTGCCGCTTGGCGCTCTCGCGCAGCATGGACGCATAGAGCGTGCCCTGCGCGGCCGATACGGCCAGCGGATAGCTCGTAAAGCCTGCGTGCTGCCATGCCAGCGGCGCGCAGTAGTCGGTAAACGTCTCGCTCGCGCCGAGGATCATGACGTCGAGCGAGTTTTTCGGCTCCAGATAGAAGCTGCGGATGTACTGCTGCTCGGTGGCGTTGTTGACGGTCAGCAGCCGCGTGAGCGCGCCGTAGACCAGCGCCACGATGAGCAGAAACGCGATCACGCGCACGACGGTATTTGTTTTGGAACGGTTTTGTTTCATAACGTCCTCGAAGATACAGGGTCAGCGGTAGACCGAAAATTCCGGTGAAAATTCGTTGTAGTTTCCGCTGTCGCCCGGTGTTTTTTGTTCGCAGATGGGCAGCATGTGCGCCACAAATTCCGCGCAGCGCGCCCATTCGGCGGTCACCTTGTCGCTGTGCGCGGCAGTCAGGCTGTATTGCTCGGAGAGATACTGCCCGAACCATGCGGTGAACTTCTCCATGCCGAACACGTTCATGTGTTCGTTGTCGCAGAAGTCGCCGTCCAGCTCCAGACCGATGCTGTCTATCTGCTCGTCGCAGTTGAGAAAGCCGTAGCCATATTCGCGCACAATGTCCGCAAGCTGCGAAAGGACAGAGGGGTCGCTGAGCACCGTGCGGTGCGGAAAGCGCACGAAGAGCACATTCTCCACCCCGAGCTGTTTGGCCCGCTCGCAGAAATCGCGCAGCGTCTGCTCATTTTCCGCGCTCAGCTCCAGAGATTTGACCTGACGCTCGCCGGTCTCCACTTTCGGGATGACCTCAAAGGACTTGGTCAGCGAATAGCCGGTCCGGCGCATGGTCAGCTGCTCTTTGGCAGGTCCGCACCAGACGTCCGGCTCGATCCAGGTGTCATGGTACTTTTCCATGCGGAAAAAATAGGACGGCTGCTGGTCTTTCGGCACGCAGTCTGCGATCGTCTGCACCTTGTTGCGTGACATCGGGATGTTATCGAGCCATTTGTGCAGGCCGGTGTCCGTTTCGTCCTGATTGAAGTCGTACAAAAAGCCGTTGATCTCCACGACGACGACTTTCGGCGTTTGCCGGCGCATGGTTTCGGTGAGCATGGAGTCATACAGGCATGATGGCATGCTCGACACGGCCAGCGGATAGCTCGTAAAGCCATACTGCTGCCACGCCAGCGGAGAGCTGAAGCCGGTGTAGAGCTCGCTCGCGCCGAGCATGACGACGTCGAGCGAATCCTTCGGCTCCAGATAAAAGCCGCGGATATGGCGCATATCCCACGTGTTGTTCACGCTCAGCACATTGGCTGCGGCGCTGTAGAGCAGCACGACAATGAGCAGAAAGATGACGGCACGCAGGGCGCGTTTTTGAGGCTTGGAACGTTGCTGCATAGGCTTTGCGCTTTCTGTGCCGGGGCGGCACGGTCGAATCATCGGGTCAGCGGCAGGCATCGAACGCCGCCGAAAACTCGTTGAGGGTCTGTTTGGTGTTGTCCGCCGCCTGCTGCTGGCAGGTGGGCAGGATCTGCGCCATAAAATCGGCGCAGCGCTGCCACTCGGCGGTGACGGTCTCGCTGTGCGCGCCCGTCAGGTCATAGTGTTCCGAGAGATATTGCCGGAACCAGGCGGTGAACGTCTCCATGCCGATGGCGTTGAGGTGGTCGGAGTCCATGAAAACGGCACAGCGGTCGAGCCCGACCGTGTCGAACGCGTCGTGCAGGTCGAGCAGCTCATAGCCATAGCCGCCGACTACGGCCGCCACGTCGGCGAACACGTTCGGGTCGGTTGTCTGCGTGCGGTGCGGCATGCGCAGAAAGAGCACGTTCGTGCCGAGTGAGCGCGCCTGCGCGCAGAAATCGCGCAGGTACTGCGCGTTCGCGCCGCTGAGCGTCAGCGGCCGGGTGTCCGGCTCGTCGGCGTCCGTGAGCGACTGGCCGATGGCCTCAAAGCTCTTCGTGAGCGAGTAGCCGGTCTTGTCCATCGCGCGCAGGCGCCGCTGCACCGGCAGCCAGGAATCAATCTGATACCAGTTGGCATGGTATTTGGCGATGTTGAAGTAAAACGAGGTCTGCAGCTCCGCGGGCACGCAGGTGCGGATGGTCTCGATCTTGTTGCGCGACCAGGGCATGTTGTCGAGCCACTTGCGGAGGTTGGCCTCGAGCTTTTCGGGGTCCTCGTCGGTGAGGAAGCCGTCGATGTCCACGACGATGAGCTTCGGGTGCTGGCGGTTCACCGCTTCTGTGAGCAGGGAGCCGTAGAGCCGGGCGGGGATGTTCGACACGGCCAGCGGATAGCTCGTAAAACCATAGTCCCGCCACGCGAGCGGGGCGCTGTAGCCCGTGTAGAGCTGGCTCGCGCCGATGAGCACCACGTCGAGACTGTCCTCCGGCTCGAGGAAGAAGCCGTGCACGTGGCGCATGTCCCACTCATTGTTCACAACGAAGGCCGGCGAAATGAGCCCGATGCCCAGCACGGCGATGAGCACGAAAATGACCGCGCGCAGCGCCGTGCGGGTCTTGGAATTACGTCCGCTTCCCATGGCTTAAAACTGCATGTACACAAATTCGGACGCTTGTACGCCCGGGCCGTAAACGCCCATGAGCACGACGGCGAAAATGCCGCCGAGCAGCACGACCCAGCGCAGGGCGAGACACTTCTCGTCGAGGATCTCGCGGATGGTGCGCTGCGAGCGCTCCTGAATGACGGAGGCGGTGAAGATCACAATCGTGCCGAACAGCAGCACGCACCAATCATACCGCGTCAGCGGCAGGGCCTCGAGCACGGCGCCCGGCCGCAGCTGCGACAGGTGCAGGTCGGTCACGGATTTTAACATCATGCCCATCGCGGCGCGAAATCCGTCGGCGATGTCAAAGTAATAGCCGATGAGCACGACCACGAACGTGCGCAGCATGGAAAACACCTGATACCACGCGCTCTTGCGCTCAATGTGCAGCGCGGCGACGACCTTGTCCGACACCGGCTGCAGCAGCGTGGACACGAGGATGACCATGCCGTTCCAGAAGCCGAAGGCGACGTATTTCCAGCTCGCCCCGTGCCAGATGCCGATGATGAGAAACGTGATCAGCGAGGCCACGGCCGTCGGCAGGACCTTGCCGATGTGGCTGCCGAGGTGCTGCTTGGCGTGGCGGCCCCAGTTGAGAAACGCCTTCGAGATCGACAGCGGGTAGAACAGGTAGTTGCGCAGCCAGTCGCCGAGCGAGATGTGCCAGCGGTGCCAGTACTCGGTGAGCGTGCGCGAGAAGTACGGCCGGCGGAAGTTTTCGCCCATGGTGATGCCGAACATCTGCGCCACGCCGCGCGAGATGTCGATGCCGCCGGAGAAGTCGGCATAGAGCTGCAGCGCGTAGACGATCGCCGCCAGCAGCACGTAGGTGCCGGCGTAGTCGGTGTACGCGCCGGCGACGGTGTGGATCATGCCCACGGCGCGGTCGGCGATGACGAGCTTCTTAAAAAAGCCCCAGAGGATCAGCTGTGCGCCGAAGCGGATGTTGTCAAAGTGATACTTGTGCTCGTCATAGAGCTGGTGCGCCAGCTGGTCGTACACGCCGATCGGGCCCTGAATGATCTGCGGGAAGAAGGACACGAACAGCGCGAGCTTGCCGACGTTGCGCTCGGCGGGCACTTTTTCGCGGTAGACATCGAGCACGTAGCCCATGGACTGGAACGTGTAAAACGAGATGCCCAGCGGCAGCAGCAGCCCGATGTGGCCGAGCGAGACCGTCAGCCCCACGGACGCGAAGAGCGCCTCCATGGACTCGGCAAAGAAATTATAGTATTTGAGCACGGCGAGGATGCCGAAGTTCAGCAGCAGGATGGCGATCATGAGCGCCTTGCGGCGGGACTTGCAGCGCTTCTTGTACGCCTTGCGCGCCTCGCGCTCCCAGTCCTGCTTGTGCGCGGCGACGGTCTGCTCCATGCGCGCGGTCATGGCGTCCATGCCGCGTGCGCCGAAGTAGGTCGTGAGCGTCGTCACGACGATAAAGCCCATGTAGCGCAGGCACACGAACGCGTAAAACGCGTAGCTGCCGATCAGCAGCACCACCCACTGAAAGCGCTTCGGCACCAGGTAGTACAGCACCAGCAGCGCGAGCACCAGCAGGTAAAACGACAGCGATGTCAGTGTCATGCTTCGTCCTCCGGCGTCCGGCAGGTGTTGAGCACGTCGGTCGCGAACCGGTCGCGCACGAGCGTGAAGTCCCCGCCGCGGCAGAGCGCCACGCGCGGCATATCGCGCGAGAGGAACACGGCCACGCCCTCCGTCACGGAGTAGGCGCCGCAGCGTCCGAAGGCGATCACATCGCCCACGCGCAGGGGCGGCAGCTGCGCCTCGCGCACGAGCACGTCCGCTGTTGTGCACAGGCTGCCGCAGAGCATCCACGGTTCGGCGGCGTCCGCACTCTCGCGCAGGAGCGTCAGCGGCGGGGACTGCATGCCCATGAGCTGACCGTCATACTTCACCTGATGCATACCGCCGTCGCACACGGCATAGTTCACGCCGAGGTTGCACTTGGCATCCGCCACGCCGGTGAGAAACGTGCCGCAGGGGGCGGCGAAAAAGCGCCCCATCTCGATCGTCAGCGGATACTTCTCGCCGAAGGCGCGGATGTGCGCCGCCGCCGCGTCGAGCAGCGCGCCGTCACGTGCCTCGGCATCGTCGCGCAGGCACTCGGCGTTCAGCCCCGGACCGTATTCCACGTGCTGCGCCGTGAAGCCATACTTATCGTGCAGCATTGTGAGGTATTCGTCCAGATGCGCAAGCTCCTTTGCGATCACGGCGTCCTTGCGCTTTTGCGTGCCGGAAAAGTAGTGGATGCCGACGATCGTCACATTCGGGAACTCCGCGCGGCGCGCAACGAGCTCCTCCAGCGCGGCGGGATCCATGCCGAACTGGCTGCCGGCGGTCAGCCGCGGCAGCACGCGCACGTGCTTTCCCTGCACGGCCGCAGCGGCGCAGATGAGCTCAAAATGCAGTGTGCTCTCGGCCGTGAGCAGGTCAGCGCCGAGCGCGACGGCGCGCGCGACATCGTCCGCGCCCTTGTTCACGCCGGAGTAGAGGATGCGCTCGGGCGCGATGCCGAGCTTTTCGCAGATCGTCAGCTCGCCGGGGGAGCACACCTCCACCCAGCGGAACACGTCCGGCAGGCCGCGCAGCACGAAGGGGTTTGCCTTCATGGAGTAGCAAAGCTGCACGTGAGAGCCGAACGCGGCGCGCACTTTTTCAGCGCGCGCCGTGAAAGCATCCAGATCAAACAGATACAGCGGCGTGCCGTATTTCGCGGCCGCCGTTTTCAGAGCAGTCCTGTCCATCAGTCCTCGTCCTGCAGGCGCTGCACCATGGCCAGCAGACTCTTGGCGGAGTTGAAGTTCTCCGGCACGAGATCCTTTGCGCCGATCTCGATGTCGAACGCGTCGTTGAGCGCCGCGACGAGCGACACGATGTCGAACGATTCGAGAATGTGGTCGTCGATGAGCGCGGTCTCGGTCTCAAAATCCACGTCCGGGCGCAGATCGGTCAGAATGTCCATCAGTTCCTGTTCCATAATAAAATACCTCCTGAAATGTGAGTAATGTAAGCGATTATCGGTGGGCGTCAGCGATGCGCCCGGCCAGTGCGCGCATATTCGTCTTGCCGTTGTCGAGCCGGGGCATGGCCTCAAGCTGCTCGATCCTGCGCGGCACCATAAAGCCCGGCAGGTCGGCGCGCAGCGCCACGGCGATGTCGCGCTTGGTCACGTCCGCGCCGGTGTAAAACAGCCAGATCTGCTCGTGCTCCTGATCGTAGAGCGCGCACGCCTCCTCCACGCCGGGCACCTTCGCCGCGGCGAGATCGATCTCGCCGAGCTCCACGCGGTGACCGAGGTGCTTGACCTGCCGGTCCTTGCGGCCGTGGAACATGAGGTTGCCGTCGGGCGCGAAGTGCCCGAGGTCGCCGGTCTTGTAGATGCGCTCGTCATATGCGCGGTTGAGCGGGTTTTGCAGGAAGCTCTCGGCGGTCTTTTCGCGGCTGTTGTAGTAGCCGAGTGCGAGGATGGGCCCCTTGACGCAGATCTCGCCGATCTCGCCGTCGGGCACGGCCTCGTTTTGCTCCGAGAGCAGAAACACCTCGTAGTGCGGGTACGGCTTGCCAATCGGCAGCACGTCGGTGTCCTCCACCAGACCGGGCACGACGTAATACGTGCACGAGGCGGTGGCCTCCGTCGGGCCGTACTGGTTGACGAAGCGCGCCTGCGGTAGCGCGAGCTGCCACTGGCGCAGGCAGCTGCACGGCATCACCGAGCCGGAGAAGCACACCTTGCGCAGGTGCTGCGGCACGCTGCACTCGAACGCGCCCAGCGCGGCCGGCACCGTCAGCGCCGAGACGCTCCAGCCCACGGCTGTCACGCCCTTGTCGTTCATGTACGCGAACAGACGCTCCGGCGACATGAAAAGTTCCTTCGGGATGATGGCCGTCGTCGCGCCGAAGCGCAGCGGCAGGTAAATGTCGCGCACGGCGGCGATGTAGTCCAGCGGCGACTGGTTGCCGAGCACATCCTCGCGCGCGATGCCCATCACGCCGGCGTAGTCCTCGATGTAGCACATGAGCGAGTGCTGCGCCGTAATGACGCCCTTGGGCGTGCCGGTCGAGCCGGAGGTGAAGATGATGTACAGCGGGTCGAGCTCACGCGCGCGCGCGCGGCAGTCCGCCAGCAGCGCCGCGTCCTCGCAGCCCTCGAGCAGATCCTCCGCGATGAGGATCTCGCCGCTGAATTCCAGCGTCCTGGCCTTGTCGTAAAACGCGCGCTGCACGATCATAAGATCGGTGTCGAGCGTGTGCAGGATCGAATTGAGCCGGTGCACGGGCATCGTCCCGTCCATCGGTGCGTAGCAGCAGCCGGCGTATACCGCGCCGAGGAATACGGCCGGGGTGTGTGCGTTGCGCCCGCTCATCACGGCGATGGGCGCCTTGCGTCCGGCGCGCAGCCTTGCCGCCGCCGTGCCGATGATGCGCGCCTCGCGCCGCACGTCGGCAAAGGTCACCGCGCCGTCCTCGTCAAGAAAGGCGGGCTTGTCCGGACAGGCTGCGGCGGTGACTTCCAGCCAGTCGAGCACGTTTGTATCCATGCGTGCAGCTCCTTCCTGTTATCTATCCATAATCGGCAATTATCCTATCATGTTTCCCAGCTAAAAACAAGCAAAATCGGGACAGTTTTAAGAAAAGGTAAGATTCCCGCGCGCCCGCGCTCCGCACTTGACGCACCCGCGGCCGAAACGTACAATGGGGCGTGGGATAACTGTACAGAATGTTGGACAGCAAAAGGCAAAATTGTTTGTTTCTTACAAAGAGTTAGCTGGAAATTTGTGTACATTACCCCCTATCAGTGCGCAAAAAATCGTGGTATCCTTTTGGTTAGTAAGCGTGACGGCTGAAGTGGGACGGGAAACTCCGAAGCGTTCCCGCCCCGCCCCGCCGTGCGCGTTTCCGGTTCGGACAGGCTGCGCTTCGGAGGTCTGCCCTCCGGCCGGGATCAACAGGAGGGATGCCCGCGAAGGGAAAGGAAGAACGAAGATGTCAAAACAGGTTCAGAAAGTGTGCAATGCCATCTCCACCGCTGCGGTGGTGCTGGTGGTCATTCTGGCGCTGCTTCTGGTGGGCGTGCGGCTGGTCGGTCTGCGGCCGATGTGCGTCCTGTCCGGCAGCATGGAGCCGACGTATCACACCGGCTCGCTGATCTATGTCAAGCCCTGTGCGCCCGAGGACGTGCAGGTCGGTGACGCGATCACGTTCGTACTCAATGAGGACTTGGATGTCGTCACACACCGCGTGATCTCCATCGATGCGGAAAACGAGCATTTTTACACGCAGGGAGACGCGAACGACGCGCCCGACGGCGCACCGGTCTATTTCAAGAACCTCATCGGCCGCCCGGTGTTCACCATCCCGTATCTCGGCTTTGTCTCGCACTGGGTCTCGAACCCGCCGGGGATGTATCTGGCCATTGCGATCGCGATCGTGCTCATTGTTCTGGCGTTCCTGCCGGACATGCTGCGCAAGGCGGCTGAGGCGGACGCGCGCGATGCGGTGCGCCGAGCGGAGGCAGCGAATGCAGCAAAGTGCACGGAAAAGGATGAAAAAAATCGTAAGATTTAAATATTTTTTCCGAGGATGTGAAATATTTTCACATCCTGGTGTATTAACTCTATGAACGCTGACAGCGCACATGGAACGCTGTTGAGACATGGTAAGTTCGGAGCATGATACTTTTATAAGGGAGGAAAACATGAAATGAAGAAGAAAACTTTGACGATCGCCATCGCGCTCGTGCTCGTCGTGGCGCTGGCGGTCGGCGCGACGTGGGCGTATCTGACGGCGCAGACCGGCCCGGTTGTGAACACCTTCACCGCCGGCGGCGCTGTGAATCAGAGCGATCTGGAACTCTTCGAGCACGTTGCCAACCAGAAGAACGACGGTACTTATACGCTTGGGGAAGCAACCACCACGGCAGGCAATGCTTACGTTGTCATGCCGGGCGTGAATCTGCCGAAAGACCCGACCGTCAACGTGAAGGCCGCAAGTGGCGCGTACTATCTGTTTGTGGAAGTCACCAAGGGCGACAAGGTTGACGGCGATACGCTTGGCTACACGGTTGATGGCAGCAAGTGGATCAATCTGAACATCGATGGCAGAGAGGTCTATGCTTATACGGCGGATGGTCAGACCCCGACCATCTTGAATGCGGCGCTCAGTAACGTCACGATTCTTGCTGGCAACACGATCACTGTTTCTGGCAACGAGGCTAAAATCGCCGCTCTGACTGCGGACAACGCCAAGCTGACGTTTAAGGCTTATGCTTGCCAGGCTGCTGGTTTTGCGGATGCTGCGGACGCGTTTAACGAGTGCTTTAAGTAACTCCCTCGCAACTTTCCCTGAGCAGATCCCTTGAAAACCTTGTACAGAGCGCTGTACATAAAAAAGAAAAGGAGAACGCTACTTATGAAAAAGAAATCCATTCTGATGGCTGCGATCGCAGTCATGCTCGTCGCGGTGCTGGTCGTCGGCGGCACGCTGGCGTACTTCACCGACACGAAGTCGGCAACCAATACGTTCACCATGGGCAATGTGAAGATTACGCTCGATGAGACGAATGTGAATGATCCTCAAGGAGCTCGTGTGACAGAGAACACTTACAACGTTTACCCCGGCGCCGTTGTGACCAAGGATCCTGTCGTTCACAACACTGGTAAGAACGCTGCCTACATTCGCGCAACTGTCAACGTGAGCAACTGGATGAACCTTGTAGCTGCTTATTACCCGGATTTCAAGGAGACCTTCCCGAATGATGGCTATAAGGCTGCGCTGAATCTGCTCGTTGGCGAGCTCGGTGAGGGCTGGAGTGTTGTTGGCGTAGAGGCTGGCGACACCTTTACGATCGGTCAGTTTGATGCGAAGTTCATTCTGAAGTATGACGGTAAGCTTGCTGCTGACGAGAGCACCACAGCGATGTTCCAGACTGTCACCATTCCTGCTGGCATTGATAACGCGAATGCGGACTCGCTCAGCTCCGTTAAGGTCGTTGCTCAGGCCATTCAGGCGGACGGCTTCGATACTTGGGATGATGCTTTTGCAGCCTTTGATGCTCAGAAGTAATTAAAGGAGAACGCTACTTATGAAGAAGAAATCCATTCTGATGGCTGCGATTGCAGTCATGCTTGTCGCGGTGCTGGTCGTCGGCGGTACGCTGGCGTACTTCACCGATACGAAGTCGGCAACCAATACGTTCACCATGGGCAATGTGAAGATTGCTCTGGATGAGCAGCAGAAGGGCGAAAACGGCCTTGAGCCCTTTGCGCAGGACAAGATCCTCGTCCCCGGCAAGTCCAACGACGGCAATGCCGTTTCCAAGATCGTTACGGTTGAGAACAAGGGCACGAATGATGCTTGGGTTTGGGTTGAGCTGAAGATTCCCAAGTACCTTGTGAGCAGTGAATATCCCACCAACGAGAGCAAGAACGCACTGCACTGGAACAGCTACGGCTGCTTCAACGTGGAGTACAACTCCGGCAATTATTGGGGCCTCGCGACCACCGACGGCATCGTTGATGCAAACCACAATGTTACCGACCCCAAAATGGTTGCTGTTGAAGATGGCCTCTGGAACGACTACAAGTATGTTGGTACTGAAACAATCGGTGGCATTGAGTATGTTGTAATCCGCACGACCATGGCAAAGACCCTGCCCGCTGGCAAGACCTCTCTGCCCTGCCTCGCTCAGGTCTACATGGATTGGCGCGTGACCACGAATGGTGATGGCACTCAGTACATCCTGCCCGCTGGCGATCCGATCTCTGCGGATGCTTCTTGGGAAGTCATTGTGACTGCTTACGCCATTCAGGCGGACGGCATTGACAACGTTAATGATGCTGTCGCGGCTTATACCAACAACGGCAAGTAATTCCCCAACATTTTGACCCCAAAGGGGCGGCGATTTCGCCGCCCCCATCGGGGGCTCTGGCTCGGCTTCAATCCGGGCGCGGGCGGCGGTACTGCCGCTGTCCGCGCGCAGACTGAAAGAGAGAATCCCGCAAAAACAGTCCCGGCGCGCCTTCGGGCGCGGAAGAGAATCCCTGCGCACAGCGCAGAATAACCCCCGGCAAGGAGAAAGGTGGTTTGTGCATGAAGAAGAAGTGGACCATCGCGACGGTGCTCCTCCTGGCAGTGGCACTGCTGGCGGTCGGTACGTGGGCGTACTTTTCGGCCGTCGGCACGGCGGACAACGTCATCACGATGGGCTCGGTCAAGCTCGCGCTGCACGACGAGGACGGTAACGGCAATCCGTTCACGACCGTGCGCGTCATGCCCGGCAGCGTCGTGAACAAAGTGGTGTATGTGGAGAATGTCGGCACGGGTGCGTTTTACACCCGCGTGAAGATCACGCCCGAGATCCTCAACGCCGACAGCGAGCGCATGCCGCTCGACCCGAGCGAGCACCTGCTGGTGCTGGATCTGAACGATACCGACTGGATCGCCGGAGCGGACGGGTACTATTATTATAATGGTGCGGTCGATCCGAAGACGGCCACGACGCAGTTGTTCAGCCGCGTCACGTTCAGCACCCAAATGGGCAACGAATACCAGAATTCCACGGTGCACATCTATGTAACGGCGGAGGCCGTGCAGACGGCGAACCTTGAGCAGTACGCCGCCAATGATGTCAGAGATGTATGGAAGCACGTCGGAGCGGTCGAGGCGAGCACCTCGAGCACGCAGATCGACCCGATCCCGACGCCCTGAGAAAGGAGGACGAAACCATGAAAAAACGCATTCTCTCGCTCGTCCTCTGTGCAGCCCTGCTGCTGAGTATGTGCCTGTTCATGGGCGCGGGCGCGGCAGTGGATTCGGCTGCGACTGGTACGGTGGAAGACACGTCAGAGGCGGTTGGCGCTCCGGCATTTCAGAGCGTTGGCCCGTTCATGACGTATTTTCCTGACAGCGCTGCGGCGCAGAGAGCGCCGATGCTTCGCACAGCGGCAGTGAATGATACTGCGTCCGGTACGACAAGTGCTGTCGAAGTCACCAAGACTGCGACGGCTACCAATGTAAAAGATGCAGCCGGAAATCCGGTCTATCAGATCGATCTGACCGCAGCTGCCAAGTCGAACATCGTCACGCACACGAAGGCGTGCGACATTGTGCTCGTCCTTGACCGCTCCCGCAGTATGAATTTTTCCCTGACCGGCAGTGACAACAACAGCAAGGAACGCGTCGAGGCATTGCAAACAGCCGTGAATGCTTTCCTTACAACGATTCAGAAGAGCTCCCCGACCAGCCGTGTTGCAATTGTGTCGTATGCATCTGACGTTACCATCGACAGCGGTACAAAGACGGCGAGCGGCGCGCTTATTCCCGTCACGGCGGACAATACGGTCAACAGCGCTCTGACGCAGATTGTCAGCGGCTTGTCTACGCGCTGCAACGGCGGTACGCAGTCCGGCATGGGTATGCAGCAGGCTGTGAACATCTTCAACAGTGTCTCAGCAAGCGATTCCAACTATGACAACACGCGTGTAACGGTGCTGTTCACGGATGGTAAGCCCGGCAATAACTATTGGTCAGGTGAAGACGAAGGTTATGATGTTGCGCAGCAGTCGGTGCACTGGTCTGTGATCCTCAAGCACGCGAAGGGCAGTACGGTCAACATGCAATCTAGTGTTAAAACGCAGAACTTCTTTGGCGAGACATTTGGCTCGTTGTTTAGCACAAAATATGGCGTTTCCAACTATGGAGACTTCCAGAAGGGCAGCACCGGCCAAAATGACTGGAATTGGACGGGCTGCGGCTCTACGGTGTATAGCGTCGGATTGGGATTGAAGGCTTCGGATGGGAAGAATTCGGAAGGCTGCAAGATCAACGAGTATATGTACCGTGTTTCCAGCCATCGCCCGGATGGATCGCATGTGGATAACAACCGTGTCAACGAATGGGAGCAGGGATCGGATTCTTGGACCGGGCTGTACACGGATGCCAGAACCCGCAACCATGAAAACGGCTATTACCTGACAACGGACAATGCAGCCGAACTTCAAAGGATCTTTACACAGATTGCGCAGCAGACCGGCGAGGCTGTCAGAGATGTCACCATCCGCGATGAGATCTCGGAGTCCTTTGTCCCCTGCGACGCAGCAGGAAACGCGTATAATGTTGGCGACACGATTACATCGAACGGCAAGACCGGGACGGTGCGGCAGGACGCCAACGGTAATTACTACATTGAGTGGACAAACGTCACGCTGACGCCGGAGCAGGTTGACAGCAACAAAGTGGTGACGAAACCGGCAGAAACCTTCCAGAGTACACTGTATGTCAAGCCGCGGGACGGCTTCCTCGGCGGCAATAATGTCCCGACGAACGGCAGTGAGTCCGGCGTCTATACGGCGGCTGGTGAAGCAGTAAAGAAGTTCCCGCAGCCGGAAGTGAACGTTCCGATTAAGATGGGCGCATTTGAGGCCCAGACACGCAACATCTACTATGGCAATGCAGCGCCGACGCTGCCGGAGCTGAGCACAGCAACGCCGCTGGAGGCTTGGCAGACGCGGTATGTCACGATTACTCGCACGAGCAATACTGATGTCAGCAATACAACTGACGGCGAGTACGCTGTGACGGTTACGGTCACCCCGGAAGCGGCAAAGGAGACTTCGGCAGGCGCTCCCGCCATTGCGCAGACTACGACGGTTAACTCTGTCGTTCATGTCTACAAGCCGGAGATCACATTCAACGACTCGCGCATCAACTACGGCGAAACTGCTGACTATAACAGCAACGGCGGCACAGTCGTGTGGAAGCACGGTAACGATGTTGCCGTGGCTGCAAACATGACCGGCGAAGCGCCTGCGCTGACATATGCCTATGATCCGGCGGAGGATGCGTTCACGAAGGATACCTACGTCAAGGTGACGGTCACCAGCGACAAGGATACTGCCACCACAAAAATTAGCGACGCTGTTACATTCGTGCATACAAAGGACACAGACTTCCCGGGCTGTAGCTTTGACCCCGCGCAGGGGCAGTTCATCGTGCACATCAATGTGTTCGACCTGACGATCAAAAAGACCGCGAAAGCCGGCACAACGATCGACCCGAACCAGACGTTCGTGTTCAGAGTGAAGAACAACGACAACGGTAAAACGATGGAGATCGTGATCACCGGCGAGGGTCAGAAGACGGTCAAGAGCCTCCCGATGGGCAGCTACACCATCACCGAGGACACCGGCTGGTCGTGGCAGTATCACCCGACCGCAGACACCCAGACGATCACCGTCAGCGAGACTTCGAAGACCGTGACGTTTGAAAACGAAAAAACGCCTACTAACTGGCTCACGAGCCTTGCAAAGGCGCTGAACGTGTGGTCGAGCGATGGTACGACGGTCACACGAGACCCGAAAAACTGAACAGGAGGGATGACATATGAAACGTATCTTTAACGGTTCAGGCGGGAGAAAGACCGCGCTCATCCTCTCCCTGTGCCTGATCTTCGCACTGGCCGTCGGCACGACGTTTGCCCTGCTCAAGGCGAGCACCGCCCCCGTGGAGAACACCTTCACGGCGGCCAAGTCCGGAACGGACATCGTCGAGGAATTGGATGGAAACCAGAAAAAGAGCATCGCCGTCCAAAACACCGGCACGGCCGTGTCCTATGTCCGCGTCAAGCTGGTCATGAACTGGGTGGATAATACTACCGGAAACATCGTTTCCGGCGACAACCTGCCGAATGTCACACTCAACAGTGACAACAGCTGGTTCCTCGGTTCTGACGGCATCTACTACTACAAGATGCCGGTTGCACCGGACGGCAAAACGGAAAACCTGCTGAAGGCGGACTCGCCCATCACCGAGCCGGCCGACAAGCCCGCGGGCTGTCACCTCGAGGTGACGGTGCTGGCCGAGAGCATTCAGGCCGCGCCGAGCAAGGCTGTGGAAGGCGCGTGGGCGGCGGTCAAGGTCGTGGACGGCAACCTGACCCCGGCAGTTCCGGCACCGGACGTGACACCATAAGGAGGGCAGCGGTATGAAACACAAAAAGTTTACCATGATCGTCGCCCTCGTGCTGGTGGTCGCGCTGGCCGCGGGGCTGGGCATCTGGGCGACGGGCGAGGAAAAGCTCCCCACCGTCACCTACTATGACGGCAACGACGGCAACAACGCGCGCTTTGCCTTTACCAACACCGGCAAGGGCTCGGCGACGGACCTGTTTGCCAACTTCTCCAACTGCATGCCCGGCGACAGCCTCACGCAGACCATCTGCGTCAAGGCCGACAGCGCCAACGGCGCGCAGGGCGCGAAGGTCTATCTCCGCGCCGAGATCGACGGCGACGCCTCCGCCAAGGAGGGCACCGCCATCAAGTACGACGATGTGCTCAGCCACATCCACATGACCGTGTCGCAGGACGGCAAGGTGCTCGCGACCAACAAGAACGCGAGCCTCTTCGACCAGCTCGACGCGGCCGACGGACTCAAGAGCGACGTCCTCGTTGCCGAGGTCTTCCCGAAGGCAGACCCGATCAAGCTGGACGTGACCGTTGAGATCGACCCCGCGATGGGCAACGCCTTCCAGGAAGCGGCCGCACACATCAAGTTCGTCTTCTCCGCAGAGGACAACGAGCTGCCGCCTCCGCCGCTGGAGCGCGATAACCACGACTCGTACATCGCCGGTTATCCGGACGGTACGGTCGCACCGAGCAGACCGATCACGCGCGCCGAGGTCGCCGCGATCTTCTACCGCATCCTGAGAGATGACGGCCGTGAGGAGATCTGGACCACCAAGTGCTCGTACTCGGATGTCCCGGCTCAGAGCTGGTACACCAGTCAGGTCGCCACGCTCACCAACGGCGGCATCCTCGCCGGCTACAAGGACGGCACGTTCCGCCCGCAGCAGTACATCACCCGCGCAGAGTTTGCGACGATCGCGGCGCTGTTCTTCCATGCGCCGGAGGTCGAGGGCGATGCCTTCACCGATATCTACGACAGCTGGGCGCGCGACTACATCAACCGCGCGGCGAAGCTCGGCCTGATCAGCGGCTATGAGGACGGCACGTTCCGCCCGCAGAACCAGATCACCCGTGCCGAGGTCATGGAGATCATCAACAACGTCCTCTTCCGTACCCCGGATAAGGATCACCTGCTGCCGGACATGATCGTCTGGCCGGACAACAGCAACAAGACGGCGTGGTACTACGCAGCCGTGCAGGAGGCCACCAACGGCCACGAGTACGAGCGCGTGGACAACACCTCGCCCGAGACGTGGACGGAGCTCAGACCGCCGCGCGACTGGGATGCGCTGGAGGCAGAGCTGACGCAGAAGTATCCCGACCGGTAAGCGCGCTGCGCTGACGGTTAGAAAAATACCATAGCGGACACCCCCTGTGCTGCGCACAGGGGGTGTTGCGTCTGTCAAAAAGTAATACTTTTTGACAAAGGATTTGCGGCCTGACTGCAGCGCACGCGCCGTCCGTCTCCGGCGGACGGCGCGCACGTTTGCAGGCCGAGAAGTATTTTCTTCGCCGCACATGTCGCCGGAGAAAATGATCGGACTTTCTTTCGCCGCGCCATTGGTGAAAGGCTGCGAGGTTCTTTGACAAGCTGCCCCCCCTGTGCTGCGGCACAGGGGGTGTTTTGTACCGCCCAAAATATTGCCCGTTTGCCATGAGGGCGGCCGGCTGCGTGCAATATTTGCGCGCGGAGGTAGAATTGTTCACAATTTCTGCGGTATAACTTGCATGCACAAAAAGAGTATTATCAGAATTTGCCGCGTCTCGCCTTGCGGCAGCGCAAAAGCTGCAGAGCAGAAGGCGAATGAGGTTTTTGGCGGCAGAGGCAGTACAGAAGGAGCAACCATGTTAAAGCTGGGGAAAAAATCTTCGGTCGACCTGCTTTCCGGCGACGAAGGATGGGTGATTTTTAAGTTTTCCGTACCGATCATTCTCTCGTATTTGCTGCAGCAGATCTATACGATCAGCGATGCCGCGATCTGCGGGCAGACGCTCGGCGTCGATGACATTGCGGGCGTGAACGATGTGTTTCCGATCCTGTTCATCTTCCTGCAGTTCGCGGTCGGCTGCACCGCCGGATTTTCGGTCATCACGTCCATCGCGGCGGGGCGCGGCGATCAGGCCAGAGTCCGCAGATCCTTCGCAGCGCAGCTCGTTCTCGGCGGTGTCATGTCGCTCGCGCTGACCGGTGTCGCCGTGCTGACGCTCAAGCCCCTGCTCCGGTTCATCGGCCTGTCCGAGGCAAACCCCGGCGTCTGGAGGGCGGCGTATCAGTACTCGCTGGTCATTTTCCTCGGGATCTTTGCGCAGCTCTACTACAATTTGATCTGCTCCGTTTTGCGCAGTCTGGGCGATTCGACCACGCCGCTCATCTTCCTGCTGTTTTCCACCGTGCTGAACATCGGGCTCGACCTGCTGTTCATCCTCGCGTTCCGGCTCGGGGTCATCGGCGCGGCGGCTGCCACCGTGCTGGCGCAGGCGGTGAGCGCGCTCCTGTGCCTGATCTACGCCTTCGGCAAATATCCGGAGCTCCACCTCTCCGGACAGGATTTTCGCGCGGAGCTCTCCGTGTATGCGCAGCACCTGAGTCAGGGGCTGCCGATGGGACTTCAGTTTTCGGTGCTGGCGATCGGCATCATCGTGATGCAGCGCGCGCTCGTCGGCTTCGACATCGGGCCGGACGGCATCATGGCGGCCGGAAATCCCGCGCAGAACGGCTTCGGCGCCGCCAACAAGCTCAACAACTTCCTGATGTGCCCGATGAATGCGCTCAGCACCGCGATCGTCAGCTTCAACGCGCAGAATCTGGGCGCGGGCAGGCACGACAGGATCCGGCGCGGAACGGTCAAGAGCCTCCTGATCGGGCTCGCCATGTATCTGATCCTCGGCGGCGCCGGCATGCTCCTGACGATCCGGGGCGCATACCAGTACCTGTTTATGAGCGCAGACAAGATCACGGCGGCCACGATCCGCTACGGGAATCTGTATCTGTACGTGGATCTGTCCATGTATTTTGCGCTGATGGTCCTGTTCGTCTTTCGCTCCGGCGTGCAGGGCGTGGGGCACGCGGAGTTTACGCTGGTCGCCGGCTGCGCCGAGCTGATCGCGCGCGTTCTGATCTGCGCCTTCCTGCCGAAGCTCGTCAACGGCGGGGCGATCGATTCCTCGGCCTCCGTGGGCGCATACATTGCGCTGTGCTTTGGCGATCCGGGTGCGTGGATCCTGGCGGTCGTTTCGTTGATCTATCCGGTAACGCGGTATCTGTTCGGCGGCGCGCGCAGAAAGCAAAGCGAGCATGCCGCCTGAAAACCGGCGCTGCTGCGCAGGCCGGATGCACAGATGCCCGCAAGCGCCCGATCCCGTTGACAGGCGATCCTCGGCTGCGTATAATACAAACGGTGCGTACCTGCCGGCAGTCAGGCAAAAAGCCTGACTGCCGTTTTTATACCGATAGGAGCAGGATCGGAGGGACTTTGTGTGAATATTACGGTCTATCTCGGCGCAAACGAAGGCAATGATCCGGCTTTGCGGGAAGCGGTTCAGGAGCTTGGCACATGGATCGGCACAAGCGGAAACGCGCTGGTCTACGGCGGCTCCAGATCCGGCTTGATGGGCGCAATCGCGGACAGCGTTTTGCGCTCCGGCGGAGAAGTGACCGGCGTCGAGCCGCGCTGCTTCATCGAGAGCGAATTCCAGCACGACGGCCTGACTGAGCTCATCGTGACCGAGGACATGGCGGAGCGCAAGCGCAAAATGATCGAGCTCGGCGATGCCTTTATCGCCTTCCCCGGCGGCACGGGAACGCTCGAGGAGATCGCGGAGGTCATGTCCAAGGTGTCTCTGAAGCATCTGGACGCGCCGTGCATCCTCTACAACCTGAACGGTTACTACCGTGCGCTGCAGGCGCTTTTGGAGCAGATGATCGAAAAGGGGCTCTCGTCCGAGGAGCGGCAGGAGGGCATTTACTTTGCCGACAACCTCGAGGAGATCCGGCGCATCTTGAGCCTCGCGTGATTTCCGGCCGGCCGTCTCCCGGATATGCAAAGATCCCCTCCGTATGCGGAAAAGCATACGGAGGGGATTTGTTTTGTTTGGCTGGATGCCGGCTGCCGCGCGCTGGCTCAGCCGAGATACTGCTTGTCGTAGTTATTCTGGATGCAGGAGATGACCTGCGTGATGACGGTGTTGAACGGGGTGGGCACGCCCAGCCGCTCACCGTAGCGCGCGATCGCGCCGTTGAGTACCGAGATCTCCGTCTGGCGCCGGTGCAGCACGGCGTCCTGCGCCATGGACGGGTAGTAGTTGCCGAGGTTTGCGACGATGTTCGGCTCCTCCTTTTCCATCAGCGGCCAGAGGTCGCCGATGCCGAGCGCCTGCGCGACGGCGCAGCCCTCTTTCCAGACGTGCATGACGATGTCGTGCCCGTAGGGGTCGGCAAACGTCTCCTTCACCTTCAGGCGCATGACGGCGCTCACACCGTTGTAGCCGCTGTTGGCGATGACTTTTTTCCAGATGTACGGGCGCACGTCCGCGTCAAAGCTCGCGTTGCAGCCGCCTGCGCGGAAGCATGCCTCGAGCGCCTTGCCGGCGGCGTCGGCCTTCGGGTTGCTGCGCACGGCGCCGAAGTGCATCTGGATGCCCTTTTCCGGCTTGCTCACGCACACGCCGGGACCGGCCAGCTCCGTGCCGATCAGGCCGCTGCCGTAGAGGATGCGGTCGGCGTCCACGAACTGCGCGAGCACCTCGTCGTTGCCGAGACCGTTTTGCAGCGACACGACCGCCGTCTCCGGTCCGATGCAGGGCATGGTGTCGGCCATGACGTCCTCCGTCTGCGTGGCCTTGACCATGAGGATGACCATATCCATCGTGCCGATGTCGCGCGCGGTCGCGCTCGTGTGAAAGCCTGTGAGCACCTCTTCGCCCTCCGGCGTGCGGAAGACCAGCCCGTCGGCTGCGATCTTATCCATGTGCGCCTTGTACTTGTCGACGAGCCAGAGCTCGGCGCCGCCCTTGCGCAGATAGGCGGCAAAGACGCTGCCGGCAGCGCCGGAGCCGATCATTGCGATTTTCATGCGGTTGCCTCCTTAGCAAACTGCCGGCCGGTTGTTGCCCGGCCGGCAGCGAAAAAACGGGGTGAACTTACTTCAGGTACTGCTTGTCGTAGTTGCCCTGGATGCAGCGCACGACCTGAGACAGGACCTTGCACACCGGGGTGTCGATGCCCAGCTGCTCGCCGTACTCGGCGATCTTGCCGTTGAGCACGTCGATCTCGGTCTGGCGGTGGTTGAAGAGCATATCCTGGCACATGGACGGATAGTAGTCGGCGATGTTGGTGACGATGTCCTTGTGATCGTGGGCGATGAACTCATCGGCGTCCATCGGCACGCCCTTGGCGGTCGCGACCGCGCAGGTCTCGCGGATGACGCTGTGGAACAGCCACTGGCCGAACGGATCCGCCTCGACCTCGCCGATCTTCAGGCGCAGGACGGCGCACACGGTGTTGACGGTGGCGTTCACGCAGACCTTTTTCCAGATGAACTTGTAGATGTTGTTGTCGGTGCCCGGCTCGCCGTCGCGCCAGTAGGCGTCGCAGCCGCCGTCACGGTAGCACTTGAGCATCTCGGCGCAGGCTGCGTCGTTGAGCTCCGAGCGGACCGCACCGCCGAAGTTCATCTGCACGCCGCCGGCCGGGGTGGACACGCAGTGTGCGGGTTCGGGCAGCGCCGTGCCCAGCACGCCGGAGCCGATGATGCAGCGCTCTTTCGGGAAGACCTTGAAGAGGTTGTCATCGTTGCCGAGGCCGTTGATGAGGGAGACCGCGACGGTGCTGTCGCCGACGACGGGCATGGAGTCCTGAATGGCCTGCTCGAGCTGGGTCGCCTTGGTCATGTAGATGATGACATCGACCTTGCCCTCCGCCGCGGCCGCGTCGGCAGCGGTGGTATAGGTGCGGAAGCCCTTGAGCTGGTAATCGTAATCCTTGTAGCCGCCGTCTTCCTCCTGATGGATGGTGAAGTGCATGCCTTCCTCGGCGACCTTCTTCATGTGTGCCTCATAGCGGTCGATGAGGATGATGTCCGCACCGCCCTTGCGCAGGTAAGAAGCGAAGACGCTGCCGGCAGCGCCGGAACCATACATAGCAAATTTCATAGTGATGTCTCCTTTTTCTGATTCTGTCTGTTTGCGATATCTTCGGCCGTCGCAGGCATTGCCTGACGGCGGATTACCGAACGGTGTTGGTGAGGGTGCCGATGCCCTCGATGCTGCAGGCGACTTCGTCGCCCGGGTGCAGCCATTTCGGCGGGTCAAAGCCCATGCCCACGCCGGCGGGCGTGCCCATGGAGATGATCGTGCCGGGGAGCAGGGTCATGCCGCGGCTGAGCTCGGCGATGACATACGCGCCGTGAAAGATCATCCGGTCCGTGGTGCTGTCCTGCCGCAGCTCGCCGTTGACGCGGCTCCGGATGCAGTGCGGCTCGCGCACGTCGAATTCGTCCGGCGTCACGATCCACGGGCCCATCGGCGTGAAGCCGTCGAGACTCTTGCCGCGGTACCACTGCTTGTGTTGGTTCTGGATCGTGCGCGCGCTCACATCATTTAAAATGGTGTAGCCGAATACGTACTCGAGTGCCTCCGCCTCGCTGACGTTGTATGCGCGTCTGCCGATCACGACGGCCAGCTCCGCCTCATAGTCGAGGTCGGCGACGATGTCGCTGTGGCTGTCGATGTCGCCGCCGGGGGCGACGGCCTCGTGCACGCGCTTGGAAAAATAGATCGGGAACGTGTCCGGCGCTTTCGCACCCTTGCCGGTGACGCGCTCGCTCTCCTTGGCGTGGTCAAAATAATTGATGCCCAGGCAGATCACGTCCTGCGCCGGGCGGGGGATCGGGGCGAGCAGACGCACCTGCTCAAGCGGCAGCGCGGCGCTGCGCAGCACGGCGGCCGTGTCCAGCGCCGGCCAGAGGCCGATGAGCGTCTGCATGTCCGCGCAGCCGGGCACGGGGTGCACGGCGGTCGCGTCCGCGTTGAGCAGACCGACGGCGCTGTGGCCGTTGATTTCAAATGTTACGAGCTTCATAGGGCTGCGCTCCCTCCGCGTTTCGTACCCGGCAGTGAATGCATACGCAGAAAATGATGGTTAAAAATTCATCAAGCGCGTCTTCCGGGGACAAAATCCTGTGTCAAGAAAATGCCAAAGCCGTTTGTCAGCAAATAAACAAAAGACTTGACCTCTCAGCATTGTTATGATAGCACGAAAGTGTAGATGCCGCAACTGTTTTCTTTCTGTCAAAGCGCTAAAATCGCGCGAATTTTTACAAAAATGTCAGATTCAGAGTGCATAAAAATTCGCGCAAGAAATTGTGCACATCGACGATTTTCGGGAAATGTTGGGGATTGGAAGAGGCTGTTATTGACTTTTGCGCGTGAGAGAATTATAAATTTACTATCCCGAGTTGTTAATGACTTGTTCACAAATTAACACAAGGACGAGAATTTCAAAGCCCGCCGCGGTTGTAGGAGAGCACGCGGCGGGTTTGAAATAGAGAGTAAAAGAGAAAAGCAAACAGAGAAAAGAAAGAGGTAAAAAATGGATAACAACAAGCTCAAGAGCAGCTGGGCAGCCGCCTTTACCGTGGCGTCCGTCTGGTTCGGCACGCACGTGGGCGCCGGCTTCGCGACCGGCAACCAGGTCGTGAACTACTTTGTCCAGTACGGCTGGACTGCAGCCATCTTCCCGCTTCTGGCCATGGGCATTCTGGCCGTTGTCATGTACATCATGATGAAGTTTGCCAAGCTCAACGGTTTCGACAACTATAAGGACACCTACCGCGCCCTGTATCCGAAGCCGTGGATGGAAGTCTTCTTCGAGATCTTCTACATCATCATCATCCTCGCGGCGGTCGCGTCCTGCGTTGACGGCGCCGGCGGCATCGTCAAGAGCCTGATCGACCTGCCCGACATCATCTGCAACCTCGTCATCATCGCCCTGCTGATCCTGCTGTCCATCTTCGGCGTGAAGCTGATCATTCAGGCGTCCACCGTGCTTTCCACCGCGATCCTGATCGTCACCGCGATCCTCGTCATCATGGGCTTCGTCGTTCCGATCGACGCGATCACCGCGGAGCTGGCTGCGTCCAACTCTGCCTACGCTTCCATTCCGGCCATTGCCGACGTCACCTCCCAGAAGGGCCTCGAGGGCGTCTGGCGCGGCGTGTTCGTGTACGCTGCGTTCCAGTGCGTGTCCATCCCGGCCATGATCGCCGCCTCCACCGAGCTGACGCACAAGGGCGTCAAGCGCGCGAGCATCCTCGGCTGGCTCATGAACGGCGGCGCGCTTGCCGCGTCCGGCGCCATGCTGCTGCGCTGGTATCCGCTGCTGTGCACCATCAAGGAAGTCGGCGTTGACTCCGTCGCCTCTATCGCTGCGCGTCACATCGGCAACGTCATGAAGCTCCCCAACCAGAGCGTCGTCACCCTCATGGGCAGCGGCTACACCTGGCTGTTCGTTGTGTACACCATCCTGCTGTTCTGCGCGTTCGTGTCCACGTCCGTCACGCTGGTTTACTCCATGATCCAGCGCTTCGAGGGCCGCTGCTTCCCGAGCGCCATCAAGAGCAAAGCCGTGCGCAGCGTCATCGTCGGCCTGGTCGTCATCGGCCTGTGCTATGCGGTCTCTCTGCTCGGCCTGTCGACCATCATCTCCAAGGTCTACGGCTATGACGGATACTACGCGCTGGTCGTCGTCGTGCTCCCGGCGTTCATCTGGGGCATCCCGAAGATCAAGAAGCTCTCCGCCGAGAAGAAGGCCGAGCTGTCGGAGTGATCTGACGAAGGCGCAGCTCTCCGGCGTCCCAACTTAAAAATACTGACCGCTGCGCTTGCAGCGTCATAGAGAGGCAACCCCGCAGGCCAAGCCTGCGGGGTTGTCGCAGTTTCGGGGACGTCAGCGGCAGCAAGGTTATGTGCCGGAGCCGCAGGGGAGCCCGAGGGGGCAAGGCCCGCCTCGGATGCAATAAACCGCGGCCACGCGGAGGCAACCCCGCAGGCCAAGCCTGCGGGGTTGTCGCTGTCAAAAAGTATTCCTTTTTTGAAGAAGGGATAGCTGCCTGACGGCAGCGCAATGCTGCCCGCCTGTCGAGTACCGGCTGCGCCTCAGAGCCGCGGCATAGGAAAACCCCCGCTGCGCAAGACGCGTCTTGCACAGCGGGGGTCATCGTTATCCAAATGGGGCATCCGGGGTCTGCGCTCACTTCCAGCGCCACGTGAACGGAACGAACAGCAGCAGCAGCGGGAAGATCTCCAGACGGCCGAGCAGCATGCAGATCATGAGCACGATCTTGCTCAGCGGCGAGAAGATGGCAAAGCTTCCGGTCGGTCCGACGAGGGAGAGTCCCGGCCCGACATTGGATAGGCACGAGAGCGCGGCGGTGAAATTCGTCGTGAAGTCCAGCCCGTCGAGCGACACGATCAGCCCGGCGATGAGCAGGATGATGATGTAGAACGTGAAGAACGTCATGGCGTTGTAGACGGTCTGCCCGTCGACCGGCTTGCCGTCGAGACGGACATTTTCCACGCAGCGCGGGCGCAGCATCTTCTTGACCTCGATCGTGCAGGATTTGAACAGCAGCATCACGCGCGAGACTTTCAGGCCGCCGGCAGTGCTGCCGGCGCAGCCGCCGACAAACATCAGCAGCACGAGCAGGAACTTGGAGTATTCCGGCCAGAGATTGAAGTCCGCGGTGGCAAAGCCGGTCGTAGAGATGATCGATGCGACCTGAAAGAACGAATAACGCAGCGCATGGCCGACGCCGCCATAGAGATTGCGGATGTCAAATGCGATCGTGATGACGGAAAAGGCGATCACACCGAGGAACCAGCGCAGCTCCTCGTTGCGCAGCGCGGTGCGGATGTTGCCGAGCAGAATGAGGTAATACAGGCTGAAGTTGACGCCGAAGAGTATAATGAACACGCCCACGACAATGTCGATATAGGCGCTGTTGTAGTAGCCGATGCTCAGCGCGCGCGTGGACAGGCCGCCGGTGCCGGCGGTGGCGAACGCGTGCAGCAGCGCATCGTAAAAGCTCATGCCGCCGGCGATGAGCAGAACCATCTCCACGAGCGTGAGCGCGATGTACAGCAGGTAGAGGATGGAGGCAGTCTTGCGGATGCGCGGCACGAGCTTGCCGACCGTCGGGCCGGGCACCTCGGCGCGCATGATGTGCATCGAGCGGTTGCCGCTCATGGGCAGCACGGCCAGCACGAACACGAGGATGCCCATGCCGCCGATCCAGTGCGTGAACAGCCGCCAGAACATGCCGCCGCGGGTCATTTCCTCCGGCGCCGTGACGACGCTGGCGCCGGTCGTGGTCAGACCCGAGATCGTCTCAAACAGGGCGTCGATGTAGTTCGGGATGTCGCCCGTGAGCACGAACAGCAGCGCGCCGAACAGCGACATGGCGATCCACGACAGGCCGACGATCAGAAAACCGTCGCGCGCGGTGATGCCGCCGGATTTTGCGCGCACGCGCCACATGACCAGTCCGATGCCGCCGGTGACGGCGATCGTGATCAGAAACGGCGCCGGCGACTCACCGTATGCCAGAGCCGCGACCATCGGCAGAAGCATCAGCGCCGCCTCGATGCACAGCACGCGGCCGATGACCTGCCCGATCATTCGAAAATTCATGGTGTTGTCCTCTTTATATCATGATGAACTGTTGCGTAATAAAATATTATACGCCGTTTCACCCGATTTGTGAAGTCCCGAACGCTCAGAACATCCCGAGGGATTTGAACAGAAAGACCCACAGAAACATCGTCAGCATGCTCACGGCCGAGGTCACGACGACGGTGTCGCCCGCAAGCTCCGCGTCGCCGCCCATCTGCTGTGCCATGGTGAAGGAGTTGACGGCGGTCGGCGAGGCGAACACACCCAGCAGCGACACGAACGCCGCATCCCGGAAGCCGAGCAGCGCGCCGAGCCCCAGAAACAGCGCCGGGAACACGATGAGCTTTGCCGCCACGACGGCTGTGAGCTCACGCGCATAGCGCCGGATGCCGGAGAACTGGAAAAACGCGCCGAGCAGAAACAGCTGCAGGGGCGATGCGATACCGCTCACGCTCTGCACCGTCTTTTCCAGGACGTACGGCAGGCGGATCTTTGCCGCCAGCGCCAGCACGCCGAGCACGGAGGCGATGACGAGCGGGTTTTTTGCGATCTGGCCGAGGATGTGCAGCGGCTTCGGCTTCTGGCCGCGAAACACCTCCAGCACGATGATGGACATCATGTTGAAGATCGGCACGATGATCGCGATCAGGATCGAGACCGTGCCGAGCTGATCCGCGCCGAGCAGTGCCGTCGCCACGGGGATGCCCATGATGACGTAGTTGCTGCGGAACATGCCCTGGATCATCACGCCGCGGCGCTCCGGCAGCTTTTCCGTGAGCAGCGTGTAGGCGAGCGCCAGCGCGAACGACAGCAGCACGCCGCCGACGGCGTAGGCGATCAGCAGCGGATCGAACGAGCCGGACAGATCGGAGCAGTATACATTATAAAACAGCAGGCACGGCAGAAAGATGCGGAAGGCGATCTTGTTGATGTTCGAGATCTCCTCCCGATGGATCCAGCCGAGGCAGCGCGCGCCGTAGCCGAGCGCCATCACGAGGAACATCGGCAGGATCGCGTGGACAGATATGATGAGATTCTCCATTTGCATACCACCTTTGGGGAAAAATTAGAAAACCGGAGAAAACCGGCGAAAAAAAGCGCATTGGATAGTTTACTCCTTCTGTCACCAAAATGCAAGAGCGCGGGTTGCCGTGCGGCACGGAATGTGATATAATTCCTCTGTTTGATTTTTTTCACGCGGGAGGTACTGCGTAATGACCATAGAAGAGGCGCGGGCGCTGATCCGGGGCGTCGAGTGGCGCGGCTCTCGTCCGGGGCTGTCGCGTGTGCGCGAGCTGCTGCACCGCATCGGCGACCCGCAGGACACGCTGCAATTCGTGCACATCGCGGGCACGAACGGCAAGGGCAGCACGGCGGCGATGCTCGCGGCCGTCTTGCAGGCGGCAGGCTATACGACGGGGCTGTTCACGTCCCCGTTTCTCGAGCAATTCGCCGAGCGTATGCAGGTAAACGGGCAGCCGATCCCGGACGCGGAGCTTGCTGCCGCGTGCGAGACGCTGCAGCCGTGCATTGCGGCCATGGACGACCAGCCGACGGAGTTTGAGCTCGTGACGGCGGCGGCCATGCTCTGGTTTCAGCGCCGCGGCTGCGATGTCGTGGTGCTCGAGGTCGGGCTCGGCGGCCGGCTGGACGCGACGAATGTCATCGGCGCGCCGGCGTGCGCCGTCATCACGAACATCGGGCTGGACCACACGGAGATCCTCGGCGACACGCTCGCGCAGATCGCGCGCGAGAAGGCGGGCATCCTCAAACCCGGCACGCGCGCCGTCAGCTATCCGCAGGTGCCGGAGGTGCGCGCGGTGCTGCACGAGACGTGCGCCCGGCTGGGCATCCCGCTCACGGAGGCGGACGCGGACGCCATCGAGCCGCTGCGCGACAGCGTCGACGGGCAGAGCTTTTCCTACCGCGGCGCGGTGTACGACCTGCCGCTGCTCGGCAGACACCAGCTGCGCAATGCGGCCGTCGCGCTCGAGACGGTGGCGGCGCTGCGCGCACGCGGCTGGCGCATCCCGGATGCGGCCGTGCACGCGGGGCTTGCGCAGGTGCGCTGGCCGGCGCGGTTCGAGGTGCTGCGGCGCGCGCCGTGGTTCGTGCTCGACGGCGGGCACAACCCGCAGTGCGCGCAGACGGTGGCGGACAATCTCGCGCGCTATTTCCCCGGCCGGCGCATCACGCTGCTCGTGGGCGTGCTCGCGGACAAGGACTATCCCGATCTGATCGCGCAGCTCGACCCGTATGCCGCGGCCTACATCGCGGCCACGCCGCTCTCGCCGCGCGCGCTGCCGGCGGAGGAGCTGGGGGCATATTTGCAGCGCTTCGGGAAACCGGTGACGGTCTGCCCCGACCCCGCGCAGGCGGCGGCACTTGCGCTCGCGCAGGCGGGGGAGGACGACGTCATCTGCGCGGTCGGCTCGCTGTACATGGCGGGCGCGATCCGAACCTATCTGCGGAGGGAACACGATGAGAATTCTGGGCATTGATTACGGCGACGCGCGCATCGGGCTCGCGCTCTCGGATGCCTCGGCCACGCTCTGCGGCCGGGCGTGGACGCTCACGGAGTGGAATCTGGAGCGCGCGGTCGCGGCGATCGCGGACGTGGTGCACGCCGAGGGCGTGGAGCGCATCGTGCTCGGTCTGCCGAAGAATATGGACGGCACGGAAGGTCCGCGCGCGGAAAAGAGCCGCGCCGTCGCGCACCTGCTCACGGAGGCGACGGGGCTGGAGGTCGTGCTCTGGGACGAGCGGCGCAGCTCCATCGAGGCGCACGGCATCCTGCACGCCAACGGCCGCAAGGAGAAAAAGCACCGCCAGACGGTCGACGCCGTCGCGGCGAGCCTGATCCTCGAGGGCTATCTCGGCACGCTGCGCTGAGAAAACGCCGCAAAACATCTTGAAGAACAACAAGGGGCGGACGCCATGCGGCACCCGCCCCCGATTGCTTGTCAAAAGCCTCGCAGAGTTTCGCCGCCGGAGCGGCGAAAGAAAGTGAGATCATTTTCTCCGGCGACATGTGCGGCGGAGAAAATACCGCTCGGCCTGCAAACGTGCGCGCCGTCCGCCTCCGGCGGACAGCGCGTGCGATGCAGTCAGGCCGCAAACTCCTTTGTCAAAAAGTAACACTTTTTGACAGTCACAGGGGCGGACGCCATACGGCGTCCGCCCCTGGTTCGTTTTCGTTACATTTCCTCGACGGCCAGCATATCCGGCAGCGCGGTCAGGTCGCCGCGCAGGTCGCCCGGCTGCAGCGGAGTGCGGCTGTGGATGGGGATGAGCGCGCAGTAGTGGTGCGGCGCGTCGGGGGCGTCGCTGTCCGCAATGCGGCTGATCTCGAGATTGTCGATGCGGATGCTGCGCTTACGCAGCAGGGCGAGCACGGACTCCATGCACACGGCGTGCGCGTACTCGATGTAGAGCGTGAGATCGGTGCTCTTGCTCGTGAGCCGGATCTCCAGCCGCACGAGCACCACCTCGACCAGCAGCACGACGGCCGTGGCGAAGATGGCACACTCGGCATAGCCCGCGCCGCAGACAAGGCCGATGATGGCCGCGGCCCAGAGTCCGGCGGCGGTGGTCAGACCCTTGACGCGCTTGTCGCGCGTGACGATGATCGTGCCCGCGCCGACAAAGCCGATGCCGGAGATGACCTGCGCGCCGAGACGCGCGATGTCGTTAAACAGGTGCTGGAAGAGCAGGTACTGGCTCGTGAGCGTCGTGATGGCGGAGCCGAGGCAGATGAGAATGTGCGTGCGGAAGCCCGCAGGCCGGCGCTTGATCTCGCGCTCTGCGCCGATCAGCCCGCCGCAGACGACGGCCAGCGTCAGACGGGCGAGGATCGCCCAGAAGGTCATATCACGGATGGGGTCAAAACAATGCAGCATGGTACAGCCTCCTTTCTCAGATCTCTTCGATGAGGATGACGCCCTCGAGCGCCGACAGCTCGGCCAGCAGCTCGGGGTGGTCGCGCCGCTCGGGCAGGATGGCGCTGAACTGGCACAGGAAGCTCGCCAGCGGGCCCGTGCCGTTGCGGTTGACGGCAAAGTCGAAAATGCGGATGTTCTCGTCGTGCAGATGCGCGACGATCGCGCCGAGGTGCTCCATGCGCTCGATCTCGAGGCTGATGTTGATGTGGTGCGCCCGGCGGGTGAGCCGCTGCTCCAGCGGCGGCAGCAGGTACATGCAGGCCGCCATGTAGGCGATGCAGATGAACGCACAGGAATAAAACCCCGCGCCGATGGCAAGGCCGAGGCACGCGCTCGCCCAGAGTCCGGCGGCGGTGGTCAGGCCCTTGACCTGCTGGCGGGCGGTGATGATGATCGTGCCCGCGCCGAGAAAGCCGATGCCCTTTGCGGCCTCGGCGCCGAAGCGCGACACGTCCTGCGTCGCGCCGATGCTCTCGGCGAGCGCGCGCCACGGTCCGTGGAGCATCTGGTCGAGCTGCAGGCTCAGCAGCACGGTGAGCGTCGCGCCGAGCGCCGTGAGCATATAGGTGCGAAAGCCGGCGGGGCGGTTTTTGCGCTCGCGCTCAAGCCCGATCAGCCCGCCGCAGAGCACGGCGAGGAGGATGCGCAGCATCATCGTGACGATATTCAGTTCACGCAGGTAGGAGAGTACGGACGCCATGGATGCGGTTCCTTTCTGAGTTGTTCACAGGCCGCCGCTGCGCGGCTTGCCGGTGCTGCCGCGCACGATGAGCCGACTGTGGTATTCCACGCGGTTGATCGGCTGATCCTCGCGGCTGTTGAGCCCGCCCTCGATACGCTCGAGCAGCAGGTTGAAGGCGCTCTTGCCGTGGCTGAAGGTGTTGTTGTCCACGGTCGTGAGCTGGATGCGCTGATAGCCCGAGGTCGTGACGTTGTCAAACCCGCAGAGGCTGAAATCCTCCGGCACGCGGTAGCCCTCGCGCAGCAGCGCGTCGAGCACGCCGAAGGCCACCATGTCGTTGATGGCGACGATGCCGGTGATCTTGTCGTTGCGCAGGCATTTGTAGGCCAGCTCCATCCCCGAGCGGTACTCGAGGTCGGGCGTGGAGATCTCCGCCTCGAGGGGGTTGACGTGCGAGCAGATGGTCACGCTGCCCTCCGGACACCAGAGGCGGTAGGCCTCCTGCAGCCCTTCGCCGCGGCGCATGCGGGAGATGTGGTGCTCGTTGAGTGCCGTGGACAGGTAGGCGATGCGCGTGTGGCCGAGGTCGATGAGGTGCTTGGCCACGAGCTGCGCCGCGCCGAAGTTGTCCACGTCCACGGTGTCGATGCCGCAGTCCGCGACGCGGTCGCCGACGGCGACGATGGGCACGCGGCGGCTCAGCTCGCGCACCTTGGCCGTCTGCGTCGGTGTCATGGCGAAGATGATGCCGGCCACGCGCGAATAGTCGAGCGAGTCGAGCAGGTGGCTCTCCGTGCGGGGGTTCCAATAGGTGTTGTAGATCGCGATGTGATACCCGGCGGCGTGCGCTGCCGCGTCGATGCCGGCGATCATCTTGGTGTGGTAGGGGTTGGAGACCGACGGCGAGAGGACGGCGATCTGCTTGCCGGAGCAGCGGGCGGACGGCGTGCGGTAGCCGATGCGCTCGGCCTCAGCCAGAACGCTCGCCACGCGCTGAGAGGAAAAGCGCTCCAGCGATTTTCCGTTGAGGATCATGGAGACGCTCGCGGTCGAAACACCGGTCGCCTCGGCGATGTCGCGCAGGGTGGGCTTGCTGCTCATAGGCACCTCCAGTAGAGTACAGATGACGGCGCATGTGTTGAAAATTTAAGCATTTTTCAGCGAAAAAAGGGCGCTTCGCCTTTGCAGTTTCACCAATTTCTACGAGGAGTATATAGCGAAAACAGAAAAATAGCAAGCAAAATTTCTGCCCATATTGACGGCATCACACAAAAATGTTAACATTTTTCACAGAGAGCCGTTAAAATGACGGAGAAAAATTC
>ERZ1106939.335-NODE-335-length-41871-cov-11.186005_pt1 | contig 41871 bp, 30 predicted proteins | sample MGYA00403669_ERZ1106939 | MGnify/ENA primary metagenome ERZ1106939 (study PRJEB35170, sample SAMEA104062447) | human gut metagenome | biome: human gut; feature: human-associated habitat; material: faeces | place: Denmark | collected 2012-09-28 ...
CCGCCGTAGCGCCGGAGGACGAACCGACCCGCCCGGTGCCGGACGCGAAGGAAACAAAGGACGCCCCTGGCCGAGACGCCACGCGGGACTACTTTGAAGAGTTCTTCGGGAAAAAGTAAATAAATTACATAAGCGCATAAGAAAAGCATCTGCCCCGCGAAAACCGCGGGGCAGATGCTTTTTGTGCGGGAAGGGAAAACGGAGTTCTCGCCTCCAGACGATCCTTATTCTATTTCGATGTTTTTGACGCCGTGCGCCAGAATGATGTTGATCAGCTCGTTGCGCGAATAGTTGCTTTCCGCGGCGATGCGGTCCAGCTCTGCGAGCGTGTCCTCCCGCAGGCGGACGGTAATGATCCGGCTTCCGTCCTCACCCCGGCGCTTTATTACCAAAGGTTCGTTTTTCAACACTGCACACCCCTCAATCTATGTTGATTTTACGATTGACGAGCATTACATAGTATGCTACAATTTAATAGCTATTATGATAGCGAAATGTAATACAAAGAGGGGTGCGGAAAAATGAAAAGACTTCTGACATTATTTTCGGCGCTGATTATTTTGGGGATTTTGTGCGGCTGCGGCGGTGCAGCGACCGAAACGGCAGAGGAGGAAATTGACCTCACAAGAACGACGGCTGCGGTGCAAAATGCGCTGGACGGAGCGGCGTATATCGTCACGGAGAGCGAGTGCTATCCGGTTACTTCCGGTCTGCGCGAAGGTTATGTGACGCCGGATCGAAATAATGTGGTAATGCTGACGGAGAGTGGAGAGCTTTCCTATTCCAACGCGGCGATGGAGAACATCGTGGAGGTAAGCGGCAGCGTTGCGTCTGTGTCCGACATCCGGAACGATGGGTTCTTTTATACGAGCGAGGATTCTATTACGTATCGCGTGCGGTTCGGCGCAGAGGAGAACGATAAGCTCGGAGAGGACGTCCGCTATACCGTGGCGAAACATACGACAAGCGTACTGTATGCGACTACGGAGGGAAAAATCTTCCTGCTCGGCTGCGATACGGCGGATAAAGTCCGCATAGGGACGTTTGAAGATCGAGTGACCGTATGGGAGGTCTCAGACAACGGCGGCATCGCCGTTTGGCTTTTGAACGAGGGCAAACAGTACACGCCCGTAATATATAACAGAGGGGATAAGAAGACCTGCGAACCCTATTCCTCCAATTACCCTGGCTTTAGTGCGGAGTTGTCCAAGGATCAGAAAATGGTTGTTCTGGGAAGTTATTACAGCAATACGGTGTATTTTGCCAAAGAGGGGGAAGAGGCGGTAAAGGTTTCTTTGCCGGACGATCTATTTCTGCCGATTTTCTATTCCGAAAAAGGCCGTATCCGGGACACGAACGCAGAGGATGTCCGTGCCGTATTCTTCAATGTGGACGCGAAGTCTGGGACAAATTTTTATGGCATGACGCTTGATGGAGAAAAGGAGCGGCTGCTGACAAATACCGCATGGACGCTGGTGGAAAACGGCAACGTCATATATCTGGACGACGATGAAAACCTGTATATTGCAGCGGTGAGCGCGGCGGGGCTTGAAGAGGGGAAAAAGATCTCCGGCGGCGTAGATCGGGTTCGGATGCCGCTGAACGGGAGGTATGTTTATTTCACCAGAAATGCCGACAACGGTGTGGCAACGCTGTGTGTATACAATGTGGAAAAGGACAGCGTGCAGAAAATAGCTGACGAGTGTGCCGATAAGCTCTGCGTCAGCACGGACGGTGCTGCGGTTTTCTATTTCAAAAATACGGCAAACGTGAAAGATACATATTCCATATCCTATGGAGACCTGTACGGCTGGACATATTCCGAGGAGAATGCAGAGAGCGTCAAGATTGCCAGCGACGTGCTGATTGACAGCCTGACAAGCTTTCTGGCATCGGGAGAAGTGGAGAAGGATTGTTTCGTTTTTGAGCGCTTCAATGCCAGAACAAAAAAAGACGAAACGGCATGCATATCTTACGATCTGGTGCGCTGGAACGGGACAGAGACAGAAAAGGTACAGTCGGAGCTGTATAAAGACATCGCGTAAAAATGTAAAGGGCGGGAGCTGAATATCAGCTCCCGCCCTTTACTTTGGGAACGAACCCGGCGTAAGCCGAGATGAAAGGAGTGCGAATCTTACAGATACCGGTCCAGCGCTTCTCTTGCCTTGTCCCAGCCGGTGCGGGCGCGGTTGATGAGCTCAGCGACGTCGCCGGTCCACTCCGGCGCGCCGGGGAGAACGCGGCGGCGCGGCAGATCGCCGCTATTCCAGCGCTCGATCACGCTGCGGTACTGCGCGCGGGCGTTCTTCACGCTGTCCTCCCACGAGAGATAGATCTTCTCGGAGGCCGTCTCGCCGATGCGGGCGAAATACGCGCGGTCCGCGCCCTCGCGCAGCAGCGCCGCGGCGAGACCGTCGCCGTTTTCGGGGATGAGGATGCCGGTGTCGCCGTCGGTGATGCCCTCGGCGGCGCAGCTGCCTTCAATGAGCACGCTGCCGAGCGAGCACGCCGCCGCCTCGCGCACGACGAGACCGTTCGTGTCGAACGTCGAGGGGAAGAGCAGCAGATCGGCGCGGGTATACCACGCGCGGATCGTGTCGCGGTCGCGTTCGGTGCCGGTGAAGCGGCAGAGGTCGGTGAGACCGAGCTGCGCGGCGTATTCCTCCACGGCGGGGCGGTCCTGCCCGTCGCCGACGAACACCATACAGAAATCGCCGCCGGCGTCGCGCACCTTTTTGAGCCCGTCGAGAATGATGCGCAGCCCCTTGTACCACATGATGCGCCCGATGAACAGGTATACCGGCTTATCGGCGGGCAGCGCCCATTTTCTGCTCAGCGCGTCCACGGCCTCCGGGGATGCCTTGCCGCGCGGGAGATCGACGCCGTTCGGCATGACGATGTAGTCGCCCGCGTAGCCGAGAGAGCGGAGATTTTCTCCCGCGCCGCGGCTCACGACCCATACCTCGTCACACGCGGAAATGTTGCTTACCAGGAGCTTCACCGCCGCGTCCTGCAGCGTTTTGCCGCGGACGGCCTTGGCGATGTCGATATCGAATTTGGTGTGATAGGTGAACACGACCGGTTTATCGATCGCCTCGCGCAGACTGCGCGCGAGCAGCGTGGAAACGACCGGGCAATGCGTGTGGATGATGTCAAAGTCCATCGCCGCAAGCTCCGCCACGGCTGCCGGGGCGAACGGGTTTCCGGCGCGGTAGCCGGTCATCTTCGTCGTGTCGATGCTCGGATAGCGCACGACGGGGAACGGGTAATCGTCCACAACGCCCGGATACTCCGGCGTTGCCACGGCGCAGAGCCCCTCGGTCTCGGTGAGGATCTTCGCATAGTTCACCACGGCGTTCGCCACACCGTCCACGACCGGCGGGAACGAGTCGTTCATCAGACAGACGTTCAGCCCCTCGCCGCCGTCCGGACGGCGGCAGCCCTGCGCGGGCCGCTTGCGACCCAGCAGCGCCGGGGCCGGCCGCGCCGTTCCGCCCTGCCGGGCGAGCTTGCGCGCCGCCGGTTCGGCAAATGCCGCGGCGAGAGCGGCTCCGCCGCCGGCAAGCTCGAGCAGCGCGTCCGCCGTGACGATCTGCCAGGGATCAACGCCCTTGTGCTCCGCCGCGGCCTCGACGAGCGCCACGGCGAGATCGATGTAATCGCCCTTTTCCGCGTCGAGCCGCTTGGCGAGCGCCGGGAGCTGCTTTTCGCAGAGCGTGCGCAGACTCACGCTCTCCCCGGCGGAGGCGGCGTCCGACAAAAGCGAGAGCGCCTTCGTCTCGTCCCAATCGCAGTCCACATAGTATTTCGTGCCGCGCAGCCCGTAGAGGAAGCGCTGCATATCGTAATATCCGGCGCGCAGGTTTTCCCGGCTCTGCGCCGGTTCAAATTCGAGCGTGCTGCCGAGATCGGCCGTCGGCTCGACGGTATAGACGCGCGTATCCTCCGGGATCTTCACCGAGCGCTCCACGCCGATGCCGAACAGCCGCAGCGCGAGAATGTCCTTGTAGCCGTGCTCAATGAGCACGTGCAGCGGCAGCACATCGCGCAGACCGCCGTCGGCGTAGCGCTTGCCGCCGAGCTTTTCGCTGCGGAACACCGGGAGATAGGCGCTTGCGAGCAGCATGTCGCAGAGCGTGCCATCCGGCAGGTCCTTCGCGCGCAGCTCGAGCAGCTTCCCGTCCGAAAGGGAGAACGTGTCGATGAAAAGCTCCACGGGAGATTCGCGCACCGTTTTCTCGTCCACGACCTGCGATATCCACTTGCGCAGCGGCGTAACGTCAAAGCCGCGGTTTTTTATCACTTCGAACATCTGCTGCGCCACGCTGTCGAGCTCGTCGAGCTTCACGCCGCCCTTCAAAAGGCGCGACATCGTCTCGTCGTCCACGTCCATGACCTGCGAATAGCGGATGTTTTCCCAGATGTTTTCCGCCTTTTCCAGATCGCCCATCACGATGAGCGAGCCGTTGAGCGCGCCGACGGAGGTGCCCGCGACGGCGTCGATCTTCACGCCCGCCTCACGCAGCGCCTTCCATGCGCCGATCTGGTACGCGCCCTTCGCTCCGCCGCCTTCGAGCGCGAGAGCGTAGGAGCGGGAGGTGTCGATGCGTAGTTTCATAGGGGATACGTCCTCCTTCCAAAATGTATAAAGGAAAAATTTTAAATTCTTGCCGCGCAGCCGAGCTCTTCGGCGAGCGCGTTGAGCGTATCGCGCAGCGCCGGAGCTACCGGCACGCCGTTCGCCGCGCTCTCGGCGGCGCGGCGCTCCTCCGGCTCGCCGGGGAGCAAAATCTCGCCGCCCGGCTGCGCCGGGGTGAGAGAAGTGACGCGCGAAAGGCTCTCCTCGCACAGAGCTTCAAACGTTTCGAGCGGCAGGAAGCGCTTTATATCCACGCAGCCGAAGATGTGCCCCGTTCCCGCCGGGCGCGAGAGATCGGAGAGAAGCCCCGTGCCGCCGAGAGCGCCGCTGCCCGTGAGCACGGCGCAGAGAAGCTCAATGAAGATCGCAAGCCCCGACCCCTTTGCGCCGCCGGCGGGAAGGAGCGTGCCGCCGTCGAGCACGGCGGCGGCGTCGGTCGTGGGCGCGCCGTGCGCGTCCAGCCCCCAGGTCTCAGGGATCGGCGTGCCGTTCAGCGCGGCGTAGCGGATCTTGCCGCGCGCTGCGGTGGAGAGCGCCATATCGAGCGCGAGGGGAGCCTTCCCCTCGCCGCGCGGCAGTGCCAGCCCGACCGGGTCGGTGCCGAGAAGCGGCTGCGCCGCGCCGTGCGGCGCCATGGCGCTGGCTGCCGAGGAAATGTTGAAAGCGAAAAAGCCGCGCCGCGCCGCGGGGATGGCGTACCATGCGCCCGTGCCGAAATGGTTGGAGTTTGCCACCGCTACGAACGAAACGCCGTATTCTGCGGCGAGCTCTTCCGCCTTATCGGATGCCTTCCGCCCGGCGAGCTGGCCGAGACCGTTCTGCGCGTCGAGCCGCGCCGTGCCGCCGGATTCCATCGTGAACGGCATCGGAACATTGCTTGCCGTCGCGCCCGAGCGGAGCCGGGCAATGTACTGCGGCAGACGCAGCAGCCCGTGCGACGTGACGCCCCGGCATTCGGCAAAGAGAATACTGTCGGTCAAAAGCGCGGCATCGTCCGCCGAAAGCCCCGCCGCGCGGCAGAGCGAAACGGAAAAATCGCGCAGCGCGGCGGTCTCGATGCGCTCGCTCATACGCGAACCTCCGCTTCGGCGACAAGCCCGCGCCCCTCGCCGCGGGCGAGCTGGCGCGCTTCGGGCAGATACCGCTCCAGCATTTCCATCACGATGGCGGCCTGCTGCGCCATGCGCGCGGCGTCCGCCTCCGTCGGCAGTGAGCCGTGGGCGGCGAGAGCGCTGTTGCCGATCTTGAGATACACCGGCGCGCAGCAGCGCACGATCTCGGGCGCTTCGTAGGTGCGGATGAACCCGCCGGAGCCCTCCGGACAGTCGGTGTGGACATCGAGCGGAACGGAAACGCTTGCGCGCAGCGCGCAGAGCATATCGAGCGAAAGATCGCGCACGGGGTTGATGCTGTCCGCGCCGCACTGCTCGAGCAGCCGGAACGATGCGCCGTTGCCGTGGCCGCAGTGGGCGCTCGCCTTGAGCACCGTGTCCGCGGGCAGCTCGCCGCTTTTCCGTGCCTCACTGAGCACCCAGAGCAGCCCCTCGTCGTATACGAGCAGCCCCCGGATGCCGAGATCGCACACGCGCTTCGCGTCCTCAAGTGCGCGGACGAGCTGTTCCTCGCCGCGCAGCCGGTAGCCGATGACGGCGCCCTGCCGCGAAAGGCGCGTGGCGGAGGTGTCATACGCGGCCCGCGGGCCGATCGACACGGTAAGCGCAGCGCCGCTGTCGCGGCAGAGCGCGGCATATTCGAGGAGCTCCGCGCGCGTGTGGCGGAACGCCCCGAGCGTTTCGTCGATGCGGTTGACCGTGACGCCGAGACGCTGCGTTTCGCGCAGCAGCGCCTTTGCCGCGGCAAAGGTGTTCACCGTGGGGATCTCCACGCCGAACTGCGCTCCGCCGGGAAATGTCGCCTCCGAGGTCGGAAGAGCGTGCAGATCGCCCCCCGGCAGACCCAGAGTGCGGAGAAACGCTCTCGATTTATCCATCATAACGGCATCGCTCCTTGTTCTAAGAGATACAGAAAAAGTATACCGCATTTTTCCTCCGTTGAAAAGACCTTGACGGGGAAAACCCTTCCGCCGCAAGAAAACGGAAACGGAGGGGTTTCCCCCTCCGTTGAGCTTGTCAAAAAAGTATTTTTGCCGACGTACACGCCGCCGGCAAAAATGCTTTGCACTTTATTTGCGCCTGCGGGCGCAAACTCTGCGAGGTCTTTTCGCTCATCGAGCGCCGCATCCGGCGGCTCTTCGCCGTGTACGCGCCGGAGACTCAGCGGTAATACTGCGCCTGCGCGTTCCAGAGCTGCGCATATTCGCCGCTCTCGTCCGCGAGCAGCGCCTCGTGCGCGCCCTGCTGGATGATCTTTCCGGCGTCAAACACGACGATCTCGTCGCAGAACTTGCACGAGGAGAGCCGGTGCGAAATGTAAATGGCGGTCTTGTCGCCGACCATGTCGTTGAGCTTTTCGTAGATCTCCGCCTCGGCGATCGGGTCGAGCGCGGCGGTCGGCTCGTCGAGAATGAGGAAGGGCGCATCCTTATAGAGCGCGCGGGCGATGGCGATCTTCTGCCCCTCGCCGCCGGAGACCTCGACGCCGTTCTCGTCAAAATCGCGGAAGAGGCTCGTCTCCGTCCCGAGCGGCAGCGCTTTGAGCCGGTCGCCGAAGCCGGCCTGCGCAAGCGCTTTCTCGGCTCTCGCGCGGTCATATTCCGGCGCGGCGGCCACGTTCTGCCCGAGCGAGAACGCCAGAAGCTGGAAGTCCTGGAACACAACGGAGAATACGTCCATATACTCCCGGTAATTATATTTCCGAATATCTATGCCATTGAGCAATATCTCGCCCTCGGTAGGGTCGTACAGGCGGCAAAGCAGCTTGATGAACGTTGTTTTGCCGCTGCCGTTCGGCCCGACGACGGCGAGCTTTTTTCCGATCTCAAACTTCACCGACAGATGGCGCAGCGCCCAATTCTCCGTGCCGGGGTAGCGGAAGGAAACATCGCGGAACTCGATCTCGTACTTTCGGTCGGAGCGCTTCTCTGTCGTGAGCGAGCCCTGATACATCTCGTTCGGCGTATCGAGGAAGGCGAAGAGATCCTGCAGAAACGGCGCGTTGCTGCGCACGTCGCCGCCGAATACGACGAGCTGCGAGAGATGCCCGGAAAGGGCGGTGAGCGCGGAGACATACTGCACAACGCCGCCCGCGCCGAACGCGCCCGCGAGCGCCTTGCAGCAGACGAAGAGGTACGCCACCGCGGTGAACAGCACGGAGAACGAAGCGCTCACGATCATCAGCACACCGCCGCGGCCCCACGCAAGCTTTGCGAACGGGCCGTTCGTACTGAACGGCGTGTCGGACGAAGCATAGCTCTCGCAGATGTCCTGCTGGTTATACATGCGGATGTCGCTCGCGCGGTCGCGGTCGCTGATCGCCATGACCGCAAAGAAGTTGAAAAACCGGTTGCCGAGCCGCGCGAGCGGCGCGAGCTCTGCCGTGAGCATCGAGGCGCGGTTCATGCACAGCGACGGCAGCACCGAGAGCAGAGCAAGCAGCAGCAAGCAGCCGAGCAGAAACAGCGGATGGTTCAGCACCGTCCACGCCCCGGCGCTTTCCGGCACGCGCTGCGTGAAGAGCGTCACGGTGAGGGCGACAACGCCCAGAACACCAAAAACGGACATCGGCAGCTTCGTCTCCACATCGAGCACGCGCCCCAGACCGTAGCCGGACCATTTTTCGTTCTGGAGGATCTGGGAGAGATCGTCGTGCGTTTTGGGATCGTCCAGCCGGGGGAAGTCCATGTCCAGCAGCTTGTTGGCGTAGATCTTCTGGTTGATATAGAAGCTGTTGTCGTACAAAACCGTCTGCCGGCGCTCGAGCGCGGCGGTGATGAGCGGCAGCAGCGCCGCCGCGGCGACGGCGGCAATAGCAAGCACCGTGAGCCGGTGCACGTCCCGCGTGCCCGTCAGCTCGCCGATGATCTGCGCGGAAAGGTAGATCAGCACATACGGCGAGAGCGATTTGAACGCGGCGTAAAGCCAGTTGACCGCGTGCAGCGCGGGCCGTTCGGCATAAAAGAGCTTCGCCGCGCGGCGGTGCAGCCGCCACGCCTCGCGCGAGGATACTTTTTTCTTATTCTCTTCCATCGTTTTCGCCCTCCTCCCGGTAATACTTGCTCTGCACTTCAAAGAGCCCGGCATATTTTCCGCCGCGCGCGAGCAGCTCCTCGTGGCTGCCCTGCTCGGCGATGACGCCGCCGTCGATGAGCAGAATGCGGTCGCAGAAGCGCGTCGAGGCAAGGCGGTGCGAGATGAACACGCTCGTCCGCCCCACGGTCATGGCGGCGTATTTCTGATAGATATCGTTCTCGGCGATGGGGTCGAGCGCGGCGGTCGGCTCGTCGAGCAGCAGGATGGGCGCGTTCTTATAGAGCGCTCGGGCGAGCATGAGCCGCTGCATTTCGCCGCCGGAGAGCAGCACGCCGTCCTCGAACACCTCTCGGCCGATGTGCGTTTTGAGATCGTCCGGCAGCGCCGCCACGCGCTCCGTGAGCCCCGCCTTTTCGAGACATTCGCGCACGCGCGCCTCGTCGATGCCCTCGCGCGTCTGCGCGACGTTTTCCTCCAGCGTCGCTTCGAGCACCGAGAACTTCTGGAACACGGCGGTGAAGAGCGTGTAGTACTCCTGCCGGTTGAACTCCCGGATATCCTCGCCATTTAAGAGCACGCGCCCCTCGGTCGGGTCGTAAAAGCCGCAGAGCAGCTTTACGAGCGTCGTTTTGCCGGCGCCGTTTAAGCCCACAACGGCGAGCCGCTCGCCGGGATGCACCGTGAGATCGATGCCATGCAGCGTGTCCGCCTCCGCGCCGGGATAGCGGAAGGAGACGTTTTCCAGCCGCAGCTCGTATTTCCCGTCCGCACACTCCGGCAGGGACTTGCCGCCCTCCATGCGGAAGGGCTCCGGCAGCTCGAGAAATTCACGCAGGGTACAGAGCTCGAGGCTCTGCCGCCGCAGCGTGCCGAGCTCGGTGAGAATGCCGTTGAGCTGCTCGGTATACGCGCCGACGGCGGAGAAGCACAGCAGAAAGTCGCCCGCGCCCATTCCCCCGGCGAGCGTCTGGCGCAGCAGGAAGTAATAGGCAAGGCCGTTTCGCACGGCGGTGAGCACGGCGTCGATCACGTTCGTCCAGAAATACACCCGCTCGCGCCGCTCGACGAAGGCGTCGATCGCGCGGAGCGTTTTATCGTATACGGCTTCGAGCCACGGGCGCATGCCGAAAATGCGGATGTCCTTGCCGAGAACGGTGCTCTGTGCCTTGTCGGAAACATAGTCCATTTTCTTTTCGAGCGCGGCGGCCTCGTCGCGGTGGCGGTAGCCCCACTCGTTGATGCGCCGGTTGACGAAATACTCCGCCGCGGTCGTCACGGTGAGCGCGGCGAGAAGCCATACGCTCGTATTCGTGAGCAGCAGCAGATACACTACAAAGCTCAGCGCCGCGGTGAGAAACTTCTGCTCATCCACCCAGAGCGCCTCGCTCGCGCAGCGGTTATTTATGGTCGCGCGTACGGCCTGCTCCTGCAGCTTGAGAACTTCCGGGTCCTCGGAGAGCGGATAGGACATCACGCAGGTCTTGTAATGGATCTTGCGAATGAGCGCAAGGCGCACATCCACCCGCGCGAACATCGGCGCGTGCTCCAGATAGGCGCTGACCGCCGAGCACACGAGCAGCACCCCGGCGAGCACGGCGATCGTCGCGAGAATACGCGAAAAGCCCGCCCCTTCCTCTACGCAGCGGACGATCTCCGGCGCGAGCAGGAGACCCGAAATGCCCGTGCCCGCCATGGCGAGCGCTTTTATGACAGCGAATACCGGCACATCGTCCCGGTGCGCCGCGTGCGCCTGCCGCAGCATCCAGAGCATGTTCTGCCCCAGACGGTAGCGCGGCTTTTTCGTTTTTTCTTTCATCGAAACCACCTCTTCTTTGCGAGGATAACACTATCATAAAACTTCGTCCCCGGCGCAGACCGGGGACGAATTGCCTGTTTTCGGGGATGAACCGCTTTTCACACCTGCGGGAGCAGTATCTCGGTCGTGAACGCGCCGTCCTCGCTGTTGCGGGAGAGATACCCGTCCAGCCGCGCGACGATATCGTCGATGCGCACGAGACCGAAGCCGTGCCCCTCGCCCTTCGTGGTGTGGAAGCGCCCGCCGGTCTTTTCCAGCTTCTTTCCGGCGGTGAAGTTTGTGAAGGAGATATAAAGCTGCGTGCCCTTCATGTCCATGTACACGCGGATGAGCCGGTCCTTTTCCGGCAGGGCCATGCTCGCTTCAATGGCATTATCGAAGAGATTGCCGAGAATGCAGCAGAGATCGAGCTCCGACATTTTGAGCTTTACGGGGATGTGCGCGTCGGCCTGCACCGTGATGCCGCGCGATTTGGCGAGGGATATTTTGCTGTTCAAAATGGCGTCCGCCATGGCGTTGCCGGTTTTGACGACGGTGTCCACGGTGTTCAGATCGGTGTCCAGCTCGTCGAGATAGGCGCGGATGGCGTCCATGTCGCCCTTGGCGGCGAACGCCTTGAGCACCTGAATATGATTCCGGTAGTCGTGCCGCCAGCCGCGGATCTGGCGGTACATGTTCTCCACCTCTTTATAATGCGTGTCCACCAGCTCGCGCTGGTAGGCTTCGAGCTGCTTATCGACGCGGCGGGAAAAAAGGCTCATGCTCTCACCTCTCAATGATACGCGATAATGGCGCGGTTGAGCGCTTCGTAAGCGCCGCGCGGGAGCGGGACGGCCGCGCCGTCGGATAAGATTGCGTCCGTTTTCGTCACGCGGCGGATGTACGAAAGATTCACGATCGCCGCGCGCCCGATGCGGAAAAACCGCTCGTCCAGCTCGTCCGAGAGCGCGCCGAGCGTTTTCTTTACGGTATAATCCCGCTTCGCGTGGACGGTCGTGTAGTTTTTCTCCACATCGAGATAGCGTATTTCATAAAGCGGCACGCGGAAGATCTCGCCGCCGCACTCGAGCGTGAGCGCGCGGCTGTCGCTGCGCAGCTTCGCCGCGGCGCGGTCGAGCACCTCGAAGAGCTTTTCCTCGCGGACGGGCTTTACGAGATAGTGCAGCGCCGCCACGTCGTACCCCTCGGCGATGTAGTCCGTGTAGCCGGTGATGAAAACGATCTGCACGGCGGTGTTCTCCGCGCGGACGCGCCTGGCCATCGTCACGCCGTCCATGCCGCCCATCTCGACATCGAGCAGCAGAAGGTCAAAATTCTTGTCCTCGTCGTAGGCGAAGAGGAACGCCTCGGCGGAGGGGAACATCTCGAGCGCGACGCTCTCTTCCCGGCTCTCACCCCATTCGCGGACATACTGCGCGACGAGCTGCGCGTCCTCGGCGCGGTCGTCGCAGATAGCGGCTCGCATATTCTCCCCCCTCACGATGTTTTTTCCATAGTATTCAATTCGCAAACGCTTGTCAAACTAAAAATGTGTATGGTATACTGAATCAATATGGAAAAGATGATGCATTCGTATATAATCTCCGGCGACGGAGACGCGGCGCGCTCTCGCGCGCGGGAAATGGCGGCGGCGGCGCTCTGTGAGAGCAGCGGCGCGAAGCCCTGCCGCGCTTGCCGCCACTGCCGCAAGGTGTTCCAGGGCGCGTTCCCCGGCATCCATCCGGACGTGGCGCTCGTCGAGCGCGCGGCGGACAAGTCCGGCAAGCTGCGGCGCGAGATCACCGTCGATCAGATCCGCGCGCTCGCCGTGGACGCTGCCGTGCTGCCGAACGAGGCCGACGGCAAGGTATACATCTTTCCCGAAGCGGACACGATGAACATCGCCGCGCAGAACGCTTTCCTGAAGCTGCTCGAAGAGCCGCCGCGCGGCGTCATGTTCCTTCTCTGCGCCGAAAGCCGCGAAAAGCTGCTCGAAACGGTGCAGTCGCGCTGCGGCGAGATCCGGCTCGCGGGCGGGACTGTTGCGCCGGAGAATGAGCGCGCCCGCGGCTATCTTGAAGCACGGCTCGACCGCGCGGAGCTTCTGCGCTGCTGCACGGCGATGGAAAAGCTCGATAACGCGCAGCTTCTCGAGGTCGTTACCGCGGCGGAGGAGCTCGCCGTGAAGCTCGTTTCCGACCGGCGGGAGCTTCTCGCGCTCGAAGCGTTTCTCCGCCGCGCGGAGGAATATCTCCGGCTGAATGTCGGCCCGAAGCACGTGACCGGTTATCTATCCACCTATCTGCCGGACGGCAAATGACCTCCGGCGCTCACACATCAGGAAATGAGGAAAATCCCGTGACAGAAGTAATCAGCATAAAATTCCGCGGCCGCGGCAAGACGTACTATTTCGACCCCGCCGGCGTGACCGCGAGGACGGGCGACACGCTCGTTGTGGAAACGTCCAAGGGCATGGAGCTTGGCGAGTGCGTCAAGGGAAATCACATGGTCGGGGACGGCGACTGCGTGCAGCCGCTGCGTCCCGTCGTGCGCCGCGCCACGCCGGACGATCTGCGCATCGCGGAGCTCAACCGCAAGCGCGAAAAGGAAGCGCTCGGCATCTGCCGGGAGCTCATCGAAAAGCACAAGCTCGAAATGAAGCTCGTGGACGTCGAGTGCTCGTTTGAGGGGAATAAAATTCTCTTCTTCTTCACCGCCGACGGGCGCGTGGACTTCCGCGAGCTCGTAAAGGACCTTGCGGGCGTGTTCCGCACGCGCATCGAGCTGCGGCAGATCGGCGTGCGGGACGAGGCGAAGATGCTCGGCGGTCTCGGCATCTGCGGGCGGCCCTTCTGCTGCCACCAGTTCCTCGACGACTTCCAGCCCGTCAGCACCAAAATGGCGAAAACGCAGTCGATGTCGCTCAACCCGGTGAAGATCTCCGGCACGTGCGGGCGGCTGATGTGCTGCCTGCGCTATGAGCAGGAGGCGTATGAGGACCTTTTGAAGCACGTGCCGAAAAACGGCGCGTTCGTCCAGACCGAGGACGGCTACGGCAGCGTCACGCTCGTCAATCTCCTGCGCCAGAACGTCAAGGTAAAGCTGGACGGCCCGGGCGAAGCGCAGATCCGCACCTACGATGCCGACGAGATCGCCGAGATCCCCGGCGGCCGCCCGGCGGAGGGCCAGCCCCTGCCCGACCTTCTCCGCAACAAGCCCAAAAAGGTCAAGGAAGAGAACGCCGAGCCGGAGACGAACGGCTGGATCATGCCGTCGATGATCGTGGAGGACGTGTGCACCGCGTCCGCCGCGCCGCAGAGCGCGGAGAAGCCCTCCGGCGAGAAGAAAAGCAGCCGCTCCCGCCGCCGGAAGCGCGGCGGCGCGAATGCCGAACGGTCCGAGCGCACCGAAAGAGCCGAGCGTCCGGAACGTACCGAAAGAGCCGAGCGCCCCGAGCGCGCGGAAAAGAAGCCGGAGCGCAGCGAGAAAAAGCCCGCCGGGGAAAACCGCAGCGCGCGCCGCGGCGGTGAAAAGCCGCCGGTGAGCGCCGCCCCCGCCGGGGACAAGGACGCCTGGATGCGCCGCTATATCAAGAGGTGAGAATATGTCATACGACGGTATCATCATGCAGCGGGCCATTGCCCGTTTCGACCAGGCCCGCCAGCGCCGGGAGGCCGAGCTGGACCAGCGCCGCCGGGAGGTCTTTGCCCGCCAGCCCCGCCTGCGGGACATCGACCGCACCCTCCGCACCACCATGAGCCGTATCGTGGCCGCCGCCGCCAAAAAGGGCGAGGACCCGCTGCCCGCCCTGCGGGTCCTGCGGGACGAAAATCTCTCCCTGCAGCGCGAGCGCGCCGCCCTGTTGGAGGACATTGGCTATCCCGCCGACTACCTGGAGGACAAGCCCGCCTGTCCCCTCTGCGGCGACACCGGCTATACCCGGTCCGGCGTCTGCGCCTGTCTGAAGCAGTACTACGCCCGCGAGCAGCTGGCGGAGCTCTCCCGGCTTCTTCCCTTGGGCGAAGCCCGGTTCGACACCTTCCGCTTCGACCTGTACGACAGCGCCGTGTGGGACAGCTACGGCGTTTCGCCCCGGGCCAACATGGAGCGCAACTTCGACGTCTGCCGGGACTTTGCCCGCCAGTTCTCCCGGGGCAGCGGCAGCCTGCTGCTCTCCGGCGGCACCGGTCTGGGCAAGACCTTCCTCTCCGCCTGCATCGCCCGGGAGGTCAGCGATGCCGGCTTCTCCGTGGTCTACGACACCGCGATCAGCGTTTTCTCCCGCTATGAGGACGCCAAATTCCGCCCCGACGAGGTCAGCGATGCCGACGTCCGCCGCTGCGAGAGCTGCGACCTGCTGATCCTGGATGACCTGGGCACCGAGATGACCACCGCCTTTGTCCAGAGCGCCCTCTATCAGATCGTCAACGGCCGTATGCTCTCCGGCAGGTCCACCATCATCAGCACCAACCTGGCCCCGGAGGAGCTGGGCCATCGCTACGGCGCGCCCATCCTCTCCCGTATCGAGGGTGCCTACCAGATCCTGCCCTTCTTCGGCGAGGATATCCGCACAAAGCAGTGACCGCCGCACCCGTCCCGACAGGGGCGGGTGCATTTTTTTATTTCCCGACGGTCTTCGCCCGCTTTCGACAGGCCTCCCGCCGTACAATAGGCGAAAAAAAGGAGGCGACCGCCATGAAAAAAGACCAGAAGACCGATTTCCTCTCTACCCGTGTGCGATACATACCCATCAACGATATCCGTCCCAACCCCCAGCAGCCCCGCCGCCGGTTCGACTCGGAGAGTTTGCAGGAGCTGGCGGCCAGCATCGCCGCCTACGGCATTCTGCAGCCGCTCACCGTCCGGCAGCAGGGCGCAGTCTACGAGCTGGTGGCCGGCGAGCGCCGCTGGCGGGCGGCGCGGATCGCCGGGCTGCGGCAGGTGCCCTGTCTGCTGGCCCGGGTAGATGAGGAGGACGCCGCCCTGCTGGCCCTGATCGAGAACCTCCAGCGCCGCGACCTGGACTACATGGAGGAGGCGGCCGCCATCGCCCGCCTGCTCCGCCGCTACGGGCTCAGCCAGCAGCAGGCGGCGGAAAGGCTGGGCCGCAGCCAGTCTGCCGTGGCCAACAAGCTGCGCCTGCTGCGGCTGGAGGAGCCGGTGGCGGACGCCCTGCACCGCTACGGCCTGACCGAGCGCCACGCCCGTGCCCTCCTGCGTCTGGAGGACCCGGAGCAGCGCCTTGCCGCCGTCGAACACATCGGCAAAAACCAGCTGAACGTCGCCGATGCCGAAGGTTACATAGACCGTCTGGTCACACAGAACCAGACGACGCAGCCCCGCCGCCGCAGCGCGTATATCATCAAGGACGTCCGGCTGTTCCTCAACAGCGTGGACCGGGGCGTCCGGCTCATGCAGACCGCCGGCGTCGGCGCCAAAGTCTCCCGCCGGGACACGGAGGACGCTATCTGCCTCACCGTCACCATTCCCCGCGCAAAGCCGCAGAAAGATGTGTCGTAACGCTTTTGTAACCCATTCCTTGACAAACCGTGATACAATGCAGTAACGGCACGGCATTTTGCCGGTATTGCCCAAACCTGATGATACAAAGGAGGGGACACCATGAGCGACGAGTTGAATATGTCCTCTGTTACCGCCGATCCCGCGCCGGAGACGGCCGGCAAGCGCGCGGCCCCGGAAGAAAAGCCTCCCAAGACCCCCGGCAAAAGAGCCGGACTGATCATCGGCATCGCCGCGGCGGTGCTGGTGCTGGCCTACGCGGGCTGCTGTGTGGCCGCCAACGCGCTGTATTCCCACACGGCGTTTCCCAACACCTCCGTGCTGGGCATGGATGTGTCCGGCCTGTCGGCGCAGGAGGCCGAGCAGCGCTGGACGGAGCAGGGGAGTGCCCTGCTGGACGGCATGACCATCCGCCTGACCCGTGACGGGCAGGAGATCGGCAGCACCACCCTTTCCGACCTGGGCGTCGCCGTTCTGCCCGTCTATGTCTCCAAGGCTGCCGGCTGCGACGTGCAGGACCGGGGCTGGGGCAGCGATGTGACCGCGTTCCTCCGCGGCGGCTGGCGCTTTATCGAGAGCTGGTTCAGGGCCGTGGATGTCACGCCCCAGCTGGACGTGGACGAGGCGAAGCTTACCGCCGCCTGTGAACAGCTGTCCGACACCGTGGGCTGCACCGTAACGGACGGCGGCTACCGGCTGGCGGAGGGTGAGGGCCTGTACATCACCAAGCCGCAGGACGGCGAGAAGCTGGACGCGGCGGCGCTGCGCGCCGAGTTGGCGCAGCGCTTCGAGAGCCGCGACCTGTCCGCGGCAGCCCGGTCCGTGGAATGTGTGTTCGCGGCCCACACCGCCGCGCCCATGGACGTGCAGGCGCTCCACGACGAGATCGCCGGCACCATGGCCGCCGCCATCTGCGACAAATCCACCGGCAAGCCCACCCAGTCCCGCGTGGGCGTACAGTTCGATGTGGAGACGGTGCAAAAGCAACTGGACGCCGCCCAGCCGGGCGAGGAATTCCTGGCTGACGCCCAGGTGCAGTTCCCGCCCGCCGCCACCGAGGAGCTGGAGCAGGCCATGTTCCGGGATGTGATCGGCACCTGCACGACCACCTGCGCCGGCCCCTGGGGCCGCCGCCAGAACATCAAGCTGGCCTCCGCCGCCATCAACGGCCGTATCTATAACCCCGGCGAGGAGTTCTGGTACAACGCCACTGTGGGCCAGCGCACCGAGGCCCGGGGCTTCCAGCCCGCCGCCGCCTACTCCGGAGGCAAGACCGTCACCTCCATCGGCGGCGGTATCTGCCAGGTATCCTCCACGCTGTACTATTCCGCCCTCATGGCGGACCTGCAGATCGTCTTGCGCTACGCCCATATGTTCGACCCCGGCTATATGCCCGTCACGGGCTGTGACGCCACGGTCAGCTGGGGCGGCCCGGACTTTGCTTTCCGCAACAGCACCAACTATCCCATTAAGATCACCACCAGCTACAACGACGAGACCAACCAGCTGACCATCACCCTGCTGGGTACCAAGACCGACGACCACTATGTGGAGATGACCAACCAGTTCCTCTCCTACTCCGAGCGCAAGACAGTCTATCAGGAGTCCGAGCGCATCGCCCCCGGCACCACCGAGGTGGAGCAGTACGGCCACAACGGCTACGCCGTCCAGACCTACCGCAACGTCTACGCCGGCGACGGTACGCTCCTCCGCAGCACCAAGGAGGCGTACAGCGACTATGACCGGGCCGACAAGATCATCCTGGTCGCCCCCGGCGAGCTGCCGCAGTAAATAAAGAAACAGCCCCCTGCCGGGGGCTGTTTTCTGCTTTCGCTGTGTCTTCGCCGGGAGCAGACAGAGAAAAAGACCGGCGAAAGCCGGTCTTTTCTTTCTGCGTATCATTCTCTCCGCAGGGCTTCGATGGGGTTCAGCTTCGATGCCTTCATGGCCGGCACCAGGCCGAACACCACGCCGATGACCATGGAGAAGGCCACGGCGATGATGCACGCCGGTATGCTGATGGCCACCGGTGTCCCCATGATGTGGGACATCATCTCCGCCAGGCCGATGCCCGTGGCCACGCCCAGTATGCCGCCCATGCTGGTCAGCACCGCCGCCTCCGTCAGGAACTGCCAGAGGATGCGGCTCTGCTGCGCGCCGATGGCGATCTTCAATCCGATCTCGCGGGTGCGCTCTGTCACGGACACCAGCATGATGTTCATCACGCCGATGCCGCCCACTACCAGAGAGATGGCGGCGATCCAGATCAGCTGCTTGTTGGTGGACTCCGACAGGCTTTGCAGATCGCTGGCCTGCTGCAGAAGGTCCTTGGACTCGTACTTGTACTTCGTGGTCCGGATGGCGTTCTCGTTCAGGTACTTGGCCACATTGTCGCCGGCGGCGGTCATGTCGTTGGTGCTGGTGGCCCGCACCGCCGCGTACTGGGGCTCATCATACCGGTACGGCACCGACCAGCACACGTCCGGGATGAAAATGGTCCCCGCTGTGCTGCCGGCGTACATCTGATAATCCTTAAAGTTGTTGATCACCGGTCCGCTGCTGGACCGGGAGGACACCACACCCACCACGGTGAACGGCATCCCGTTGATCTCGATGGTGCCGCCGATGGGGTTCTCGCCCTGGAACAGCGACTTTGCCGACTTTGCGTCGATCAGCGCCACATTCCGCCGGTTCTCATAGTCCGCCGCCGTGAAGGAGCGTCCGTAGTTCACCGCGTAGTCCACGGCCGTCAGATAGTGGTCGTCCACGCCGTACAGCGAACCGCTGAACGCCGTATTGCCCACGTATACGTTGTCGCACCAATCCCGGGAGTAGTACATACTCACCAGCGACACGCTGCCCAGCTTCTCCATCTCATCCCGCATCTCCCGGGTCACTGGGTCGATACCCTCCGGCAGCGCCGAGTAGTTCAGGTCGAAATAGTTTTGGCTGTCCGTGGCGCCGATGGTCACCCGCACCACGTTGTTGCCCGCGCCGATCAGGTTCTGCTTGATCTGTTCGTTGGTGCCCTGAATGGTGGACACGATGGTGATGATCGCGGCGATACCGATAATAATGCCCAGCATGGTCAGAAACGACCGCAGCTTGTGGCTCCACACGCCCTGAAAGGCGAGATTTATATTTTCCAACATATGGTTATCCCGCCTCCTTTATATGCCGTAGTTGTACAGCTGGTCGGTCGTGGCCTCCTGGGTGTGGGCACCCTCCACCACGTCGCGTCCATAGGGGAACGCCACATAGTCGTCGATGGTCAGCCCGCCCCGTATCTGGGTGTAGCTGCCCCACAGATCCCGGCCGGTCTGTACCCACCGCTGCTCCAGTCTGCCGTCCTCGCCCCGGGCCATCACATAGCTCTTGCCGTTGTCGGTCCGGATAAACATACTCTGCAGATACAGTGAGCTGCCGCTTTCTTCCGCGCTGGTGTCCTTCTGGTACTGTATATCCACATAGTCATTGGGCTGCAAATTCGCGTCCTCGGTGACAAACACCTTGAAGGGGTAGTAGGACACGTTACTGTTGCCGTCGCCCCAGTTGTTGCCGTTGCTGGTGGGATAGTCGTCGATGGACACGATGGTGCCCTCGCAGGCCGCTCCGGTCATCCAGCTGCTGATGGATACGCTGTCGCCCACCTGCACGCTGCCCAGATCCATCTCGCTGAGGGTGCCGGTGACGTAATATCCGCCGCCGCCGGACAGCTCCACCACGGCCTCGCTGTTGTTATAGGCCTCGTCCGGGTCCCGCACGGCCTTCACCGTGCCGTCGAACTCCGCGTACACGTTGCCGTCGCCCAGCTCCGCCAGCTTCTTGTCCAGCTTCAGCTTCGCCACCTTCAGGTTGACCTCCTGCTCCTTTACCGCCTGAGCCTTCTCCAGAATGGCCTTGTTCAGATCCAGCTGGGTCATGGAGGTATCCAGCAGCTCGTCGATCTGGGCGATCTTCTTCTGCAGGTCCTGGATTTCCTTGGTGTTGTATTCCCGTGCCTTTTCGGGATAGTCGGGCATACCATTCAGCAGTTCCAGGGAAATTTTCTTCTCAGCTGCGGCGGGCTTGTCGTTGTTGTCGCTGCCATTGCCTTCGTTGGCCAGTACGGTGACGGTGGTCTGACCGGAACCGGTGTCCTCGCCGGAGCTGGTATTGCCGCCGGTCTCACCGCCAGGGGTGGGGTCGGGAGCTGCGTTTACCAGCTTCAGGTGCAGGCCCCAGCTCTCTGTAATGGCGCCGCCGGCGATGTCGCCCTCCCGCTTGAAGGCAACGATATAGGCTTCCGTTTTCTCTGCCAGCAGCGTTTCCAGCGTGGTCTGATCCAGTGTCAGTGTGCCGGTGTAGATGTAGTACAGGGGCTTATCCTTGGTGTTGCCAAGATTGCCCTCCACGGTGACAAAACCGGGGGTTACCGGGTCTTTGTACCCGGCGGCCTTGTCCGCATCCTCTATCAGCTTATCCAGCTTGCTCTGCAGGCCGTTGCGCTCCGCCTGCAGCGTCTCCTTGTTCTTCGCCTTCTTCAGCAGCTCCAGCTCGTTCTTCATGACCTCCAGGTTCTCCGTCTGCCGGTCATAGTCGATTTTGGCGCGCTCCACGGTGGCCTGTGTCAGGGTGGAGTCATAGCTCACCAGCACCGTGCCCTTCTTGACGCTGTCGCCCTCCTTGACCCACACCTTCTTCACCGTCTGGCTCTGGGAGATGTAGATCTTCTGCAATTTGTCCGTGGTCACCATGCCGCTGGTGTTGGAGGTGTCCCCCCAGTAGTCGGTCATGGCGCACTCGTTGACGGCGTATACGTTCACGTCGCCCCGCTGGGCGTTCCGGGCGATGGTCAGTCCGCCCCACACCGCGCCGCACACGCCCACCACGCAGGCGGCGGCGATAATGCCCTTTTTCAGCTTTTTGCTCATGCGCGGCTTCTCACCGTCGGGGCGCTTTTCGCCGATATGCAGCTTTTCCCGCAGCGTCAGCTTCTCACTCATAGTCGTCACCTCCCGACAGTACGCCGTCCCGTATGGTCATGACCTTGGCGGCGTGGTTGGCGATGGAATGGTCGTGGGTGATCATGATGATGGTGGAGCCGCCGTCATGCAGCTGCTGGAACAGCTCCATCACCGCCGCGCCGCTTGCGCTGTCCAGCGCGCCGGTGGGCTCGTCGGCCAGCAGCAGCTTCGGCTTGCCCACGATGGCCCGTGCGATAGCCACCCGCTGGCACTGTCCGCCGGACAGCTGGTCCGGCCGGTGGTCCACCCGGTCGGAAAGCCCCACCGTCTCCAGCGCGGCCCGGGCGCGCTCCAGCCGTTCCGCCTTCTTCACCCCACCGTACAGCAGGGGCAGCGCCACGTTTTCCAGCGCCGTCAGCTTCGGCAGCAGATTAAAGCTCTGGAACACGAAGCCCAGCTCCTTGTTCCGCACCTCCGCCAGCTGCTTGTTGTTGCAGGTGGTCACGTCCCGTCCGCCCAGCAGATAGCTGCCGCTGGTGGGCACGTCCAGACACCCGATCAGGTTCATCAGCGTGGTCTTGCCGCTGCCGGAGGGACCCATGATAGCCAGGTATTCCCCCTCCTCCACGTCAAGGTTCACGTTTTTCAGGATATGTGCAACGCCCTTACCCATGGGGTAGTCCTTGCATATATCGCGCATTTCCAAAATCATGCTCAGCCCTCCATCGGCGGAATGACCGCTGACGCGGAGGCGGCCTCGCCGCCGGGAATCACGGCTGCGGTGCTGCCGTCGTCCGTGACGGTGTCGTTCTCAGCGGGCATATCGCCGCCGTCCATGCCGTCCATGGGCACGTTTTCGTCGATTTTTTCACCGCCGCCCTCGGGGTATACCTCGCCGCCGCTGGCGCTGGGGTCAAAGGTGGCGTCGTCATAGGTGATGCACGTCATGCCCGCCTTCAGGCTGTCGTCGGGATAGGCGATGTAGTCCTCCGCCGTCAGGCCGTCCGTCACGGGATAGGTGTCCGTCTCCGTGTTGTACTCGCCCAGGGTGATGCTCCGCTTCTCCAGCTTGCCCTTGCTGTTCTGAGCCCACACCCAGGGCTTGCCCTCGGCGTCGTTGATGAAGTAGCTGGGCAGGTTGATCAGGCTCTCGTCCTGGGTGTCCTCCTGACCGTAGTCCGGCTCTATGTACACGTGCTGGCCCATCAGCAGGCCCTCGCCGTCGCCCTCCAGCGTCACATAGAAGGGGTACTTGCTGGACATGGCCGTGTCGCTGTCGCCGTAGTCGCTGCGGCTCTGCTGGGCGTTGTTCCAGTCGATGGAGCTGATACTGCCCTTCCACGTCTGGTCGCTGACCCGGGAACGGATGACCACCGCCGTGCCCTCGGTCAGCACGCTGGCGTTGTTCTCATTCACATAGCCCTTGATGCGGAAGCCGCCCGTCTCCACGATGGTCATGAACGGCAGGGCGTTGCCGGAGTTGTCCGTGCCGCCGTCCGGGTTCAGGGACTGCACCTCGCCGTCCACCGGGGACTTGACGGTGCTGTCGGCGGTGTTGGCCTTCAGCTTCTCAATGTCCTTTTTCTTGGTGGCGATGTTGGCCTTCGTCTCCAGCACCTTCACGTTCTGCTCCCGCAGATCCAGGGCGTACTGCCGCTTGGTGGCGTCGTCATAGGTGCTGTCCATCAGCTTCTGTATACGCTCCAGCTCCGCCTGCTGGTCCTCCAGCGTGGCGTTCAGCTGCTCCAGCTCCAGCTGGGCCATCTCCAGGTCGGTGCGGATCTGGCTGAGGTCATAGGTCAGCAGCACGTCGCCCTTTTTCACGCTGTCGCCCACCTTCACCTTGATGGTGTCGATGGTCATGGCGTCGTTTTTCTTGATGGTCGTCTCGCCCAGCGGGCTGACGATGCCTGCGAACCGGTCCGCCAGACCTACGGACCCCAGCCCGCAGATCATGGACACCGACTGCACGGAGGCCTCGCCCTCCGCTGCGCCGCAGCCGGACACACAGCCCAGCAGCATCACCAGCGCCAGTACAAAAGCCGCTTTTTTCATGTCGTGTTCTCCTTTTTCCTTCCCGCGCGCCCGCGGGATGATTTTCCTATTTACTTAGACGGCAGAAATTGTCATTCCGTTCCGCCGCTGCCCCCGACAATATCATATCATGCGCCTGCCCCTCAAAATGTGAACAAATCGTGAACACACGCTTAAGACCTTACTAAGGTTCCGTATCAAAACGGTGGCAAAACGCCCCGCGGAATATTGACAGCGTGCGGGGGAGTGTCCTATTATTATGGTGTGCCGTGTCCATCCCGGACATCTTACCGGTGTACGGGTGCCTTTTCGGCGGACACGGCCCGCGTACGATACCACCGGCAGGAGGTTTTGCCATGAACAAAAAACGTATCCGCCAGATGGACCTGGCCCTGCGCCGCCGCCTTTCCGACCGTCCCGCCGCGGACTATTTTGCCCCCGGGAACGCCCTGCTCCGCGCCATTGAGACCGAGGGCTATATGCAGCGCTTTGCCGGGCTGTTCAGCGGCGCGCGCCTCCGCTGCGCCGACGTGCTGGCCCTCTGCCGCCCGGAGCTGGAGACGCTGTGCCCCGGCGAACCGTCCGAGGGCTGGCTGGCCTATGCCTACGACTATGCCCGCCGCCTGCTCTACCCGGAAAAGACCGATGCGGAGCCCTTCGCCCCCGGTGCGGTGTTCCTGCTGTCGGTGCTGCAGGTGCTGTTTGCCGCCGAGGCGGAGCTGCTGCCCCACGACCCGGCCTGGACCTTCGATTTCCTGACCGATGATGAGCTGGCCGGCAGTCCCTGTGCCCCGTCCTATCAGCGCTTCCTGCGCCTGTGGAGGCGGGAGTTCGTCTATGAGCTGATGCGTTTGGGACTGGAGGTCACGCCCTACCGCACCCTTGAGCATATCGCCGGTGTCCACCACCTCGCCGTCACCGCCGCCCGCGCCCTGCGGAAAAGCGGCGTGGCCGTGGACGTGGCCCTGGTCTCCGGCGCCGCCGCCGGCCACGATCTGGGCAAGTTCGGCTGCCGCCCCGGCGAGCGCGTGCCCTACCTGCACTATTTCTACACCGACCAGTGGTTCCGCCGCCGCCGGATGACCGATATCGGCCACGTGGCCGCCAACCACTCCGTCTGGGACCTGGAGCCCGACTACCTCTCCGTGGAGGCGCTGCTGCTGATCTACGCCGACTTCCGCGTCAAGCAGCTCCACGATGCGCAGGGCCGGGAGATCACACGTATCTCCACCCTGGCTCAGGCCTTTCAGGTGATCCTGGATAAGCTGGATGACGTGGACGGCGAGAAGCAGAAGCGCTATACCCGGGTCTACGCCCGGCTGGAGGACTTTGAGCAGTTCATGGTCAGCTGCGGCGTGGATGTCACCATGTCCGGCGGCGATACGCCCCCTCTGCCGGAGAAGCACACCGCCCTCATGACCGACGACGAGGCCCTCCGCGCCCTGACGCTCCGCTGCGTGGGCCACAATATGGAGCTGATGCACCGCCTCACCGATCAGCGCAGCTTCGCCCGTCTGCTGGAGGAGGCCCGCGGCGAGACGGATTGGCGCCGTCTCCGCGCCTATCTGGCGGTGATGGAGTCCTACTCCCTCTATCTGCATATCCCACAGAAGGTCCAGACCCTGACGTTCCTCTACGAGCTGCTGATGCACCGCGAGGGCGATATCCGCCGTCAGGCGGCGGCACTGCTGGGCGAGATCATCGCCGGCTTCCACGCCGGCTACGCCAAGGAGCGCCCCGCCGACATCCGCCCGGACCCCCGGGCCATCACCGACGTGGACCAGTGGAGGCTCTATCTGGACAAGATACTGTATCCCGACCATAAGCTCATGCCCCAGCACCGCCGCTGGATCGGCTATACCCTGAAATTCGCCGTCGGCTCCCTGCTGAGCCACTGCCCCGGCCGGGAGGAGCGCTTCCTGGCCCCGGTGTTCGCCTACTACCGCAGGCCGGAGGATCTGGACGACTACACCGCCTTCCAGCTGCTGGATACCGCCGCCGCCCTGCCGGATACGGCCTATACGGCCAGCCGCGCCCGGCAGATGACGGCCTTTGCCGCCGCCCTGTCCCTGCGTAAGGACCTGACCATCCGCATGGCCGCCGTGCTGCTGCTGGACCGTCTCGCCCGCCTGTACCCGGAGGACGGCCGCGCGCTGGAGGCCGTGACCGCCGTCCCCGACGGCGACAGCGGCACCCTGCGCTATCTCAAGCAGGATGTGCTCTCTCAGGGCGCGCCCCTTCTTCTGCCGGAGGACGTGGTCTCCGAGATCTTCCTGGACAACCTGAAGACCGCCACCCCCTGGATCACCAAGCAGGGCAACCTGCGCCTGCTGACGGACTTTGCCCGCAGCGGCAAAAGCCCCGCCCTCCATATCGCCACCCACCTGTCCAATCTCATCAAGGTCAGCGACCGCGTCACCGTCCGCCACAGCGCCGGCAACGCCCTGCTGGCCCTGGCGCCCCGACTGACGGCCGACCAGCGCAACGAGGTGGCGGTGGAGCTGTGCCGCGGCCTGGAGCTGGGCCAGCAGGAGTTCACCAAGTATATCCCCGACTACCTGGGCCGTTTTGCCCTGTGGCTGCCACCGGCGGAGCTGGATGAGGTGCTGGACGACCTTCGCGTGAACCTCAGCTCCTCCGACAGCCGCGTTACCGCCTCCGTGCTGGATACCGTGGGCGTCATCTATGAGGCGTACGATGCCTATCGCTCCCGCTTCCCGGAGACGGACGACGCCTACCGCCGCCGCCGTGAACGGCTGCTGGGCCTGCTGATGCGGGGCCTCAGCGGCATTGACGGCGCCACCCGGCAGGAGGCCCTGTTCGTGTTGGGCCGCCGGGTCTTCGGCTCCGGAGAGCTGGGCCGCCACGAAAAGCGCCGCGCCTTTATGCTCACCCAGCGCAAGCTGCTCTCCGCCCAGGACGAATTCCCCGGCGAGGGCCTGACGTTCTACTACCGGGCCGCCATGCTGGGCAAGCTCTACCGCTTCATCACCGAGGAGCGCCTGTTCCACAAGGGCTTTGACTTCGGCGCGCCCCGCCCCGTGGCCTTCTTCCCCGGTACCTTCGACCCCTTCACCCTGTCCCACAAGGGCATCGTCCGGGCCATCCGCGACCAGGGCTTCGAGGTCCTGCTGGCCATTGACGAGTTCTCCTGGTCCAAAAAGACCCAGCCCTACCGCCTGCGCCGGCGCATCGCCGCCATGGCCGTGGCCGACGTGTTCCACGTCAGCATTTTCCCGGAGGACTTCCCGGTGAACATCGCCAACCCGGAGAACCTCCACGAGCTGCGCGCCGCCTTCCCGGGCCGCAGCGTGTCCATCGTGGTGGGCAGCGACGTGGTGCTCCACGCCTCGTCCTACAAAAAGTCCGTCACGCCGGACTCCATCCACACCTTCGACCATGTGGTCTTCCGCCGCACCGAGCCGGATGCCGAGCCGGCGGATTACAGCTGCATCACCGGCAAGGTGCTGGAGCTGACGCTCCCGCCCCAGCTGGAGGAGATCAGCTCCACCCGCATCCGCGAGGCGGTGGATGCCAACCGCGACATCTCCAACCTCATCGATCCCACGGTGCAGGAGTTCATCTATCGCCGCGGCCTGTACCTCCGCGAGCCCCAGGACAAGCCCGTTCTCCGCACCGAGGACCTGAGCTTCCTGCCCGCCTCGCCGGAGACGGCGGAGAAATTCCTCCGCACCATGCTCTCCGTGCCCACCGCCGCGGCGCTGCGGACGCAGATCGAGAGCCGCGGCGACGACGTGATGGTCTGCCGGGACACCGACGGCACCATTCTGGGCGCGGCCAGCTACGCCTGCCTGGACTCCGCCCGCCTCTTCGCCCGCCTGGGCGACCCGGCCCTCTCCGGTCTGGTCCGCCAGAACGCCGGCGGCCGCACCCTGCTCATCAGCGGGCTGTTCGTGCCCCGGGGCGAGCGCCAGAGCGACCTCTGCCAGCTGCTCATCACCGAGGTGCTGACCCTGGCTCTCAGCCGTGAGTTCACCTATGCCCTCTACCTTCCCCTGGAGGGTGCCGTCTCCGGCTACGGCCGCCAGCTGCTGACGCTCCAGGGCTTCGTCCCGGCTGGTGACAGCACGGACGCCCTGGCCGTGGATATGCGCTGCCCCATCGTCCTCAGCCGCAACGTGGACACCGCGGTGAAGGCGCCCTTCAGCTCCTCGCCCCGGGTGCTTGCCGCCATCGCCGCCGCCCACCGCCGCCTGCAGGCGGCGCTGACAAAGCTGCAGCCCGGATCTCTGGTGCTCTGCCTGTCCGCCGGCGTCATCTACCACCGGCTGCTCCAGCGTATCACCGGCCGCAACGGCGTCCCCGCGGAGCCCACCACGCCCCGCGTCCTCGGTCCGGACATCTGCGTTCCCTACGGCAAGATCCTCCGCGGTGTGGCCGTGCCCAACACCGTCACCAAGACCCTGCGTACCGACAAGGTCTACGAGCCGGACCTCAGCACCTATTCCATCGAAGCCTACCCGGACTACTCGCCCCTGCCCGACCAGGTCCGCACCATCCACGCCTTTGCCCGCCCCGTCATTCTCGTGGACGATATGCTCCACGACGGCAAGCGCATCCGCCGCCTGGCCCCGCTGCTCGCCGAGACGAACACCCCCGTGGACCAGGTGCTGGTGGGCTACCTCACCGGCATGGGCCGCGACCTCATGGAGCAGCTGGGCTACGACGTGGACGCCATCTACTACCTGCCCAACCTGCGCCTGCGCTTCGTCGAGTCCACGCTCTATCCCTTCATCGGCGGCGATACCGTCCGCCGCAGCGAGGCCCTGCCCGGCGGCCTTCAGCCCGCCGTCAACCGCATCCTGCCCTACGCCGCCCCCGAGTACACCGGCATGGACGACGAGACCGCCTGGGAGCTCTCCCTCTGCTGCCTCGAAAACGCCCGCGACATTCTTCTGGCCCTTGAAACGGAATTCCGTTCCCTCTACGCCCGCAACCTCACCCTCAGCCGTCTCGGCGAAGCGGTCATCCTGCCCCTCTGTCCCGACAAGGGCGGCTGCATGACCTACGACCTGAGCCGCGCGGCCAGCACGTATTTGGAGGGAGATATAGAGCTTCTCAAACGTATGCGCCCTGCGAGATAATGCACCGTCTTTTCCGCCCTGCCATCGTCAAATCTCCTCGACGTACACACGGTACGCCTTCGTCGGTTTGCCATCGGCAGGACGCAAAATCCGGCACATTCTCTATTCCTCAAGGGGGGGCCTGCGCCTCCGCGCCTCGTCTTGACACAAAATCTGGACCCTTATCAAGACTGTGCGGCGCCGCCTCGCCATCGGCAGGACGCAAAATCCATCGCTTTTACGGGCATGACGTGTGCCGTCCCGCTATCGCAGGACGAAAAATCCGGCACATTCTCTATTCCTCAAGGGGGCCTGCCTTGGCGTGAAATTTGTGCGTCAGCACCCCGCCGGAGGCAAAAAGATAGAAACAGGAGAAGCTACTATGATCGATCTCAACGATACCAACCTGCCGCGCATCCCGTCTAAGTGCCGCGTCACCCTGCTGGCCCTGGGCGATGTGGGCAGCACGCTGCTGACGGGCCTGCGGCTCATGGGCGGCGACGTGATAGGCTCCGTCGGCATCTGCGACGTGCGCCCCGGCGTCTCCGAGCGCTGGGAGTTCGAGCTGAACCAGATACAGTCCCCGGACGGTGCGGCGCTGCCCCCGGTGGATATCATCACGCCGGAGCAGCTGTTCGACGGCGATGTGTTCCTGTTCTGCGCCTCCCGGATGATCCCGGATACCTCCGTTACGGCGGGGGATGTCCGCATGGCCCAGTACGGCCTGAACCGGGAGCTGGTGTCCGTCTACGCCCGTATGGCCCGGGCGAAGGACTACCGCGGTCTGTTCTGTGTGGTCAGCGATCCGGTGGACCCACTCTGCCGTGCCGTCCTGCGTGAAAGCGGCCTGTCCCCGGCCCAGGTCCGGGGCTTCGGCCTGGGCGTTATGCACGCCCGCGCCCTGTACTACGCCCGGAGGGACCCTCGCTTCGCGTCCTACCTCACCGAGGGCCGCGCCTTCGGCCCCCACGGCGAGGACCTGGTGCTGGCCAACTCCATTGCGCACTACGACGACGCCCTGTCCCGCGAGCTGACGGATAAAGTCGCCCACGCCAATCTGGAGATGCGTAAGCTGGGCTACAAGCCCTATGTGGCCCCGGCCCTGTCCTCCGGCGCGCTGAGCCTGCTGGCCCTGCTGCGGGGGCAGTGGCATTATTCCTCCGTCTACGACGGCCAGGTGTTCATGGGATGCCGCAATCGTCTGACCCCTGCCGGCATCGAGACGGAGCCGCTGACCCTGCCGCCCGCCCTGCAAAAGCGTATCGACGACACCCGCGCCAAGCTGAACGCCATAGAATAACGGAAACGGAGGTATCCGCCATGCTCACCGTTCTGCTCCCCGAAAACGACCGCAGCCCAGCCCTGCGGGACCTGCTGGCGCCCCTGCTGCCCCCGGGCAGCGAGCTCCGCGACCCCGATGACGGGCTGGAGGACCTGACCGGCCGCCGTCTGCTGTTCGCCGTGGCGCTGGATGAGGGCGGCTGCAATATGGCCTATTACCGTATGCTCTCCCGCCTGCGCCGCAGCACAGACCTGCTCTCCGACAGTATCGGCGCGTGCATCGTCACCGGCGTGGGCGAGTTCTACACCAAGGATGTGGCCCGGGACATGGTCTTCGCCGCCAACCAGGCGGGCTGCGGCTTCCTCGGCCGCCCGCTGGTGGAGGCCACCGGTTCCCTGCGGAATTTCCGCACCCAGGCCCAGATCGGCGGTACCGATGAGGTCACGGCCTTCCATGCCGCTGTGGCGGAGCTGCTCTCCCGCCTGAACGGCTGGGAAAAGCCCGCCCCCATCCGCCATGTGCTGGCTCTCCACGCCTCCCAGCGCGCCACGTCCAACACCCTTGCCCTGTGGGAGCTGGTGAAGGCCGGTCTTCCGTCGGACCTCGGCGTGCAGGAGATCTGCCTCCGCAACGGCACCATGGCCGACTGCAACGGGTGCAGCTATACCGCCTGTCTCCACTTCGGCGAGCAGGGCGGCTGCTTCTACGGCGGCCCCATGGTGGACGAGGTCTATCCCGCCGTGCGGAAATGCGACGCCCTGGTCATGCTCTGCGCCAACTACAACGACGCCCTGGCTGCCAATCTGACCGCCTGCGTCAACCGGCTCACGGCCCTGTTCCGCCAGACCCGTATGTACGACAAGCGGATCTTCGGCCTGATCGTCTCCGGCTACTCCGGCGGCGACCTGCTGGCCCGCCAGCTGATCTCTGCCCTGAACATGAACAAGTCCTTCTACCTTCCGCCCCGCTTCTCCCTGCTGGAAACGGCCAATGAGCGCGGCAGCCTTGTGAAGCTGCCGGGCATCGAGGCGCAGGCGGCGGCCTTCGCCCGGCACATCGCGGAGAGCTGAATAACCCCGCCGCAAACCGGGGAAAATACTTCCATCAATCAAAAGGAGGTGTGTTCCATGCAGGCAATGGTGTTGGAAAAGGCGTGCATCCAGTGCGGACTGTGCGCGGGGCTGTGCCCGGAGGTGTTTGCGCTGAACAGCGGCGAGCCCGCCCGGGTGACGGTGGACCCTATCCCGGACGCGCAGAAGATCGGCGTGCAGGAGGCGGCGGACAGCTGTCCCGTGGCCGCCATTCAGGTAACGGCGTAAAAATCCCCGGAAATGCCGCAAAAACCACTTTACAACGGTGATTTTCTGTGGTATCATCTCAAAGTACGCGCTAAGCGCGTCCGACCCCTGCCTTAGCCCTGCGGAGCGTTCCATCTCTCCCACGGCCCAGGCTGCGGGCGTATTTCAAGAAAGGTGGAAACACGACTATGATGCTGAAAGACCAGAAGACCTCTATCATCGAGGCCAATCGCACCCACGAGACCGACACCGGCTCCCCCGAGGTCCAGGTGGCCATCCTCACCGAGCGTATCAACCAGCTGACCGCGCACCTGAAGGTCCATCCCCATGACTTCCACAGCCGCCGCGGTATGCAGATGATGATCGGTAAGCGCCGTCGTCTGCTGGACTACCTGGCCAAGAAGGACATCGAGCGTTATCGTGCCCTGATCGCCAAGCTGGGTCTGCGTAAGTAAGTTGAAACAGGGTGATGTGCGCTTGCGCATCACCCTTCTTTCACATTCTGCGCCGTGTACAAATTGACCATTAGCAGTTGAAAATGCGCCGAAATTCAGGGTTTCGGAGCGTTTTCAAGTGCTAACGGCGATAGGTCGCGGGCAGAATGCCATTTCACAAAAAAGGAGAAACGATATGTCAACGATCATCACCAAGCGCCAGTTCCCCCACTATCACAAATACACCATGGACCTGGCCGGCCGTCCCCTGACGCTGGAGGTTGGCAAGCTGGCCGAGCTTGCCAACGCCGCCGTCATGGTGGGCTATGGCGACACCCGCGTCCTCTGCTGCGTCACCGCCGCCCCCCGTCCCCGCGACGGCATCGACTTCTTCCCCCTGTCCGTGGACTTCGAGGAGAAGATGTACGCCGTGGGCCGCATCCCCGGCAGCTTCAACCGCCGCGAGGGCCGTCCCGGCGAGAAGGGCATCCTGACCTCCCGCGTCATCGACCGCCCCATTCGCCCCCTGTTCCCCTATGACTTCCGCAACGACGTGTCCGTCATGTGCACCGTCATGGCCGTGGACCACGACTGCTCCCCCGAGATCGCCGCGCTGATCGGCACCTCCGCCGCCCTGGCCATCTCCGACATTCCCTGGAACGGCCCCGTGGCCGCCCTGAAGGTGGGCCTGGTGGACGGCAAGCTGGTCTTTAACCCCGACGCCGAGCAGCGCAAGGTCTCTGACCTGGACGTCACCGTGGTCTCCACCGGCAAGAAGGTGGTCATGATCGAGGCCGGCGCCAACGAGGTGCCCAACGCCATCATGTTCGAGGCCATCAAGCAGGCCCACGAGGAGAACCAGAAGCAGATCGCCCTCATCAATCAGATGGTGGCCGAGATCGGCAAGCCCAAGTTCGACTATCCCCACGCCGACTTCGACTACGAGCTGTTCAACAAGATCACCGCCGACTTCATGGACGAGGCCAAGGCCGCCATGGACACCGACGACAAGAACGTCCGCGAGCAGCGCTGGAACGCCATGATCGAGAAGTGGCACGACAAGTACCTGGAAGAGTACCCCAACATGGACCAGTACCTGGAGGAGATCACCTACAAGTTCCAGAAGATGATCGTCAAGAAGTGGCTGCTGGAGGGCCATCGCGTGGATGGCCGTCAGAAGAACGAGATCCGTCCCCTGGATGCCGAGGTGGGCGTGCTGCCCCGCGTCCACGGCAGCGGCCTGTTCACCCGCGGTCAGACTCAGGTGCTGTCCGTCTGCACCCTGGACACCCTGTCCGCCAATCAGAAGTTAGACACCATCTGGGAAGAGACGGAAAAGCGCTATATGCACCACTACAACTTCCCCGGCTACTCCGTGGGCGAGGCCAAGCCGGCCCGCAGCCCCGGCCGCCGCGAGATCGGCCACGGCGCGCTGGCTGAGCGCGCTCTGCTGCCCGTCATTCCTCCCGTGGAGGAGTTCCCCTACGCCATCCGCGTGGTGTCCGAGGTGGTGTCCTCCAACGGCTCTACCTCCCAGGGCTCTATCTGCGGCAGCACCCTGGCCCTCATGGACGCCGGCGTGCCTATCAAAGCCCCTGTGGCCGGCATCTCCTGCGGCCTGATCCAGGACGATGACGGCAGCTTCACCACCTTCATCGACATCCAGGGCGTGGAGGACTTCCACGGCGAGATGGACTTCAAGGTGGCCGGCACGAAGAAGGGCATCACCGCCATTCAGATGGATCTGAAGAACGACGGCCTGACCATGGAGATCATTCAGAACGCGCTGGACATCACCTACGATGCCCGCTGCCAGATCCTGGATCAGATCATGCTTCCCTGCATCGCCGAGCCCCGGCCCGAGGTGAGCAAGTACGCCCCCAAGATGCTGACCATGCACATCGATCCCGACAAGATCCGCGATGTCATCGGCAAGGGCGGCAGCGTCATTCAGAAGATCGTGGCCGAGTCCGGCGCGAAGATCGACATCGACGACGACGGCACCATCCACATCGCCTCCCCCGACGCTGAGAGCTGCGCCATCGCCAAGAAGTGCATCGACGACATCGTGTTCGTCCCCGAGGTGGGCCAGCTGTACTACGGCCGCGTCGTCCGTCTCATGACCTTCGGCGCGTTCGTGGAGCTTGCCCCCGGCAAGGACGGCCTGGTGCACATCTCCAAGCTGGCGGACCACCGTATCGAGAAGGTGGAGGACGCCTGCAAGATCGGCGACATGATGTGGGTCAAGGTCACGGAGATCGACGAAAAAGGCCGCGTGAACCTGAGCCACAAGGACGCCATGAAGGAGATCGCCGCCAAGCAGGCCGCCGGCGAGGTCATCAAGTAAGGCGTTTCCCAACAGAACAAAAAAGGAGGGCCACCGGCCCTCCTTTTTCATCTTGACAAACCGCCCCAGTCCGTTATAATAGGGATAGGAGAGACCTGCTCTGACAAGCGGTTTAACTCCTAAATGAAGGTTTTGGTTTTAAGAAAACCGTCACTTGGCAGAGTGGCGGTTTTCGCGTCTCTTTACGATGATGGTAACTGTATAGATACCGATATGTAAAGTAATCCGCATCAGCTCACCCCCTTTCGGGTGGTGTGAGCCAAACCGCCTGCCGTTGTTTGGGAGCAGATCTCCCCTGCGGTGCATTATAGCAAACCGCCATTCTTCTGTCAATTTCACTTTTCTTCCCACAAAAAAGGACCGCCCTCGGCGGTCCTTTTTCTATTCACCTCACGCCGGCAGCTCCCCCGGCGCGACCAGAATGATCTTGTCGCCCCGGTCGTAGTCGCTGGTGGCCTCCACGGTGCTGCGCAGCAGCTTCCCGCCGCCGTCGTACACGTTGCGGTACGTCCGCACCTCGTAGCCGTTGTGGCCGTACTGGTCCACCACCTGGTCGCCGGGCGAAACGCTCTCGTCCTCCTTGTAGACGACCTTGAACTCCGAATAGGACAGGAACTGATTGGTCATCACCACATAGTTGTCGTTGACCCTCGTACCCATGATGGTCACGGTCAGCTCGTTGGTGTCGTCGTTATAGCTGGTGACGATCTTGATGGGATAGTCCGTGTCGTTGCGGAAGGCGAAATCCGGCCCGCCCCAGCTCACCGTGGCGTCGCAGCCGGTAACGGGCATATAGCCCGGGTCAAACATATGGGCATACCGCAGCACGATCTTCAGGTCACTGAGCAGCGTGGCGTAATACAGCGTGGACGACACCTGGCAGATGCCGCCGCCGATGGAGGTGACGGTCCTGCCGCCGGAATAGGCGGCGGCGGGCTGGAAGCCCCGGGCCTCCGTCCGCTGGCCCACGGCGGCATTGTACCAGAACTCCTCGCCGGGGTTATAGATGTTGCCGTTGATGGCCTTGGCCGCCAGCCTGATGTTCTGATGGCGTCCCCACGGTCCGGCACACTTGGTGGTGCTCGTCCCCAGCACGTCCCGGAACATGGCCGTCTCCAGCTCCTCCGTGGTCACGGCGGGGAACTGCACCTCCGCGTCGGCCAAAAACTCCGCCCCCGGCGCGGCGCTATCCAGCTGTGATCGCACCGCCGCCACGTCGAATGTCACGCCCACATGGGACTGAGTGGGCCTGCCGGTGGCCTTGTCGCATACGGCGCTGACCGTTTTGCCCTCCAGCTCGTCGTGGAGGGCCTGCACATCCAGCGCGGCGGCCTGCCGCTCCCGATAGACGCACTCCGCCGGCGACAGGTCCCGCGCCGCCAGGCGCTGCTCCAGCAGCGTCCGCAGCGCCCCGCCGTCCAGCTTCTCGCCGTCCCGCGGCTTGGTGATATACAGCCCCTGACCGTTCTCCAGCCGATAGCTGCCGTCCACCAGCGTGCAGTCCAGCGTGTCGGCCAGCGTCTCGCAGGTGTCGGTGAGCTTTGCCCCGTCCACGTCCAGCTGCGGCGTCACGTCCGTGGGGCGCAGGTAGCTGCGCAGCAGCTCCCAGCCGCTCTCCACCACCGTCAGCGGATGGTCGGAGGCGCTGTCGCACCCGGCGGCCCGGCTGATATACAGCGGCTTCACCGTCACGCCCAGCTCCGCCAGCGTCACCGAGCCCACGGTCTGTCCGTCACGGGTCAGGTCGATGGCGGTGCTCTCCAGCGCTGCCGCGCCCTTTTCCTGCCACAGCTGCTCCGCCTCCTGGGCGCTCATGCCGGACACGTCCAGCCCCAGCACCGTGGTGTTGGGCAGCGCGGCGTGGCCGTATACCATCTGGGCCGCAGCGCAGGCCGCGCCGTAGCCCAGCACCAGCACGCCCAGCACCATGCCGATGACCAGCCCCGCCGTTTTCCCGGCGGAGCGGGACTTCTCCGCCGGGGCGATCCGCTTGCCGCCGCCTGTTTCCTGCACAGAGGACACCTTATTTTCTTCGCCCATCATGTCCCCTCCTTTTTCCGTTTCTGCCGGCGGCCATCAGACAAAACGGCCGCCGCACGGCTATTATACAGCACAGAAGCAGAAAAAGGGTTACAATTCCGTTACGACGGAGAGGATGCCCTTTTCGGTATCCGCACCGTCAGACAGATCTCGCTGTCCGTGTCCTGCCGGGCCACCTGCGCCCCCACGCCTGCGCCCCGCATGAGCTGCACCCCCCGCTCCACACTGTTGAGGAACAGCCGCACGTCCTTGATGATATAGGTGGGCCGCCGCCGGGGCGGCTGGACCTGCTTCGCCGCCACCAGCCGGTCGATGTACGCCTCTGCCTGGGCCACGTTCAGCCCCAGCCTGCCCATATGCTCCGCTGCCTGCAAGCGCTCCTCCCCGTCGCCCAGCCGCAGCAGTGCCCGGGCATGGCGCTCCGTCAGTCCGTAGCGGTGCAGCGCCGCCGTCACCGGCTCCTCCAGCCGCAGCAGCCGCAGCTTGTTGGCCACGGCGGACTGGGAACGGCCCAGCTTTTCCGCCGCCTGCTGCTGGCTCAGGTCGTACCGCCGGATCAGCGACGCGATGGCGGCGGCCTCCTCCATGTAATCCAGGTCACGGCGCTGCAGATTTTCGATGAGCGCCAGCAGCGCCGCGTCCTCCTCCCCTACCTGGGCCACCAGACAGGGCACCTGCCGCAGTCCGGCCATCCGGGCGGCCCGCAGCCGCCGCTCCCCCGCCACCAGCTCATACACGCTGCCCCTGTCCCGCACCGTCAGCGGCTGCAATATGCCGTAGGCGGCGATGCTGTCCGCCAGCTCCCGCAGGCCTTCCTCGTCGAACCGGCGGCGGGGCTGCTGCGGGTTGGGGCGGATGGTGTTCACGGGTATGTACCGCACCCGGCTGGATAGAAATTCCGACTTTTGCTCCCGTTTCAAGTTTTTCCCCCTCCATTCAAGAAAACTCTTCAGCCTTTTTCAATGTGCTTCCATGTGTTTTCAACTATTTTACAACATCCTGTGCCGCGAAACACCGCGCAAAGCGTCGGGAAATCATGTTTATCTGCATATCCCGCCGGCCATGAAAAAAGACGGCCGCAGCCGTCTTTTTTCGTTTCCTATGGACTTTTTCACTGCATCTGCCGCTTCAGCCGGCGGATGTCCTCCCCGAAGAAGGGCAGGATCTCGTACTCCCCCTCCAGCCGGGACAGCACCGCCCCGCCGTACCGCGCGCCCAGCTCCTCCGGCGCTAAATTGGTGCTGATAATGGTGGCCTTCCCCTCCATCAGCCGCCCGTTCACCAGCTGGTACAGGGCGCTTTGGACGAAGGACGTGGTCATCTCCGTGCCCAGGTCGTCCACGATGAGCAGATCGCAGCGCTGACAGCGCTTGGCGTCGGCGTCGCCCTCGGCGTCGCCCCGGAACTTGGCCTCCTCGAACTGGGAGAAGATGCGGCCCGCCGTGTCGTACACCACGGAATAGCCGCCGTCGCTGACCACCCGGGCAATGCAGGCGGATAGGAACGTCTTGCCCAGGCCCGTGCCGCCGGACAGCAGCAGGCTGCCGCTGCCCTTGGAAAACTGGTAGGCATAGTCCCGGCAGACATCGAAGTTCCGCTCCATGTTGGCCCGGGGGGACGTGCCGTAATCCGGCCACACCGCGTCGTCGTAATAATCGAAGCGGAAGCTGTCGAAGGACGCCTCACCCAGCGGCAGCAGGCGGGACAGCTCCCTAAGCTGCTCCCGGGCATAGTATTTTTTCAGGCAGTCGCACACCTGCCCCTTACGGTAGCCGGTGTCGCCGCACAGCGGGCAGGCAGGTGCATCGTCCAGATAGTCGATGGGCTCGCCCATGGCCGTCAGCAGCTCAGCACGCTCCCTTTGCAGCTCCAGGTTCTCGTCCCGCAGCACCCGGATGGCGGGCAGCGGGTCAGTGCCCTTCTGCAGGGCGGAGGTGACGATGCGGCCCATCGTCCCCCGCAGCTCCCGGTCGATCTCCGCCAGACGGGGCTGACGGGCAAAGGCGAGACGCCGCCGCTGCTCCAGCTCGTCGGCGCGGCGCTGCTTGGCCTGGTCAAAGCGGGCCAGCGCCCGCTGCATGATAGTACCGTCGTATGCCATACTGTCTCACCTCTTGATATAGCGCCGCATCCAGGCGTCCTTCTCCCCGCCGGAGGCGGGCTTGGACGGCTGGGACGTCGGGTTCTTTTCCTCGCCCCGCTGCACCTGCTGGGGCGTGTGCCAGCCGTTTTCGTGCCAGCGGCGGAGGATGCCGTTGAGATAGCGCCAGTTCAGGTCCTTCTTGTAGAACACCGTCCGCTCATAGGCCAGGGCCACCGTCTCCGGCGGGAAGCCCTGCTCCATCCAGTCGGCGATGTAGCGGCGCTCCGCCTCCACCATCTGTCGCTGGGGCAGGTAGAGGGCCTGCATATAGGCGGCGGACTTCTCCTCCCGCTGCGCCCATTTTTTCAGGTACGCGGCGGCGCTGGTCTGGTCGGAAATGCCCAGCTGCGCCCAGTAGTAGCCCTCCTTTTCGATCTGCCGCAGGGTGGGACGGCGGCCCTCGCCCCAGCGGCGCTTGGCCCGCTCCACACAGTGGCACACCAGCAGGTAGATCACGTCGGCGGGCAGGCCCAGATCGTCATACAGCCCGGCCAGGATCTGCAGATCCGGAGTGCGGAGCTTTTTGCCCAGCTGCTGCTCCACCTGGGGCAGCAGAAGGCGGAAGCCCTCGTTGTCCTGGAGCAGGGCGGAGATGTCGTCGGCGGAGTAGACAGGCCGCTCCTCCGATGGGGCGGGGACGGCCGCGGCGGCGGGACGGGGCAGCAGACCCAGCTGCTGGAGCACCTGCTCCGCCGCGTCGATGCGCAGACGGCTGATGGGCAGGGCCTTTTCCAGCTCCTCCGGCGTGACGCCCCGGCCAAAGCGCTGGAGCGCCAGGTAGAGAAGCGCCGCGTCGCCCTGGCCGCTTTGCAGCAGCTTGTCCAGCGCATCGGCGGACAGGGAGATATTCTGTTGTCCGCCCCGCAGGATATAGCCGGCCATGGCGACGCCTCCTCGTGTTATTCGACCCTATTTTACATGAAAAGCCGCTGTTCGTAAAGCGGGGTTTTTACAAATTTCCGGGTTTCGGCAAAATAGCCTTTTCAGCGGGGAAAATTGTGCTATAATGGATGATGAATAGGTATCTGTATACCGGAGCTACGAAGATATAAAGGAGGGCCTTACGTATGGCGAACCGTGTGACCATGACCATCTGCGGAACGGAATACACCCTGATCGCGGAGGAGGACGCCGCCTACATGGAAAAGGTGGGGGCGATGGTGGACAAGGAGATGCGCGAGCTGATGGACACCGCCCACATGAGCCGGGACAACGCGGCGGTGCTGGCGGCGGTAAACCTGGCCGACCAGCTGTGCAAGGCGCAGGACGGCTCGGAAAACCTGCGGCGGCAGCTGAAAACGTATCTGGACGAGGCCAGCCAGGCTAAGAGTGAGGCCGCCGAGCTGCGGCGCAAGCTGCAAAATCAGCAGAATCAGAACCGCCGCGGATGATGGAGCTGCTCGCCCCCGCGGGGGGCTATGAAGCGCTGATCGCCGCCGTGCAGAGCGGCGCGGACGCGGTATATATGGGCTTTGGCGCGTTCAACGCACGGCGCAGCGCCAAAAACTTCACCGACGAGGAATTTGCGTCGGCGGTGGAGTATTGCCATTTACGGGGCGTCAGGGTGTTCCTGACGCTGAACACGCTGCTCACCGACCGGGAGCTGGAGAAGGCGGCGGAGACGCTGCGGAAGGCCAGCGATATGGGCGTGGACGCGGTGCTGGTGCAGGACTGGGGGCTGCTGACGCTGGCGCGGGAGACCGTGCCCGACCTGCCCATCCACGCCAGCACCCAGATGAGCCTGTTCACCCTGGGCGGTGCGCGGGAGGCGGAGAAGCTTGGCATGGAGCGGGTGGTGCTGGCCCGGGAGCTGAGCCGGGATCAGGTGGCGGAGATCTGCGCCGGGTGCGGCGCGGAGATCGAGATCTTCGGCCACGGGGCGCTGTGTATGTGCTACTCCGGCCAGTGCGAGATGAGCGCCGTGCTGGGGCAGCGCAGCGGCAACCGGGGCGCGTGCGCCCAGCCCTGCCGATTGCCCTACGGCGTGAACGCGCCCTGCGGCGGGGACTATCCCCTGAGTCTGAAGGACGCCAACCTGTCCGACTATTTGCAGGACATGGAGCGCATGGGCGTAGCGTGCCTGAAGCTCGAGGGCCGGATGAAGCGGCCTGAGTACGTGGCGGTGGTGACGGGCATTTACCGCCGGCTGCTGGACGAGCAGCGCCGCCCCACGGCGGCGGAGCGTCGGGCGCTGGAGCAAGCCTTCTCCCGCAGCGGGTTCACCGACGGGTACTGGCTGGGCCGCAAGGGAAAGGCCATGTTCGGCACAAGGCCAGAGAACGCCCCCGAGCCGAAGGAGCTTTTCCAGCAGGCCCGGGCGGTGTATGAAAACGGAAAAGAGAACCGGAAGATCCCGGTGAACCTACGCCTGACGGTGCGCCGGGGCGAGCCGGTGCGTCTGGGCGGCGCCTGCGCCTTCCGGAACGGCGTGACCTTTGTCCTGGCGACAGGCGAGATGCCGGAGGAGGCGCGCAATCGCGCCGTGACAGCGGAGGAGCTGCGGCAGCGGCTGGCCAAGACCGGCGGCACGGTGTTCGCGGCGGATCATATTGAAATAGAGCTGGACGAGGGGCTGATGGTGTCCGCCAGCGCGGTGAACGCACTGCGGCGGGAGCTGCTGGACGAGCTGGCGAAGCGGCGGACGGACATCCCGGAGCGCCGGGTATGCGCCCCCTCCCCCCTGCCGGACGCACCGACGGGCGGGTTGGAGATGGAGTTCACCTGCTCCATTGCACGGGCGGACCAGCTGACGGCGGAGCTGCTGGCGGAAAAGCCGGCCATCGTGTATATTCCGGCGGAGCTGCTGGATACCATGGATCTGTCCCCCTATGCGGGGCAGACGGAGCTCTGTGCCGTGCTGCCCCGCATATTCCGCACGGCGGACGAAAGGGTTTTCCGGGACATTTTGGCCCGACACAGTGAGGTGTCGTCCGTGGCCATCGGCAACCTGGGCCATCTGCCCATCGTGCAGGGGCTGGGCAAGACGCTGCGGGGCGACTTCGGGCTGAATATCTACAACAGCCGTGCGCTGCGGTTCTGGCAGGAGCAGGGGCTGGCCTCCGCGGCGGTGAGCTTTGAGCTGCGGTGGCAGCAGGTGCGTGACCTGGCGAAGTACATCCCCTGCGAGGCCATCATCTACGGGCGGCTGCCGCTGATGGTGACGGAGAACTGCATGACGAAAAACGCGGTGGGCTGCGCCCGCGGCGGCGGCAGCGTGCTGACGGACCGCACAGGGGCGCAGTTCCCGGTGCTGTGCGGCTACGGCTGCCGGTGCGAGATCGAAAACAGCAAAACACTGATGCTGGCGGATAAGCCGGAGGTGTTCCGGTGCGGCCTGGCCTACGGGCGGCTGCGGTTCACCACAGAGACGCCGGAGGAGTGCGCCGCCGTGCTGCGGGCACATCGGAGCGGTCAGGTCACAGCCGGGACGGACGTGACGAGAGGGCTGTTCTACCGGGGCGTGGAGTGATACTATCCGTATATTGTTTATATCATTATACCATTCGTATTGGATTTAAGGAGTAAAACACGACTATGGAGCTGAAGATAAAAGCCCTGTCCCCTAAGATCGGGACAGAGATACCCCTGCCGAAATTCGCCACCGCCGGGGCAGCGTGCATGGATCTGTGCGCCTGCATCGACGCACCGGTGACGCTGGAGGCCGGAGCGCGGGCGCTGATCCCCACGGGCATCGCCATCGCCCTGCCGTCGGCGGACTATGTGGCGCTGGTGTTCGCCCGCAGCGGGCTGGGCATTAAGCAGGGCGTGTGCCTGAGCAACGGCGTGGGCGTTATCGACAGCGACTACCGGGGGGAGATCGGCGTGGGGCTGGTAAACCTGGGGCAGAGCGCCTATACGGTGCAGCCCGGCGACCGCATCGCCCAGCTGATGGTGACGCCGGTGGTGCAGCCCACGGTGGTGCAGGTGTCGGCGTTGGACGACACCGACCGGGGCGCGGGCGGCTTCGGCTCGACGGGACGGTGACAGACATGGCAAGGATCGTGCTGGCCTCCGGGTCGCCCCGGCGGCAGGAGCTGCTGCGCCGCATCGGCGTGGCAGAGTTCGATGTCCGCGTGCCGGAGGTGGCGGAGTATTTCCCCGCCGGACTGACGCCGGAGGAGACGGTGTGCTACATCTCCCGGGAGAAATCCCAGGCGGTGG
>ERZ1106939.371-NODE-371-length-40226-cov-21.363098_pt1 | contig 40226 bp, 37 predicted proteins | sample MGYA00403669_ERZ1106939 | MGnify/ENA primary metagenome ERZ1106939 (study PRJEB35170, sample SAMEA104062447) | human gut metagenome | biome: human gut; feature: human-associated habitat; material: faeces | place: Denmark | collected 2012-09-28 ...
CCGGTATGGGCATGGCCAAGTCCTTCCAGCGCGAGGGCGTCACCGACAAGGTGGTCTTCGGCGTCATGGGCGACTCCACGTTCTTCCACTCCGGCATGACCGGCGCGGCCGAGATCATCTACAACAACGGCCGCATGATCCCCTGCGTGCTGGATAACCGTATCACCGGAATGACCGGCCACCAGGAGAACCCCGGCACGGGCTTTACGCTGATGGGCGAGCCCGCTCCCATGATCAGTGTGGAGAAGGTGTTCGAGGCCTACGGCTACGCCCCCATCTTCACCGTCGATCCCCAGGATCTGGCGGCCATGAAGAAGACCGTGGACGAGGCGGTGGCCGCCCTGAACGAGGGCAAGCACCCCGCCATCGTTACCCGCCGGCCCTGCCTGCTGATCAAGCGCATCAAGCAGGAGCTGGGTATGTGCGTGGTCAACGCCGACAAGTGCAAGAGCTGCAAGAGCTGCCTGAAGGTGGGCTGCCCCGCCATCTCCATGGAGAACGGCAAGGCGTTCATCGACCGTACCCAGTGCGTGGGCTGTACCGTCTGCGCCCAGGCCTGCCCCTTTGGTGCTATTGAAAAGGAGGAGAAGTAACATGAACGATGTGAAAAGCTGCCTGTTGGTCGGCGTTGGCGGTCAGGGCGCCATCCTGATCTCCAAGATCATGTCCAACGGCTTTATGAAGGCCGGTTACGATGTCAAGCAGAGCGAGGTCCACGGCATGGCCCAGCGCGGCGGCTCCGTGTCCACCCAGGTCCGCTGGGGCAAGAAGGTCTACGGCCCCGTGTTCGGCAAGGGCGAGGCCGATATCATGGTGGCGCTGGAGAAAATGGAGGCTGTCCGCTATGCGGAGTTCCTGAACCCCAACGGCGTGGCCGTCATCAATGACTACGCCATCAAGTCCACCACCATCGCCTCCGGTGCCGAGGCGTATCCCGAGGGCTGCATCGAGGCCATGCAGAAGAACTTTAAAACCATCGCCGTCCCCGCCAGCGATATCGCCATTGAGCTGGGCAATCCCAAGTGCATGAACGTGGTGCTTTTCGGTGCCATGTGCGACTCCCTGGGCTGCCCCGAGATCGACTGGGAGCAGGTCGTGGCCGAGACGGTCCCCGCCAAGGTCAAGGAGCTGAACCTCAAGGCCTTCCGCGCCGGCCGTGAAGCCGCCAAGGCCGCCAAGTAAACCGATACCGCAAAAAGGACCGCCTTCCGGCGGTCCTTTTTTGCACCTACCCCAAGCCTTCATCTGAGGATCAGCGGGGAAGACAGGCACCCCTGAAGGACGCCCCCATTCGCCTTCCCCCTGGGGGGTCCGCGGTGCTGAATGACACGCCGGTGGCGTGTCAGACCCGCGGACCGACCGACCCGCAGGGAGACAGGTGGCGCGCAGCGCCGGTTGAGGGGGCCCTCGTCCTCACCGCGGCGGCGAAACTCCCGCCGCGGGAATTTATTTGTTGCACTCCGTCTCGCGCTGCATTATAATGGACAAAAAATCAGGAACGAGGTGTATCACCATGACCTATGGCTTTATCGGCACCGGCAACATGGGTGGGGCGCTGGCCCGCGCCCTGGTCAGGGAAGTCTCTCCCTTAGATGTGTATCTCAACAACCGCACTCCCGCCAAGGCGGAGGCCCTGGCAGCAGAGCTGGGGGCCCGGGCGGACACCGCTGCCCACATCGCCGCTGCCTGTGACTATATCTTCCTGGGCGTCAAGCCCAACCTCATCGCCGGCGTGCTGGCCCAGCTGGCCCCCACGCTGGCGCAGCGGACGGACAAGCCCGTGCTGGTGTCCATGGCCGCCGGCGTCACCATCGCCGCGCTGGAGCAGGCTGCTCCCGGCTGCCCCATCTTGCGTATCATGCCCAACACCGCCTGCGCCGTGGGGGCGGGGCTGACGCTGTACGATGCCAACGCCCTGCTGACGAAACCACAGCTGGACGCCTTCCTGGCGGACATGGCCGCCTCCGGGCGGCTGGAGGCGTTGCCGGAGCACCTGATCGACGCGGGCAGCGCCGTGGCCGGCTGCGGCGGTGCCTTTGCCTGCCTGTTTATGGAGGGCCTGGCCGACGGTGCCGTCACCTGCGGCCTGCCCCGTGACAAGGCCAATACCTTCGCGGCCCAGATGCTGCTGGGCGCGGCCCGGCTGGCCCTGGAAAGCGGCAAGCCCTTCGGGCAGATGAAGGACGAGATCTGCTCCCCCGGCGGCACCACCATTGCCGGTGTCCGCGCGCTGGAGGAGGGCGGCCTCCGCGCCGCCGCCATGAACGCTGTCATCGCCGCCTACGAAAAGACCCTTCAGCTGAAGAAGTGAACCACGCCGCCCCCGGCTCAGCCGGGGGCGGCGTATCGTGTAAAGGAAGGCCCTCCCCACCGGGGAGGGCCTTTGTCCTTATTTTCCGTACAGACAGTAGATGAGCCAGTTCAAAAACCGTGCCGGCAGCACCTTGGCCAGGAAGGTGAAGAACTTGTAGTCGAAGCGTATGGCGTACAGCGGGTGGTGGTGTCCCTCCCGCATGGCCACACTGGCGATGTACGCCCCGGCCTTGGCCGGGTCCATGCCCGTCTCCTCGTCGTGCTCCATGCGCTTCACGGACCGGGAAATGCGTCCCTGATAGATGTCGTCTCCCGCACTGACCTTCCGCCGCGCGGCGGTGAAGCCCGTGTGGATATCCCCCGGCATCACGGCGCATACCGTCACGCCGAAGGGCCGCAGCTCGTTGGCCAGCGCCATGGTGTAGGCGTTGACAGCCGCCTTGGTGGCGGAGTAATAGGCCTGGAAGGGGATGGGCACCGGTGCGGCCACGGAGCTCAGGTTCACGATCCTTCCCCGTCCCGCCTGCCGCATCAGGGGCACCACGGCCCGGTTCATGTTCACCATGCCGAAGAAGTTGACATCGAACAGCGCCTTGGCCTCCGCCGTCTCCGTAAACTCGATAGCCCCGGAGATGCCGAAGCCCGCGTTGTTCACCAGCACGTCGATGCGCCCCTCCGCTTCCATGATCTGCGCCACGGCGTCGTTGACTGCCTGCTGGTCCGTCACATCGGCGGAGATGTGGTGCAGACCCTCCACGCCCTCTGCCCGGCGGGACAGCTCATACACGGTATAGCCCGCGTCCTTCAGCGCCAGGGCGGTAGCCCGCCCGATGCCGGAGGTGCCGCCGGTGACGACAGCGACCTTACTCACGGGCCATCACCTCCCCGATGATGTCCATGGCCTCGTCCAGCAGGGCCTCCGTGTGGGTGGCCATATAGCTGGTCCGCAGCAGCGCCTCGCCCTCCGGTGTGGCCGGCGGCAGCGTGGGGTTCACATACACGCCCCGGTCGTAGATCTCCGCCGCTACCCGCAGCGTCCGGTACGTCTCATAGGTGTAGATGGGGATGATAGGCGTGGGTGCCTCCAGCGCCGAGGGCCGGATGGTCAGTCCCCGGTCCGTCAGCCCCTTCCGGGCATACAGACTCAGGGCGCGCAGGCGCTCCGGCAGCTCCGGATGCGCCTCCAGCTTCCGCAGGGCCGTCAGCGCCGTGGCGCAGTTGGCCGGCGGGATGGACGCCGAGAAGATGAATGGCCGCGATGCGTGCCGCACGAAATCCGCCACCTCCGCGCTGGCGGCCATATAGCCGCCCAGCGACGCCAGCGACTTGGAGAAGGTCCCCATGTACACGTCCACCTGGTCCTCCAGGCCAAAGTAGCTGGCCGTGCCCCGGCCGCCCTCGCCCAGCACGCCCAGCCCGTGAGCGTCGTCCACCATGACCCGTGCGCCGTACTGCTTCGCCAGGGCGCAGATCTCCGGCAGCTTGGCGATGTCGCCGCCCATGGAGAACACACCGTCGGTGACGATCAGCGCTCCGGCCGTCTCCGGCACCTTCTGCAGGCACTTTTCCAGCTCCGCCATGTCGCTGTGGCGATAGCGCAGCATTTTGCCGTAGGACAGCTGGCACCCGGCGTAGATGCTGGCGTGGTTCTCCCGGTCACAGATCACGTAGTCGTGCCGTCCCACCAGCGCGGAGATAATGCCCACGTTGGACTGGAACCCGGTGCCGAAGGTCACCACCCCCGGCTTCCGCAGGAACCTCGCCAGCTCCGCCTCCAGCTCCAGATGCATCTCCAGCGTGCCGTTGAGGAACCGCGACCCGGAGCACCCGGTGCCGTACTGCTCCAGCGCCCGGATGCCGGCCTCGATGACCTCCGGGTCCGTAGTCAGTCCCAGATAGTTGTTGGAGCCCAGCATGATGCGGCGCTTGCCCTCCATCTGCACCTCCACATCCTGCCGGGACTGCAGGGCGTGAAAGTAGGGGTACACGCCCTTTTCCTTCAATTCCCCCGCCAGGGACGGCGCAAAGCACTTCTCAAAGATATCCATACAAGACCTCTCTATCTGATATAAAATATTAGCATTAACGGGAGCTTAACAAGCTGATATCGCTTTTTTTGAATGAAAATATTATATAGGCAGATAGAAAACTTGTCAACGTCTACTTGCGTCAGCGTTCCTGTCCGTCGATAACGTCCAGCAGCCGCAGTATGCCCCGGCTCAGCGCCGCCGCCCCGCACACCGTGCAGATCATCGTGATGGCTGTCATAAAAACGTCCTCCTTGCTGTGTTTTCCCCATCATAGCAAGGCTGCTGTCCAAAAAAACGGACAGAAAAATTCTTTCAAAAGCCATGGAACCTTTTTTGTCCTGCGCGCATCTAAGGGGTGTACAAAGAAAAGAACACTGTGTCCCACCCGGAGACACAGCCCGCCAAAAGAAAAGCGCAAAAAAAGAGACTGCGAAAGCAGTCTCTTTTTTATATGCTTTTCAGCAGGTCACATGGCCTTGATAATGTCCACGATCTCCGCGCCGATGCGCTTCTGGGCCTCGTTGGTGGCAGCGCCGATGTGGGGCGTGCAGGACACCATGGGATGGCTGTACAGCGCCTTGTTGGTGGCGGGCTCGTCGGCGTACACGTCCAGACCGGCGGCGCGCACCTTGCCGGACTCCAGGGCGGCCAGCAGGGCGGCCTCATCCACGTTGGTGCCGCGGGAGGTGTTGATGATCACCACGCCGTCCTTCATCTTGGCGATGTTCTCGGCGGAGATCAGAGCGCCGCCGTTCACAGCGGGGGCGTGCACGGACACGAAGTCGGACATGGCCAGCAGCTCATCCATCTCCACATAGGGGATGCCCAGCTGCTCCTCGATGCCGGGGATGTGGAAGATGTCGAACGCCACGACCTTCATGCCGATGGCCTTGGCCATCACACCCAAGTGCTGGCCGATGCGGCCGAAGCCCACGATACCCAGGGTCTTGCCCTGCAGCTCGATGCCCTTGCCGTAGGCCTTCTTCTCCCACTTGTCCTCACGCATGGTGTGGCCGGCGATGGAGATGTAGCGGGCGCAGGAGAACATATGGCCCATAGCCAGCTCGGCCACGGACTGGGAGGAGGCCTTGGGGGTGTTCTTTACGTCGATGCCGTTGGCCTTGGCGTAGTCCACGTCGATGTTGTCCACGCCCACGCCGCCGCGGATGATCAGCTTCAGCTGGCTGCCCTTGGCCTCGTCGATGTGGTTGGCGCGGACCTTGGTCTTGGAACGGACCACCACCACGTCGAAATCACGCAGCGCCTTGCCCAGCTGATCGGGCTCATAGAACTGCTCCACGACCTCGTGACCCATCTCACGCAGCTCCGCCATCGCGGTCTTATCCATACCGTCAGTAACCAGAATACGCATGGTAATACTCTCCTTTTAAAATACGTTTTGTTGTCGGAATTTGCCGACCAAGAGGGGAATGCGATCATTTTTGCCGCGGCGTGTACGTGGCAAAAATACCACGGCCCAGCCGCCTTGGGCGGCGTTCACCAGTGACCGATGTCAGCTGGTGAGGGGGATATACAAGGGGGATGTTATCCCCCTTGTACGTTACTTCGTGTGCTCGGCCTCAAACTTCTTCAGGAACTCCACCAGCGCTTGGGCGCCCTCGATGGGCATGGCGTTGTACACGCTGGCGCGCAGGCCGCCCACGGACTTGTGGCCCTTCAGGTTGTCGTAGCCGGCGGCCTTGGTGGCGGCCACCACCTCGGCGTCCAGCTCGGCGCTTTCGGTGACGAAGGGGATATTCATCAGGCTGCGGAACTCCGGCTCCACGGTGCCCTTGAACATCTTGGACTGATCCAGGAAGTCATAGATGACCTTGGCCTTGGCGATGTTGCGCTTGTGCATCTCCTCCAGGCCGCCGATGCTCTTGAGATACTTGAACACCTTGCCGCAGCAGTAGATCGCCCAGCAGTTGGGGGTGTTGTACATGGAGCCGTTGTCGGCATGGGTCTTGTAGCTCATGTAGACGGGCATCTTGGGGTCGATGTCCTCGCGGATCAGATCCTCGCGGATGATGACCACCACCATGCCGGCGGGGCCCACGTTCTTCTGCACGCCGGCGTAGATCATGCCGTAGTCGGACACGTTGCAGGGCTTGCTCAGGAACATGGAGGACTGGTCGGACACCAGTACGTGGCCCTTGGTGTTGGGCAGCTTGTTCCAGGTCACGCCGTGGATGGTCTCGTTCTCACAGATGTACACGTAGTCGGTATCCTCGGGGATATCCAGATCGGAGCAGTCGGGGATATAGCTGTAATTCTTATCCTTGGAGGAGGCGGCTACGATGACCTCGCCGTATTTCTTGGCCTCGGCAATGGCCTTCTTGGACCATGCGCCGGTCTCGATGTACACGGCCTTGCCGTTCTTCATCAGGTTCCACGCCACAGCGGCGAACTGCAGGGTAGCGCCGCCCTGGATGAACAGCACCTTGTAGTTGTCGGGGATGTTCATCAGCTCGCGCAGATCGGCCTCGGCCTCGTCGATGATCTGCTGGAACACCTTGGAGCGATGGCTCATCTCCATGACGCACATACCGCTGCCGCGGTAGTTCATCATCTCGTCGCGGATCTCCTCCAGCACGGGCTCCGGCATCATGGCGGGACCGGCGGAGAAATTAAAAGTACGACCGTATTTCATGTGGTTTTCCTCCTATTTGTATATTGTTGGGTCTTCCTTGTGCCTTTTGCGTTTGGTAATATATAGTATACGGCAACACCGCGGCATAATCAACAGGGAAAATGAAAAAAAGTCAGATAAACTGAAAATTTTTCAGCCCTGCTGAAAGTTTATCCGACAGGGTTTGACACACTCCCGCATAGATGGTAGAATAATCGTCTGCAAAGAGAACGTTACAGGAGGCGGCACGGCCATGGAGAAGGTAAAGGAGCGCATCACACACTACAGTCTGTACGTCACTGCCCTGCTGAAATGGCTGGCGGTGGGCGCACTGGTGGGCGGCGTGGGCGGCTTCGTGGGCGCGCTGTTCCACCTGGGCGTCGACTGTGCCACCAACGTCCGCCTGGCCCACCCTTGGATTTTGTACCTGCTGCCCCTGGGCGGCGTGGTCATCGCCCTGCTGTACAGGCTGTGCCGGCTGGAGGGTGCGGGCACCAACGCCGTCATCGAGTCCGTCCACTTCGGCAAAAAAATACCCACCCTTCTGGTGCCGCTGATCTTCGTCTCCACGGTCATCACCCACCTGTGCGGCGGCAGCGCCGGCCGTGAGGGCGCGGCGCTCCAGATCGGCGGCGGCATCGGCTACCGCACCGGCACGCTGCTGCGCCTGGGGGAGAAGGACCTGCCCCTGGCCACCCTCTGCGGCATGGCGGGCGTGTTCTCCGCCCTCTTCGGCACACCCCTGACGGCCACCATCTTCGCTCTGGAGGTCATCAGCGTGGGCGTGCTGTACTACGCCGGGCTGCTGCCCTGTATCACCGCCTCTCTGACCGGCTACTACATCGCTCTCCTCATGGGCGTGGAGCCCACCCGCTTCACCGTGGCCATGCCGGCGCTGGCCTGGCCCACCCTGGGCCTTGTGGCGGTGCTGGCTGTGGGCTGCGCTCTGGTGAGTATCCTCTTCTGCCGCGGCCTGCACATCACCGAGCACCTGGCCGCCCGTGTCCTGAAGGATCCCTTCCTCCGTGCCGCCGCGGGCGGCTGCGTGATCGTAGCCGCCACGCTGCTGCTGGGTACTACGGACTATAACGGCGCGGGCATGGATGTGGTGGCGCGCGCCCTGTCCGGCCAGGCGGACCCCTGGGCCTGGCTGCTGAAGCTGGCCTTCACCGCCGTCACCATCGGCTGCGGCTTCAAGGGCGGCGAGGTGGTGCCGTCGTTCTTCGTGGGCGCGACCTTCGGCTGCGTGTTCGGCGGACTGCTGGGCCTGCCGCCCGCCTTTGCCGCCGCCATCGGCCTGGTGTCCGTGTTCTGCGGCGCGGTGAACTGCCCCATCGCCTCCGTCATCCTCAGCATTGAGCTCTTCGGCTCCGGCGGTCTGGTCTATTTCGCCGCCGCCTGCGCCCTCAGCTACCTGCTCTCCGGCTATTGCGGGCTCTACAGCAGCCAGACCATCCTCTACTCCAAGCTGAAGGCGGAGTTTATCAATGTGCATACTCATGAGTAAAATGCAGCCCCCGGGAACCCGGGGGCTAACATTTTTATAAGCAAATCTTAACGTTTCGTTCACATGATTTTCCGAAAATCGTGGTATCCTGCGGGTAGTACAAGAAAAAGAGGTATCGCCCGTGAAGCGCACGCTGACCGAACAACAGAAAAAAACGCTGTCCGTACTGGCCATCGTCATATTCGTTCTGCTGTCGGCGGCGCTGGCCTGGTTCGTGGGGCGGCCCATGGTCCGCTTTGCCCGCCAGCCGGAACAGTTCCGCGCCTGGGTAGACGGCCACGGCGCCTGGGGCCCGCTGGCCTACGCGGCCATGGTGTTTCTGCAGGTGCTGGTGGCCATTATCCCCGGTGAGCCGCTGGAGATCGCCGGGGGCTACGCCTTCGGCGCCTGGGCGGGCACGGCCCTGTGCCTGCTCGGTGCCGTGCTGGGCAGCGTGACCGTCTTTGCCCTGGTCCGCCGCTGGGGCCGCGGTCTGGTGGAGGTGTTCTTCCCGGCGGACAAGCTGGAAAAGCTCCAATTTCTCCTCCATACCTCCCCCAAGCGCACCGCCCTGTTCTGGCTGATCTTCACCGTTCCCGGTACGCCCAAGGACCTGCTGTGCTACTTCGCAGGCCTGACGGACCTGCCGTGGGGGATCTGGCTGCTGATCGCCACAGTGGGCCGCCTGCCCTCCATCGTCACCTCCACCGTGGGCGGCAGCGCCCTGGGGGAGCAGAACTACCGGGCGGCGGTCATTGCCTTCGCTCTCGCCCTCGCTGTGGCGGGTGTGGGCTATGTGATCTACCGCGCCGTCTGCCGTCGGCACGGACAAAAACCGGATAACACAAAGACCGACGGCTGAGCCGCCAACAAAATCCTTCCCTCCGATATCTGTGACCGGGCAGGCGCTTTGACAGACTGAAAGACCGACGGCTCAGCCGTCGGTCTTGTATCTTTTCCTGTCTCAGAACGCGCCCAGCGCCTTGAACAGCACCGACCAGGCGAACATGGTCACGATGCACAGCGCGCTGGTGGACACCACGATGTCCCCGGCCAGCTCCGCGTCGCCGCCCATCTGCTGTGTCATGGTGAAGGAGGCGATGGCCGTGGCACTGGCGAACACGCTGATCAGCCCCGCGAAGCCCACGCCCCGTATGCCGATCAGAAACGCCGCCGTCAGCAGCAGCGCCGGCATCAGGAACAGCCGCACCAGACACACCTCGATCAGGTCTCTCCGGTACCGGCGCAGGCCGCTGAACCGGAAGAAGGCCCCCAGCAGGAACAGCATGAACGGGCTGGTCATGGCGGCCACCTGGTGCACCGCCGACTCCAGCGCCGTAGGCAGCCTCCAGCCGGTGCCCAGGAACACCAGCCCCACGGCGGAGCCCAGGATCAGCGGATTGGTGGCCACCATTTTGATGAGCCTTCCGGCGGGCAGTCTCTCGCCCCGGAACGCCGTCAGGGTGATGACCGCCAGTACGTTGAACAGCGGCACGATGATGGCCGCCAGCATGGCCACCGGCCCCATGTCCGCCCCGGGCACCAGCACCGTGGCCAGCGGCAGGCCGATAATGGCCAGGTTGCTGCGGTACATACCCTGTATCTTCACGCCCTGCTTTTCGTAGTCCTTCTCCGTGGGCAGCACGATGGCCAGGGACAGGCCGTACATCCCCAGCGTGGCCCCCACGGCGAACAGCAGCAGCTTCGGCTGTAACGCCTGGTCGATGGAGGAGGTGTACAGGTTCCAGAACAGCATCACCGGCATGAAGAACCGGAACGCCATCTTGTTCAGCCCGGGCACGTCCTCCACCCGGATACCGCCCAGACACTTGACCCCGTAGCCCAGTCCCATAATAAGAAACAGGGGCATCACGGCGTTAAAGCAGACTTGCAGATTGCTGAGCATGACCCATCGGCCTCCTTTCCCCCGTGCAGCCCCGGCGCACGGTCTATTGCGTCAAAAACGTCATGGCTGCCAGCAGCACGGCCAAAAAGCCGAAGCTGATGGCGGAGAACAGCAGCAGGAACCGTCCGGTCTGTCCATTGACGTGCTTCGTATACTCCCGGAAGGTGATCAGGCTGGCCAGCGACGCCACCAGCGTCCCCGCCCCGCCGATGTTCACCCCCACCAGCAGCGCCGGGTAATCGTCGGTAAACTGGCTGAGCAGTATGGCCGCGGGCACATTGCTGATGACCTGACTGGTCAGCGCCGCCACCGGCATGGTCCCGTGGGCCAGCAGCTGCCGGAACAGTGTCCGCACCGGCTCTATCCGGGCCATATTGCCCGAGAAGGTGAAAAACGCCGCGAACGTCACCAGCAGCCCCCAGTCCACGCCCAGCAGTGCCCGGCGGTCCAGCACCAGCAGCGCCGCCGTGATGACGGCCAGCCCAAGCCAGTAGGGGATGCCGCGCAGCACCATGGCCGCCGCTGTGCAGAACAGTACGCCGTACACGATGCACCGGCGCTTGTCCACCGGCGGCTCCTGTGCCGGTACCGTCAGCGTCTCCCGGGGAATCAGCAGGCAGCACGCCAGGATCAGCGCCGTGGACAGCAGGAACGGCGGCAGCATGATGGTCAGGAACTCCCCATTGGGGATAGTATAATGATTAAATAGGTATAGGTTCTGCGGATTGCCGAAGGGCGTCAGCATCCCGCCCAGATTGGCGGCGCAGTTCTGCAATATGAACGTCAGCGCCGTGTGCTTCGTCTGCCCTGTGCCCTTCAGCACGAACCAGCTCAGGGGCAGAAACGTCAGCAGCGCCGTGTCGTTGGTCAGCAGCATGGAGTCGATCAGCGTAACGACCACCAGCGCCGTCACGGCGCTGCGGGCCGTGTGAAACGCCCGCACCAGCCGCTGTGCCAGCAGGGGGAACAGTCCCGCGCCCCGCAGGGCGCACACCACCGCCAGTATGCAGAACAGGCATGAGAGCGTCTTCACGTCGTAGTACCCGAGATAGGCGCTGTCCGGCGGCACGAACACGGCGGTAACGGCCGCCGCCAGCACCGCGATCACCGGCATAGCGTTGGCGCGGCACCACTGGAGAACTTTCATGTATGTATGCACCTCCGCACGATACGACTCAACGGCTGTTACCTTACCATATTTTGGCCGGAAACGCAAGGGCTCGCCCCGGCTTTCTTGCCCTTTTCCGCCGCCTGTGCTATACTGAAAGCGATACAGAAAAGGGAGGTGCTCCATGGATGACATTTTGAGCCGTTTTTCCATCAACTGCCACAGCAGCATCCGCTATGCCGGCGCGATGACGGTGTGGTTCGACCCCTTCCGCGTGGCGGACGCGCCCTGCGATGCGGACGTGGTCTTCGTCACCCACGACCACTATGACCACTTCTCCCCGGAGGATATCCACCGGGTGATGAAGCCCGGCGCGGTGCTGGTGCTGCCGGAGACGTGTGTGGCGGCGGCGCTGCGGGCCGGCTTTGCCTCGGCGCAGCTGCTGCCGGTGCGGCCCGGAGAGGCGTACACCGTGAAGGACCTGTCCTTCACCGCCGTGCCCGCCTATAACCTCGGCAAGCCCTTCCACCCCCGCGGGAACCGCTGGGTGGGCTATGTGGTCACGCTGGAGGGCCAGCGGGTCTATGTGGCCGGCGATACCGACGATACCCCCGACGCCCGGTCCGTGTCGTGTGACGTCGCCTTCCTGCCGGTGGGCGGCACCTACACCATGACCGCCGCCCAGGCCGCCGGTCTGGCGGCCGCCCTCCGCCCGCAGATCGCCGTCCCCACCCACTACGGCTGTATCGTGGGGGAGAGGACGGACGGCGCGGCCTTCGCCGCCGCCCTGCCGGCGGACATCTCCGCCGTGCAGCTGATCCGCCAATGACCCCGTACAGAATTCCGCCCCGGTGTCGGCCGATGCCGACCAGACGGTGGAGGTGACGGCCCCGGCACCAGCCGGGGAGGATGATCGAGCGAACGAAAAAGACATTCATCGGCCCCCGGCGTCAGCCGGGGGGGGATGATCGGATGAGCAAAAAAGGCATTCAGCGGCCCCCGGCGTCAGCCGGGGGCCGTCACTTCATTTTTGCTGCATTTTGCTTACAAAAAAGCACAAAAAGGGAACCAAAGAGTACAGGGCGGGTACAGAAAAAGTAAAGCAAATGTATCAAAAGAAAGCACTATTTCTCGCTTTTTTCCTCCCGCGGCAGCACCAGATTGAGCAGTACGGCCATCAGTGTGGCCACCACCACCGGGGACTTTCCGAAGATGGTCGTCACCGCCTCCGGGAACTGTGCCAGGGCCTCTGCCGCCTGGGAAATGCCCACACCCAGTGCGGCGGAAAGCCCGACGATCGTGGTGTTTCGGGCGGTCAGCCCCTCGGCGGCGATGAGCTTCATGCCGGTCATGGCGATGGTGGAAAACACCGCCGCCGTGGCCCCGCCCAGCACGCATTGCGGGATGGTGGTGAGTACGGCGGAAAATTACGGAATGATACCGGCAAACAGTAAAAACGCGCCGGTCAGCGCAAAAACGTTGCGATTTACAACTTTATTTGTGGCTACAATTCCCACATTCTGGGAGTATGTCGCCGTGGGAAGACCGCCCAGCAGCGCTGTCAGAATGTTGCTGACGCCATAGGCTGCGATGCCGCCCCGCAGCTCCTGCGTGGTGGGCTCCCGATCCATGCCGCCCACGGTGGTGGCCGTCAGGTCGCCGATAGCCTGAATGGCGTTGATGGCGAACAACAGCCCCAGTGCGACGCACGCCGAGGGTTCAAATGTCACGCCAAAGGGCAGAAATTCCGGCAGAGAGAACCACCCAGCCCCCGCGATGCCGGACAGATCCACCATCCCGGCCCCAAAAGCGACGGCGTAGCCCGCCAGAATACCCAGTAAAATGGACGCCAGCTTAAAAATGCCCCTGCCGCGATTGGTCAGCACCAGCACCACCGCTAGTGTAAATGCCGCAATAGCCCAGTTCTGCCAGGATCCGTACACCAGCGCTTCCGGCAGGCCCCGCTGCACCACAACGCTTTCATATGTGTTGCCGGTGCCGCCGGCCATATAGTTGATGGCCGTGGGGTACAGAGACAGACCGATGGTGAACACTACCGTACCGGTAATGACCGGCGGGAACAGCCTGCGGATAGGCTTGATGAAGATACCCACCAGTGCTGCCACTGCGCCGCCCACGATCATAGCGCCCGACACAGCGGCCAACCCGCCGCTGCCGGAGACGATGGCCTGCATACTGGGCAGATAAGCGAAGCTGACACCGAAGATCACCGGCAGCCCCGCGCCGAAGCGCCCACCGATGGGAAACAGCTGCAGCAGCGTGGTAACGGCGGACATGACCAGCGATGCCTGTATCAGCAGGACCCGCTGGTCATGCGCCAGTCCGGCCACGTTGGCAATGATGATGGCTGGGGTCACGCAGCCCACGATCATAGCCACCAGGTGCTGCAGCGCCATGGATACGGCCATGCCAACAGGTGGCAGGCCCCGGTATTGAAACAGCGCCTCTCGGCGACATTCAAGCTTTCGCATGGTGTGGTCTCCTTTGTGCGTAGTGTGCTCAGTATAGCACGTTTTTAACGGAAAACTCAACCGTTTTCTCACAAATAGCTGTACAGCCCAAGCGGCGCAAAACCACCCTCTGGTGATGCCGGAGGGCGGTCAGATCATGCGTGTTTATGCCTGCGGACACTGGCGAAAAACGGGCGCTTCAGCGTGTCTGTACTGCTGAACAAACCGGATTAGAAGGATGACAGCGCCCCGCCTGCGTGCGGGGGCGCTGTTTTTGTGCTTGACAAGGAAAGCGCAGCGGCATATAATAACGTATTGTTATTGATAACATATAGTGATTATTGAGGTGAGCACAATGCCAGCAGCAAAACGAATATCCAAAGAGGCCATCATCGACGCCGCGGCGGCGGTGCTCCGCACCGGCGGGTTTGAGGCGATCAACGCCCGCAGTGTGGCGAAGGCGCTGGGGTGCTCCACCCAGCCTATCTATCTGTCATTCCGTAATATGGAGGAGTTGAAGTCCGCGCTGACCCAGCGGGCCATCGAGCAGCATACCCAGCGGGTACGGGAATCTCTGCGGGCGCATGAGGGGCGCGATAGTCGGTACAGCAGCTACGGCATGGGCTTTGTACAGTTCGCTGCTCAGGAAAAGCAGCTGTTCCGCTGGCTGTACCTGGAGGACAACCAGCCGGGCCGCCAGCAGGAGGACGTGCTGGAGCCGGAGATCATCCGGACCGTCATGGACGAATTCGGCTATGACGAGGTCACGGCCCGGGCCTTTCACCGGGATATGACTTATTATTCCTACGGACTAGCCATCCTCGCCAACACCGGGCATCTGGCGCTGACAGAGACGGAGCTTCGGGAAGCCTTTCGACGGGAGTTCCGTGCATTGGCGGCGTATTACGGTCCGCCGAAGAAGCTGCCGGAATTTGCAGAGAGGGAGAATGCAGTGCATCAATTATTCCGCTAAGAGGCCGTCTTGCAAAATTGTAAGAAAATCGCAGGAAATGTAAGGAAAAGCAATGGCTGCCATGGGATAATGGCGGTATACTCCTCCGGTGGGAAGAAGGTGTTGAAGTGAAAACAAATAAGACATTGGCACAGAAGCTGTGTCTGCTGGGTCTGGTGAGTCTGCTGTCGTATACGGCGGCTCTGCTGGCAGCGCTGTGTTTTTTGGTGCTGCTGCCCGGGTGCAGCCTAGGGGAGAAGGTGGATCGCGAGCCGGTGCAGGCACTGGAATGTACCCGCCCGGCATCCCTGTCCGGGCTGTATCCGGCGGGCGGCAGCGTGGTGCTGATCAGCTGGGCGGACTATGAGAGCGGCAGGACCACTGTGCAGCTGGTGGATGTGGAAGCGGACACCGTGAAGCGTGAGGTCACGCTGGATGGGGTTTGGGATACGAAGCGGCAGGCCCTGGCGCATGGATTTGCGCTGTGCGACCGGGAGACGAATCGTTGGAAGCTCCTGGACGATGTGCTGACGGAGACAGGCAGCTTTGATGCGGAGAACGTGGATGGCTTTTTCTCATATGACGGGGAGAGCTATTACTTCCTGCGGGACGGGGTGCTGCATTGTCAGAACGTAGCCGGAGGAGAGGCACAGCCGGTAACAGCGCTGTCACAGCTGCGGTTCGCGGAATTGACGGCCTATGATGCGGCAAGCGGGCGGATGGCGGCCCTGTTCCTCCTGTCACCCTACGGCAGCGTCTGCGGTACGGCGGTCTTTGACCCGGAGACGGGGGCGATCAGCCTGCTGCAGGAGCAGCGGTATCAGGTGATGTTGGCGCCGGCGGGCGGCATGAGCCTGCTGGCTTTTGACAACGACAAAATGGGATATTCCGCCCTGTGCGGCAGCGGCGATACGTTCTGGTTCGCCGATGCTTCGCTGTTTCTGGACGCGGGAGGCGCGCTGTACGCCGTCGGCGATGCGGAGGAGCTGATCGGTGTGGGAACGGGCCGCACGACGCTGTATAACGTGGGGGAGAGCATCACGGCCTGCGACCTGACGGCTAACGGTATCGCCGGAGAGATGTACGACTGCTGCGTTCTGCCGGAGGCAGGCCTGCTGGTGGGCGGCATGTATGAAAACGGCGCCTTCCGGCTGTACGTTATAGACCCGGCGCAGCTGACCTTCGAGCCGGTAGCGTCAACGGTGTCCGTCCCGTCGCCGCTGACGGTGAATGAGACACTGCTGCAGGCCTATTGGAGTGCACTGAACGGCCTGCCGGTGGCAGAGAGCTTACAGGAGGCGCGGCAGCAGGCGGATGTGTTGGAGCAGCGATACGGCGTGCGGATACTGCTGTCCTCCCAGTGCCGGGAGGCGGCAGAACTGAGCAGCTATCCCATCACTCTGTCGGACACCATGGACACGGAAGCAGAGCTGAACGGCGTCCGCGCCGTGCTGGCGGCGATGGACCGCAGCTTTGCCCTGTATCCGGAGGGCTTTCTGGCGCAGTTCCGCAACCGCGCCGGTGAGGGCGGGCTGTGCTTCCTGCTGGGGGCTCACATCGACAGCGACTATGGCGTGGTAGGCTGCACCTACGATTCGGCGGACTGGCAGTATATCGCACTGGACGTGCAGGCCGACTATATGCGGGAGGGCACTGTCTGCCACGAGATCTGGCACGCTACGGAGAACGAGATACTCTCACGCGATTACACCACCTTCAACTGGGATGACTGGAATGCGCTGAACCCGGCGGGCTTTACCTATTGGAACGACAGCGGTGACTATGACCGGTACGACGCCCGCTGGACAATGTTCGACAACGGCGAGGGCGTGTACTTTGTGGACAGTTACGCCAAGCTGGCGGCACAGGAGGACCGTGCGCGGATCATGGAGTATTTCATGGTACATGAGGACGAGGCGGGGCTGCTGATCCAGTCAGACGCCATACGGCAGAAGCTGACGTGGATGTGCCGCGCTGTGCGGGCGTGCTTCGATACCGCCGGATGGGGAACGCCCCGGTGGGAGAAGCTTTTGTAAAATAAAGGAGAGTCTATGATACCCGAATGGAAAATATATCCCCGTTCTCAGGGACACAGTACCGTGTACCTGCAGAACGTGGTCACAGATCCCGCCATACAGGTGGGGGCGTACACCATCTATGACGATTTTGTCAATGACCCCCGGGACTTCCAGCGGAACAACGTGCTGTACCACTATCCCGAGTGCAACCATGACCGGCTGATCATCGGAAAGTACAGCTCCATCGCCTGCGGGGCGAAGTTTATCTTCAATGCGGCCAACCATACGCTGAACAGCCTGTCTACTTACCCGTTCCCCATCATGTTCGAGGAGTGGGACCTGGGGACGGCGTGTGAGGACATTGCCGCCGCCTGGGATAACCACGGGGACATCGTGGTGGGCAATGACGTATGGATCGGCTATGAGGCCGTGATCCTGGCGGGCGTTACCATCGGCGACGGCGCCATCATCGGCAGCCGCGCCGTGGTGACAAAGGATGTGCCGCCCTACACCATCGTGGGCGGCCTGCCGGCCAAGCCCATCCGCAGGCGGTATGACGAGGAGACCGCCGCGCGGCTGGAGAAGCTGCGGTGGTGGGACTGGCCGGAGGCGCAGGTGCGGCGGGCTATCCCACTGCTGCAGGCCGGCGATCTGGACGCCCTGGAAAAGTTGGTATAAGGCCGGCGGCCGTGGACCAGGCGTACACGCCGGGCACTTTCTGACCCTGCTGTAAAAGAGTATCTGAGGGATACGTGTATACGGACAACGAAATGAGCCCTCCGGCAGCTGCCGGAGGGCTTTCAACTGCCTGTTGCGAAACGGGCCGGGGAAAGGTATAATCTAAGGAGAACATACTGCGGAACGGCGAGAAAGGAGAAACCTATGGGTAATGTGACAGCGGACCGCGCATGGGATGTCCATCCGGTGACGGAGGCGGACATAGAGGCGTATCTGGACATCTATCTCAATTCCTATCCGGCGTACAAGACGCTGGACGAGGAATGCCGGGCACACTACCGGAGCAAGCATCTTACGGAGCTGCGGGAGGACACCCAGACTCGGACGATGGGCCTGTTTGAGGGCGGCACACTGATCGCCACCATGAAGCTGATCCTGTTCTCCATGAACTTCTTTGGGGTCATGCAGCCTGCCTGCGGTGTGATGGCGCTGGAGGTACACCCCCTGCACAAGAAGAAGGGCGCGGCGCTGTATATGATACGGTATGCCGAGCGCTATGCACGGGAAAACGGCGCGCTGCTGACCATGCTGCTGCCGTTCAACATCGGCTTTTACCGTCGGATGGGCTACGGCTTTGGCGGGAAGTTATATGAATACCACCTGCCAACCGGGGCACTGCCGCGGTTGGACGGAGAGGTGCGGGCGCACCTGCGCCTGCTGCAGCCGGAGGAGTTTGACCAGGCGATGGACTGCCAGCGGCGCTTTGCCGCCCGAAACCATGGCATGGTGGAGAAGTTCGACGAGGAGCTGCGCGGAGCCCGGGGGGATATTCAGGTGCGCCGTATGGGTTATTACGACGGCGGACGCCTGTTAGGCTACGCGGCCTATCGGTTTGAAAGCGCCAGTGCGTGCAACTATACCCAAAACCGGCTCAGCGTGGAGGAACTGGTGTATGAGAACGGCACAGTGCTGCGGGCGCTGCTGGGCGGCCTGCGGATGCAGGAGGATCTGGCACAGACAGTGATACTGCGGACAGGGGAGGAGGATTTCCACCATCTGCTGGACGATCCGCAGGACGTGTCCGGAAACTACATCGACTACGGCTTTTTGCAGACCAATGTTTCCGCCGTGGGGACCATGTTCAAGCTGACGGACGGGGCGGACTTCGTGCGGCGGACCGGCTATCGGAATTTCCCGGCGGGGACGCTGACGGCGGCCTTCCGCTATCGGGATGAGATGGCGGACCGGGAGGAGGAGCTGCGTATCGGCTTTGCCGATGGCCGCTGGGCCGTGGCAGAGGGGACCGCGGACGTGACGGTGATCTGCCGGCAGGGGGATCTGGCGGCGCTGCTGATGGGGTCCTGCGGCCTGACGGCGCTGCTGCGGCTGGGTGCGGCGTCCGCAGATGACGCCGAAAAGGCGCGGCAGTTGGCGCAGCTGCTGTACTGTGTCCAGAAGCCCTGGCTGAACGCGGATTATTGAGCTGCCGCGGTTGACAAATAGAAAACAACGCAGGAGAACAAGAGATGCGGAACATATTGAAGGAAAAGCTGGCCAGAGGCGAGAAGCCGCTGGGCACATTCGTGGGTACCGGCAGTGCTGCCGTGGTGGAATGTCTGGGCTGTGCGGGGCTGGATTTTGTCATTCTGGACAATGAGCACAGCCCCATCGAGGCGGAGACAACCGCCCGGCTGGTGTGCGCCGCGGAAAGGCGAAACATCACGCCCCTGGCCCGGGTGCTGAAGGATGCTTACGGTCTGGTGGAGCGCCCCTGCGGCGCGGAGCCAATCCAGGGTTGCGATGTGATACTGTATCAAACGTCCCGCCGCCTGCCCCCCTATATCCAGCGGCTCATCGACAGGATCGAGGGAGAAGACCGGGCGTTCCCGACGTAGTCCGAGCCGGAATAGCGTCCGACGCGAGCTGCCGTGAAATTTTGCTGAACAGCTGTTCAGCGCTGTGCGGCACACGGTAAAAAACAGATCCGCCTGAAGCTCCCTGCTGGTAAGACAGTAAAATCAAATTTCGTGGAACAGGCATGATCTCGGTCATGCCTGTTCCGCTTTTAGCAGTTCATCCACGGGAATGTAGCCCACAAGGTCGTACTCGATATGTACCTTCTGCCTGCGCTTGCCGCTGGACTTGTCAGGGGCATCTACATAGACCGCCTTGACAAGCTCTCTGAGGGCATAGGGGGTCAGCTCCGTGAGGGTGCTGTTCCTCTTTACCCGCTGAACAAACTGCTCTATATTCTCCGCCTGTTGTTCCTGTTCATGGATTTGCTGTTGCAGACCTTTGACCTCGGCTTTGAGGTCTTTCTGTTCCTCGGTGTAGTTCTTGCTCATCATGGCAAAGTGCTCATCGTCCAGCCGTCCGGCTACATTGTCCTCGTAAATGCGGATGAAAAGACGGTCAAGTTCTCCGATTCGCTTCTCAGCCTGTGCCAGCCGCTTCTGAGACAGCCGCAGCGATTCCTCACTCTGCATACGGAGCTTTTGCTCCATTTCAGAACGGAAATACGCCTCATAGCGAGTGACTACCGATACGACCTCCTGAATGTGCTTCCAGACGATCTGTTCCAGCACAACGGCACGGATATAATGTCCGCTGCACTTGTCCTTGTTGGCACGATGGGTGGAGCAGATGAAGAAGTCCTGCCGCTTTTCAAAATAGCTGGTGGTGGAGTAGTAGAGCTTCTGCTTGCAGTCGTTGCAGAACACCAAGCCGGAGAACATATTGCTCTTTCCCGTCGCTGTTCTGCGGTGCCGCTGCTGCCTGATCTCCTGCACCTTATCAAAGACTTCCAGAGAGATGATCGCCGGGTGGGTGTTATAGAAAATCTTGCGATTCTCCATTGGATTTTCCCGCTGCTTTTTGTCCCAGATGGAGTTGGTGTAGGTCTTGAAATTGACCGTGCAGCCTGTGTACTCCATGTATTCGAGAATATAAGCAACGGTGCTTTCGTGCCAGCGATATTCATTCTCTGGAGCCTGATGCGGTGTTTTCCTGCCCTCCCGCTGTTTGTAGGCGGTGGGATTCAGCACCATTTCCTTTTCAAGCAAAGCGGCGATCTGGCTTGGACCTTTGCCCTCCATGCAAAGTGCAAAGATACGCTTCACGACCTGTGCCGCCTCTTCATCCACAATCCACGCTTTCGGATCATCGGGATTCCGCTTGTAACCGTATGGAATGTTGGTAGTCAATCGTTCTCCACGCTCACCCTTTGCCTTGTTGACGGCACGGATTTTGCGGCTGGTGTCTTTGGCAAAAAACTCGTTAAACCAGTTCTTGATGCCTGCAATGTCGTTGTCGGTGCTATTGGGGTCAATGGTGTCGAAGTGGTCGTTGATGGCAATATATCGCACGCCGTACTGAGGAAACGTGTAGTTGATATAAAGCCCTGTCAGCGAAGAATTACGACCGAGTCTTGAAAGGTCTTTCGTAATCACCACTTCCACATGACCGGCTTCAATTTCCGCAAGCATTCGCTGAAAGCCGGGGCGGTTGTTGAACTCAACCCCGCTGTACCCATCGTCAATAAAATAGGTCGGGTTCGGAAAATGCTGAGATTTTGCATACTCCATTAACATGATCTGCTGATGCTGAATGGAATTCGACGGGTCATCCTTGCCGCCTTTTTCCTTGGTGTCCTCTACGGACAGTCTGCAATAAAGCGCTGTGATTTTGTCGGTTGCCCTTAACATATTGTTGTCCTCCTTCGGTGGGGCAACTGTCTGAACAGGATTGGATTTTTGGTTTATATCAAGAGAAGCGTCGTTACTCATCGGCGTCCTCCGTGATACCGTTTTTATCATCGGCAGCGTTCTGTTCCATGATGCGTCTGAGCTTCTTGTCGAGGGTTTCCGTACCCTCGTAGCTGCCGGTTACGGTGTATTCCGTGCCGCCGTGTCCCTCCACGATTTTGACGTCGGGCAGCCAAAAGGCGGACGGATTTTTCACTACGATGTTGCCCTTCTCATCGAAAGAAAACTCTCGCTTGGGGGCATCATCGGGACGAGGCTCGACCTTGGCATACGGGTCAGGATTGGAGAAATAAAACGAGCGGATTTCACCGTCCTCCTCGCCGTTATCAAAATCATCGTCGGCAAAAATCTCGTCCAGTTCTTCGTCAGTCAGTTCGATGATCTCATTGTCTTTTTCTTTCGGATTCACTTCGTCAAGCCTCCTTCGCTTTCATGGTTATAACGATTAAAACAATACTCGTTATAATTTTCTCTCGTAGCAAATTTCTTCTGTTTCAAGACAAGGTTTAACTTTTCCATGTGTGAAAAAACCAAACGACTCATAGAATTTTCTTGCTCGAATGTTGTTCGCAAACACCCAAAGCATAACCTTATCATAGCCAGCAGCTCTCATGTCGCCCATGACTCTGCTCATCATTTGAGTTCCGAAACCCTTTCTCCAGTTGTCTTGCAAGCTATGGATGCAGATGAGTTCCGCATAATCAGGCATATCGTTATCTCGCGCCGTATCCCACCATGCAATACAATGAGGATGAGAGTCCACCTCTAAAATATATCCATTGCCAATATTCTCATCGAGCAATCGCTTATACATTGCCGTAGCACGATTTAGGTTGGTGGACATTTGCAGTATCTCGGCAGACAGGATATCCTTAAACGCAGCCTTCCAACTTTCTGTTTGGATATAAGCTAAATCAAATTCATCACCTTGCTGTACTTTCCGAATTAGACAATCCATACTCCTAACACCTCAATCAATACGCTTATTTGTTTCGATTATATTCGTTCAAGTGCTACTGCGTAGCAAAACGGACGAACGCCGTCAATGGTCAAGATGAACGGCTGCGCCGCCATTGACTTCCGTCCGTCTGTTTCGCTTTTTGGCAGACAAGGCGGCGGTTGCCGCCGATTTCCATTTGGAAAATGGCGCTTGCTAACATGGGAAACGGAGAATAGCAAGCACAGCAAGTGTATGTACACTTGCGAAATCCGGCGTGGTACGACCGGGATTTCCTTGCAGAATAGCAAGCAAATCCGGTGAGTACCCACACCGGAGCTTGCCATTCTGGCAAGCAATGCACGGCGGTACCCACTTCTCATTACCTGCCAACTGCGAAACGCACTTGGCAAGCAATGCTCGTGTTTATACACCCGTGCAATCTTGTTGGGGAATTGCCCCAAACCCCTGAACGATTTCAGAGAAATCGGCTGCGCTCCTACGGAGCTGAACGGAGAAATTTTATATGTTACTCTTGCGGCGGTTACAGTCTGCACAAAGCATCTGACAGTTTTCCGCAGTTGTCTTTCCACCCTTACTCCACGGCGTGATATGGTCAGCTTGCATTTCTTCAATTTCAAAATGCTTTCCGCATTTTGGGCAGATACCTTTTTGCCGCTCATAAGCTGCCCGTGCCATTTCAGGAGAGAAAGCACGAATATTTAGGTGCCGTTCCTGTCCATCAAAGAGATATTCATAAATGCCCTTTTGATTTGAGATATATCCATTGCGGTAGTCTTCGATCAGTTCAATGATACGAGCTTCAAGTGCTTTGGGATCATATTTACCTGTGCCGTATTTATTGTAAAAGATACCCCATTCGAGTCCCTTCATCAGCTTGCTGCGATATTTGGGGAATGTAGCTTTTACCCAATTTATAACAGTCTGGAAATACAGCCACAGTTCATTGCAGTTCGTGTCATGCTGGTGCTGTGACATATAATCTTCGATTTCAATACCTTCACGGGCAGAAATCCACTTCAAGGCGGTTTCAAGGTAGTCTTGACGGATTGCGGAGCCATTCAAATAGTCGCCGGCAATTTGATAAGCCGGGCACATGGTTTTGCTAAAATATTTTTTTGCTTCGGTCAGCCATTCTCCCGTATAAATCGCATTTCGTAATTCCTGCGTTGTCAGTTGTTCTCCTGCAATGTTGATGATTTTGAACCAGTCTAACTTCTCCTTATCCGTACCCTCGCAAATATAAATCATCAGCGGATAGTCCATAATCTGCTGTTGTTCCGTATGCGTCAGATTGGAAAATGTAAGATGGTTGATAGAGAAGTCACCTTGAACATATTGACAGATGCTTATTGTTCTCTGCTGACCATCAAGCACTTCAAAATTGCCATCATCATTTTTGACCCAGTACATTACGTTCAAAGGAAAATTCTTTGTGATGGTACGGATAACTTCGTCACGTTGTTTGTCTTTGTAGATAAATTCCCGCTGAAAAGCTGGGCGGATATTCAGCCTTCCATCGTAGCCCACAACACCGTTCTCAGCACTATCCTTGTATCCTGCAACAACTTCTCGCACAGGAATCTCATGTAGTTTGATTTTCATACATACTCTCTACTTTCTGCGAATAGTCAATCGCACATAAGTGATTTTTCCGTCGATCTTCCCCTCAGCATTTTTAATCAACCCTGGGATTGCCGTTGCATACGAATTGTGATCCGTCGATATAATTTCCTGCCGTGCAGAACCGGACGAATCACGTCGTCGTGTGAGTTGTCGGCTTGCGTCTGACGAGGATACGGAAGTACGGCTGCACCGTCCGCCGCCCCGTTCTCTCTCTCTCTCTCTCTCTCTCTCTCTCTCTCTCTCTCTCTCTCTCTCTCTACATTAACAGAATGTGAACAATCAGGGAAAGAGTAAACAAGATCTTTGCCATCAGTTCCTTTTCTGAACGCCACGATTTCAAATTGGTCAGGGTTATATTGCGACAAGAACGTGATTGGAACACCCATGACACCATAATAATCACAGGGAATATCTACTGTCCTGTCGACATTGATAGCGTCGTAGTTATCGTATTTAGGATATAATTCTGGCGAGTAGCTCCTGAATAGGGGCATATTTTCGTGCCTTTTTTCGATATCCACATTTGTGAACCAGCAAATGTTTCCCATTCGCCGCCATTTCTGTCCATGCTCATCAATCTTAAAATCGGTTTTCTTAATCTCGTAAGAATCGGGTACTTTGAACCAAAAATGTCCGCTATTATACCCCAACCATAATCTGTTTTCAGCAATCATCGGAAAAATCTCTTTATATGTGACAGCATTCATATTTCCAATGATTATAAAGTATTTTCTGTATTCTTCAAGTAACGCAATATACTCGCGGAACAGGGAGAACGGCGGGTTAGTTACCACCACGTCAGCTTCTCTTAGCAGCTCTACACACTCTGGGCTTCGGAAGTCTCCGTCACCATTAAGAAGTGTCATAGTATTTTTTCTGTTTCGCATAAGATATTCGACATCCGCAAGATCTGCCCGCCCATCGTGGTTTTCGTCTGTCACCTCGGTGATTTCTACTCGATAGGGTCTCCGAGTGCTACAAACCAATGGAGTTGTGTCAGTGTCTGGAACAAATGCAAGCTGTCCAGCATTGTCAACATAGTACTCAAATTCATCTCCAACCACGGGTGATGTTGCATAGCAAGTTGTTACCAATTTCTTCAACCCCAAAGCATTGAAATTCATGGCAAAGTACTTAAAGAAATTACTCTCGTAGGGATCATCGCAGTTGCACAAAACTGTTTTGCCAGCAAAGAAACTCCGGTAATGCTTGAGTTCCTTTTCAATCAGCGAAAGTTGCGTGTAGAACTCATCCTGTTTGTTCCTTGCAGAATCATGTAGATTGCTATTTCCAGCCATTATCTGTCACCACCTTCTTCGGTAGAAGAAAATATTTCCACAACATCATCAAGCCCACATCCGAGATAGTTGCAAATCTTTGCAAGGGCTTCCATGGAAACTGGCATCTGCTTTCCCATTTTTGCGAGCATATTTGTACTAATGCCTGTTTGTTGCCGCATCTCGGTTTTCGTGATTTTTCTATCTATCAACAATTTCCATAACTTGTCGTAGCTGTAAATCATCATGGTGCCCTCTCTTTGCATTTTGCTTTTATAATCTTATCACAGAATTCCCAAAAACGCAACAAATTATTGCATATCGAGATATGCTTTCGCGTGGGCAGCAGTAAGCAGGGTGAATATCTGCACCTATTTCCATAGCAGCAAAGCAAGTGTTGTGATTTCAGAAAAGAAGTTCATTATAGAGCAAGCAGATTTTACCATGTAGCGCTTCTTAAATCCGTGTATCCCATACGCTGAACAGTAGCTATTTTTGCGCTTCTACACCAGACCACACGGATAGGTGAAGTCTGATATGCCTGCATTTGAACAATGCCACACAGAGGGGAAAACAAGCGAAATTCAACCCTTAGATGTACAAAAACAGGCGGCATCCAACCAAAGTTGAATGTCGCCTGTTTTGTCCAATCCTGTCTGACAGATGCCGATTTCGTAATTTTCTCAAATTACTGTCTTATCGGCACACGCCCGATGCTGCCTGCTTTTTTTATAGATTGAGTGCTTGGTGATGGATTCGATTCCGGGCTGGCCGCGCAGCTTTTTGTCGTGCTCCAGCTGGAGATTATAGTATTTGGCGTCAAAGATGATGAACTGGCAGACTCCGTCGAGATAGACGATGGAAATGAGATCCGGGATCAGCGTAGCCCAAATGAACATATTGTCCGGAATGCGAAGTTCGGTGTAATCATCCGGGCTGCCGTGAAGTTCTCTTACCAGATACTTTTTGATGTCCTCGGACGCTTGAATCGGGTACTCGCTGACTGCATCCTCGCCGCGGTCGAGCAGCTGGAACACATCGCCGAAAACAGCCGAAACATTGGCGCGGTTGAGTTCCTCAATCACAAGCAGGAACGGCTTAGGCGTATCGCTCCGGCTGTTCTGAAGCGCCTTTACATAGATTCGCATGAACGGGCCGGGTACATAGGAATAGGTAATAGCGTCCTTGCCGTCAATGTCCTTGTACGGGACGGGCTTATATGTGCCGACGAAATTCGCGTAGGAATAGTCTGGGTGGAATGTAACGCGTTCATACTCGCCGCCGGCTGCGAGCAGGGTGTCTTTTTCACGGTTCAGCGTAAAACTCTTTCCCGTGCCGGGCGCGCCGAAGAGAATCCGGTTGCGCGGCAGATCGCTCTGATATCCGGTTTGGAAGGAGATGCCCGTTTGCGCGGCGGCGGAACGAAAGCGCGGGGCGGGCCGCACAGGGGGCGGCGGGAGTTTGCGGATCTGGCCGGGGCGGCGTTATCCGTTTTGGAAATTCTGTTCGCCCGATTGGAAGCAAGCGGTGCTGAGGACTTGATTTTCGGCATTTTTCCCGGTATACTGCGGATGTAATGATTAAGCAAATGTTTAATTCAAAAATTCAATCGGAGGTATGAACCATGAAAAAGACGTATCAGATCGAGGTTGACTGCGCGAACTGCGCAAACCTGATGGAAGAGGCCGCGAAGAAGACCGAGGGCGTTGCGGATGCAACCGTCAATTTCATGACGCAGAAGATGATCGTGGAATTCGCCGAGGGTGCGGATGAGAAGAAGACCATGAAGGCTGTGCTCAAGGCCTGCAAGAAGGTCGAGCCGGACTGCGAGATCGAACTTTAATCCATGGCCGCTGCTCCGGCAGCGCAGAACGGAGTGTTTGCTATGACAAAGAAACAGAAAAAGATGCTCGTGCGCATTCTCATCACTGCTGTGATGCTCATTGCGCTGCACTTCATTCCCATCACCGGGATTCCCCAGCTGCTTGCGTATGTGGCGGCCTATCTGGTCATCGGCTACGATATTCTGCGCAAGGCCGGGAAGGGCATTCTCAATGGCCGTGCGTTTGACGAAAATTTCCTGATGGCGCTGGCTACGCTCGGCGCGTTTTTCCTCGCCATCTGGACGAAGAGCGGAGACTATGTTGAGGGCATCGCCGTTATGCTGTTCTATCAGATCGGCGAACTCTTCCAGAGTTACGCCGTCGGCAAGAGCCGGAAGAATATCTCCGCGCTGATGGATATCCGCCCGGATTATGCGAATATTGAGGCGGATGGCCAGCTGACGCAGGTCGATCCGGATGAGGTTCCGGTCGGCAGCATGATTGTCGTGCAGCCGGGCGAAAAAGTACCGCTCGATGGTGTGATCGTTGAGGGAACTGCCAGTCTCAACACCAGTGCGCTGACCGGCGAAAGCCTGCCGCGCGACGTCAAAGAGGGCGACGAGATCATCAGCGGCTGCATCGATATGTCCGGTGTGCTGAAGATTCGCACGATAAAGGCGTTCGGCGAGTCCACCGTTTCCAAGATCCTTGATCTGGTCGAGAACGCCAGTTCCCGCAAATCGAGATCCGAGGCATTCATCTCCCGCTTCGCCAAGATCTACACGCCTGCCGTGTGTGCGGCGGCGCTGGCGCTGGCTGTGCTGGTTCCGCTTGGCCGGATGCTTGCGGGGCTTGACGCGAATTGGACAGATTGGATTTACCGTGCGCTGTCATTCCTAGTCGTCAGCTGCCCGTGCGCATTGGTCATCAGCATTCCGTTGAGTTTCTTCGCCGGTATCGGCGGGGCCAGCAAGGAGGGCATTCTGATCAAGGGCTCCAACTATCTGGAGGCCCTGTCCGAAGCAAAGATCGTTGTTTTCGACAAGACCGGTACGCTGACGCGCGGCGTGTTTGAGGTCACGGCCGTTCATCACAGCCCGATGGACGAAGCACAGCTGCTCGAATATGCGGCGCTGGCCGAATGCGCGTCCTCGCATCCCATCAGCAAGAGTCTGCAAAAGGCCTACGGAAAGGAAATCGACCGCAGCCGCGTGACAGATATTGAAGAACTCAGCGGTCACGGCATTACCGCCACGGTTGATGGGCATGCGGTTGCTGCAGGCAACAGCAAGCTGATGAATAAGCTGGGCGTGGAGTATCACGATTGCCACAGCACCGGCACGATTATCCACATGGCTGTTGACGGCCAGTACGCGGGGCATATTGTCATTTCCGACGTCGTCAAGCCGCACTCGAAGGAAGCAATCGAGCAGCTCAAGCGCGCGGGTGTCCAGAAGACCGTCATGCTGACGGGCGATGCGAAGCGCGTAGCGGACAGCGTGGCTGCCGAACTCGGCGTCGATGAGGTGCGCAGCGAACTTCTGCCGGGCGATAAGGTCGCGGAGGTCGAGAAGCTGCTGGCTGCGAAGAGTAAAAAAGATATGCTGGCCTTCGTTGGCGACGGTATCAACGACGCGCCGGTTCTCACACGGGCAGATATCGGCATTGCGATGGGCGCAATGGGCTCCGACGCTGCGATTGAAGCGGCTGATATCGTCCTCATGGACGACGACCCGCTGCAGATCGCCAAGGCGATCAAGATCTCCCGCAAGTGCATCGGCATTGTCCGGCAGAACATCGTGTTCTCGCTGGTCGTGAAGTTTGGCTGCCTCGCGCTTGTCGCGTTCGGCGTCGCCAACATGTGGGCTGCCATCTTCGCCGATGTCGGCGTGATGGTGCTGGCTGTTCTGAATGCAATCCGGGCCCTGCGGTATAGAAGCTGACTGCGTCTGGCGCGAAAAATCTGATAGAAATGAAAAAGATCCCCCGGAAGGGCTGCGTCTTTGAAGCGCAGGCTTTCCGGGGGATTGCTTTCCGATAAACAGGATATTATGATTTAAATATAGGATTTAAAAATACGAGAAATGCTAAAATTATGCTAACTATCGCGTATATAGCCAAAAAATCAAGAAAATCATGTTTACACAAAATATTTTTATGCTATAATTTACGAAATAATCCTATTGAAATACGGCGGCCTGTTCTAATATGATAACAATGAAAATGCTTAACAACATATCGATTTCGCAAGAAATGGTTGTGCATTTTCACAACTGCCTATGCAAAAATGAATGGAGGAAACACAAATGAAAAAACTCGTATGCCTGCTGCTCGCTGTGCTGCTTGTGCTGGGCGCATGCGCCTGTGCAGCCAAGGATCAGACGACTGCATCTGACACGACCGATCAGCCTGCCGCGCAGGAACCGGCTGACACTGCCGACAATGCAGACGAAACTGCGACTGCCGATGTTGACCCGCTCGGCAAATACGACACCCCGGTTGAAATTACCACAACCATGAATGAAGACAACATCCGCAACGTCGAATCGTCTCAGACCATGGACAGCAACGTCTGGCACGATCTGTTTGCGGAATACGGCATCAATGTCTCCTATAAGTTCAGCGGTTCTGCTTCCGATCTGGAAACGAAGATCAACATGGCGATCGCCACCGATGATCTGCCTGATGTGATGAGTGTCACGGCTACGCAGTTCGCGGATCTGACCGACACGGACATGCTGGCTGATCTCACCGATGTGTTTGAGACCTATGCCTCCGACAAGCTGAAGGCCAAGCTGTATGCCGACGGCGGCGTCATGATGTCCAACGGCTATGTGGACGGCAAACTCTATGCGATCGTTCTGCCGATTGCCTACTATGACTATATTCCGGTCGTCTCCATCCGCTCCGACTGGCTTGAAGAGTGCGGTCTGGAAGCGCCCAAGACGATGGATGATCTGTGGAACATTGCCAAGACCTTTAAGGACAACAATATGGGCGGCACATGCACCATCGGCATCGGCATGACGAAGAACGTCACCGACGTGCTGACCGCTGGTGTCGGCCTGCTGAACGGCTACCATGCCTACAGCAACATCTGGCTGGAAAAGGACGGCAAACTTGTCAACTCCAACATTCAGCCTGAGATGAAGGCTGCGCTCGGCGCACTGGCTGAGAAATACAGCGAAGGCCTCATCGATCCGGAATTCGGTACCAAGGAAAACGCACAGATCGTCGAAGACGTCATGGCTGGCCGCTGCGGTATCGTGGTTTCCAACTTCTGCGCGCCGTTTGACCTTGCCAATGCAGCTGCCGACGGCCAGCAGTGGTCGTTCTACGCAGTCCCGTCCGTGGACGGCGAGCCTGTTCTTGCGCAGGAATCCGCTAACTTCACCGGCGGCGTTGTCGTCAGCGCCAAGTGTGAGCATCCCGAGGCTGTGATCAAGCTGTTCAACCTCTTTGCTGAGTATGAATTCGATGAGAAGACCGGCAACAATGCCGCAGGTCTGCGCAACTTTGCGTATCCGTTCGTCGTGGATGACATCAATGCCAACTATAAGATCCATAACGAGTATCTCCAGTTCCTCGAGACCGGCAAGACGCCCGAAACTGTGACGGCTGGCTATGACTCCACGGTGGAAGCCTGCGAGAAGTACAACAAAGACGGCAACATGGAAGGCTGGTCGATGTACGCAATCTTCGGGCCGGACAGCACCGAAGCGCTCGTCAATGCGGCTGTGGAAGCGAACGGCTATCTCGTCAGCGCTTATACCGGCAGTTCGACAGAGAGCATGCTGAACTATGACTCCACGCTCAAGACGCTTACGGAGCAGTTCATAACCGACGTCATCCGCGGCGTGAAGACGGTTGACGATTTCGACGACTATGTTGCCAGCTGGAAGGCAAACGGCGGCGACAAGATCACCGAAGAAGTCAACGCATGGTATACTGCGCAATAACAGCGTTCTCGCCTGACAGATAACGGAATCGACAGGGAGATGGAGCATATGCTCCATTTCCCTGTCAGCAATTACACGACGGAAAGGACAAAGCGATGAAAAAAGCAACGCCAACCAGATTGCCGGACAGGAAAAAAACGGGCCGTCTGCACCAGGAACTTCCGCTGCACCTGATGCTCCTGCCGGGGCTGGTGATCATTCTTATCTATAATTACGCGCCGATGTTCGGCCTGCTGATGGCGTTTGAAAACTACAAACCGACCAAGGGCATTTTTGGCTCTGCATGGGTGGGCTTGGAGAACTTTAGACGCTTTTTTGCCTACCCGGACGCGCTGCGGGTGATCTACAATACGGTTTTCATCGCGGTTTTTAAGCTGGTTCTCGGCATTCTGGTGCCGGTTCTGTTTGCACTGCTGGTCAATGAGATCAAAAACAAGATTTTCTCCGGCTATGTGCAGCTTGTCACCTGCCTGCCGTATTTTCTGTCGTGGGTCATTCTGGGCGGTATTTTCACGAACATCCTTTCGCCGTCAAACGGCCTTGTTAATGAGATCATACGGTTCTTCGGGGGAGAACCGGTGTATTTCCTCGGCGAAAACAGCACGTTCCCGTGGACGCTGATCATTACGGATACATGGAAAAACTTCGGCTATAGTTCGATCATTTATCTCGCTGCCATGAGTAGCATCGACCCGGCGCTCTACGAGGCCGCGGAGATTGACGGCGCCGGCAAGATCAAGCAAATCCTGCATGTGACGCTGCCGGGCATTCTGCCGATGGTATTTGTCATGACTGTGCTGTCGCTCGGCAATGTGCTTAACGCCGGCTTTGACCAGGTCTTCAATCTCTATAGCCCGCAGGTCTATCAGTCCGGCGACATTCTCGATACCTTCATCTACCGTCTCGGCATCGACAACGCGCAATACAGCATCTCCACGGCTGTCGGACTCATGAAATCCGTGATTTCGCTTGTGCTGATCGCGCTGGGCTACAAGCTGGCGGAAAAATACGGCGATTACCGTGTGTTCTGAGGTGACTGGAATGAAAAACAAGAAAAAGCATCACATCAATACGTTCGCGGCCGTCGATGGCGTGCTGCTGTTTGTGCTCTCGCTCATCTGCCTGCTGCCGATCATCAACGTTCTGGCCATTTCCTTTTCCTCGCGCGCCGCTGCCGATGCCGGACGCGTTGCGCTGTGGCCGGTTGAGTTTACGACGGCTGCCTATCGATATGTGCTGGACGACCAGCAGTTCCTCAAATCCCTTTCCGTCAGCGTGATGCGCGTTTTGATCGGTCCGGCGCTCAATCTGCTGCTGTGCATTCTGTGCGCCTATCCGCTGTCGAAGTCCGATAACCGCTTCCGCGCAAGAAAGGTCTATGTCTGGATTTTTCTGTTCTGCACGCTCTTTAACGGCGGGATTATCCCGACCTATATGGTCGTCAGCAAAACCGGACTTATCAACTCCTTCTGGTCGATGATCATTCCCGGCGCTGTGCCTGTGATGTACGTCATTATGATGATGAACTTCTTCCGCAGTCTGCCGCCCGAACTGGAGGAGGCCGCGCTGATCGACGGCGCCAATCAGTGGCAGATCTGCTGGCAGGTCATTGTTCCACTGTCCAAGGCCTCTATTGCGACGATCACGCTGTTCTGCATCGTCAATCACTGGAACTCGTGGTTTGACGGCATGCTGTATTTCAATACCAGCACGGGTCAGCCGCTGGCGACCTATCTGCACAATCTGGTGGTCAACAGCAGTCTGGATGTTATGAAGACCGGCGATGTGGAAACCATCAAAACGCTCTCTGAAATCTCGACCCAGACGACAAAGGCGGCGCAGATCTTCCTTGCCATGCTGCCGATTCTGATCGTGTATCCCTATATGCGGCGGTATTTTTCCAAGGGTATCGTGATGGGGAGCGTAAAGGGCTGAGGCATGTGCAGTTGCTTGAAGGAGAATTTTATGGATGCGCCGCAGTATAAATCAATCGAGTACCAGTTCCGCGATCAGCGCCTCTATGAGGATTACTATGCGCTTTTTTCAATCGGATGGGAATACTGGGCCTCGCCGGAGGTCTACTACCGGGATTGCCGGACCTCTGCATATAAGCAGTGTGTATTCCAGTATACCGTATCCGGTGAGGGAACGCTGGTCTACAACCAGAAGGCCTATGCGATCAAGCCGGGACAGGCATTCCTGATCGAACGGCCCGGACAATACCAGTATTACCGCTCCCCAAATGCGAAACACTGGGAACTGAAATTTATTACGCTTAATATATCCTGCCTGAAAATCTGGAGCGATCTGGCGGAACGGTTTGGCCGTGTTTTTGACCTTCCTGCGGATTCGGCCGTCATGCGGTGCTGGGATGAGATCTATCGTGCGGCGTTAAACAACGAGATGGGCAGCTTCTATACGGCTTCCGGATATGCGTATCAGTTTATGATGCAGCTGTATAACACGCTGATCGAACAGACGAAAACGCAGAGTATGTCGGATGTGGTGCAAAGATGTATGGCGCTGATTCAGACAGAGTATAAAAACGAATTGGATCTGGCCTATTTGTCAAAGGCCTGCAATGTGTCTATCCCGTATTTATCCAAGCGCTTTCAGGAAGTCCTGCATATTTCCCCAATCCAGTATCTGAATCAGCACCGGATCGAGGTGGCAAGTTCGCTGCTTTTAAGGAGCCGGAACCGGATTGAAGAGATCGCGCACGAGGTTGGATTTTCGGATGCAAATTATTTTGCGCGGGTTTTCAAAAAAACAATGGGATGCACACCCAGAGACTACCGGCTGCAGGAGGTCCGGCGCGATGTTGAGGATCACACGCTTCAGGTGCAGGTATCTCCGGAAGGGATTATCGGCTGAGCGGCAGAGAGGAAAAGAATGAACAACTATCAACTATCGTCCGTACATGAGACAAATCTGACGAATCAAAACGGCGTTTACCAGGACAGTCTGCTCACATACGCCGCAGACCGGAGCGGCCGTTTCTGGGCGCTCCTCGGCCATACAAATTTAGGCGGCATCAGCGTGTGGAGCGGCAGTTCGCTTTTGGACTTGAAGAAAGAATATGATGCGCAATATTGCTTTGCCTTGGGGGAGGCTGGGCAGGCGTTTTCCGGTATTCCGTATCCGGACGGGCCATTGTCCCGCGGACAGATCTGGCCGTGCGGACTGTGGATCAACAAGGAAACAAACCGGTTTTACTGCCTGATTCACAATGAGACAGGCTGGGGCGCGGGGAAAACCTCTTATACCGCGAGAGCGCAGGAGGAGGGCGAACCGGACTTCCGGCACATCGGAATGATGACATCCGACGACTGCGGGAGAACATGGCGGTTTTTCGGCTGGATTCTGACCGCGCAGGAGCCCTGCTGGACAAGCAGATTTTCGCCCGGAATGAATCAGCCGGGACAGACCGGAGATGAGATCTGCCTCGGCTGCGGGGATTTTTCCGTTTTTCCGAACCCGCATGACGGCTATCTGTATTTGTTCTATACAAAGCATTTTACGAATCTTGAGCGGTCGGAGGCGGTGGCAGATGCGGTTTATCTTGCCCGCTGCCGGCTGGATGAACTGGAAGATGTGACGGCGTGGAGAAAGTACACGGGAAACGGCTTTACAGAGCCGGGAAATTGCGGACGGGATGTTCCGGTTTTGACCGGCGGCGCAATTCCGTCTGTCTGTAAAGATCCGGCACACGACCGGTTTGTCATGTCAACCTACAACCGGGATGCGTGGCAGAACGGGCTGTGTACCTGCCAACTCAGCTTCAGCGAAGATCTGCTGCACTGGACAAAACCGGAGCATATTGCAGTCAAACGGGCGGATGTCTCCAATCCGTATCTGACGCTGTACCCGGAGGGAACGTCGTTCCGCGTGTTTATGAGCGCAAACGGCACGGATATTCGCTGGTACACCCTGACGCTGAACGAGGGGTAAACAATACATATTTAATATTAGATTGGGTAAATATGAATACTTTTTTTCAAAAAGCAGTACCAATATGGGCCAAGGGCCGGGCAGATGAGATGAACTGCGAACTGGCGTTCCGAGCGATCATAGCCGGCCAAGACGCCAGTTTGCATCTTGCGGCATCCAGCATTTATCGTGTCTGGGTAAATGGAAAATTTGTCTGTGCGGGACCTGCGCGGGCGGCGCACGGCTTTTACCGCGTTGACGAGATCGATCTGACGCCGCAGCTGTGCGCCGGACAGAATACGGTCGTGATCGAGGTAACGGCCTTTAACGTCAACAGTTATGATACGCTGGATCAGCCGGGATTTTTGACAGCGGAAATTCTGCAAAACCACGCAGTGACAGCGGCAACAGGGGACGGCTCTTTCGGCGTGTATGATCTGCACCAGAGAATCCAGCGCGTCCAGCGCTACAGTTTCCAGCGTGCATTTGCCGAAGCATACCGGCTTCGCGCCTGCAAGCAGGCCTTTTATCTTGGCAGCGACGGCGGCGCAGAGCGGTTGGAATCGGAGACGCAGGCAGAAAAGCGGTATTTGCGCCGGGAAACGCCTATGCCGCAATTTGAGCCGCTGCAGGTACAGCGCATCGTCCAGACCGGCAGCGTTTCCTTTGACGTGCCATGCGGCGCGCTGCGGAAAGACCGCGCCTATACGCAGATCGGCCCCATGCTCAAGGGATATCCGGCGGATACGCTGGAAGAGCACCTGTCCGACGAAGCACAGACATTTGCATGGAAGCCGTCCTGCCATGCGGCGGAGGATATGGCCCAGATCACGCTGGAAAACAGCTATGCGACTTGCCGGTTTCCTTATAACGCAACCGGATTTTTGTGCATGACGGTGGAATGCGCGCAGGCATGTACGGTTTATCTGCTGTTTGATGAGATTCTGACCGACGGAGACGTGGATTTCCTTCGGCTTACAAACTGCAACTGCTTTAAATACGATCTGGACGCCGGAGCCCATCGAATCATGACGTTCGCCCCGTATACGATGATGTACCTGAAAATCGCCGCAAAGGGCGCCTGCCGGGTTTCGGAGGTGCGGATGCTCCAATATCAGCACCCGGCGCCGGAATTTCAGATTCGTCTTCCAGAACAGAAGCAGCTTCGGGAAATTGCCGACGCGGCGGTTCGCACATACCGGCAGAATGCGCTGGATTTGTTTATGGACTGCCCCTCCCGCGAGCGGGCCGGATGGCTTTGCGACAGCTTCTTTACCGCGCGCACGGAGCATGCGCTGACCGGCCAATGCACGGTCGAAAAAGCATTTCTGGAGAACTTCCTGCTGGCCGAGCGATTTGCGCATCTCCCGGACGGCATGCTGCCGATGTGCTATCCGGCAGACCACTATGACGGGAACTTTATCCCGAACTGGGCCATGTGGTTTGTGCTGGAATTGGAGGAATATATCAAGCGCAGCGGAGACTGCGCATTTGCGGAGCGTGCCAAATCGCGTGTTTATGGCCTGATTCAATATTTTGCGCCGTTTGAAAACGAATACGGTCTGCTGGAAAAGCTGGAAAAGTGGGTGTTCGTCGAGTGGTCCCGCGCAAATGATCCGGATGTTGTGCAGGATGTCAATTTCCCGACCAATATGCTGTATGCCAGAATGCTGCAGATCGCAGGAAGACTGTACGGCGATTCCGCGCTTCTGGAAAAATCCCAAAAGCTGCAGGAGACGATACGGCAGCGCTCCTTTAACGGCTTGTTCTTTACCGACAATGAACGGCGGACAGCACACGGTCTTGAAAACCCCGGGAATATAACCGAGGTCTGCCAGTATTACGCGTTTTTCATGGGCACTGCGGATAAGCGGATATACCCGGAACTGTGGCAGACGCTTGTGCAGAAGTTTGGGCCGCACCGGGCTGCGGATTGCTGCCCGGATGTTGCGCCGGCAAATGCGTTTATCGGGGATTATCTGCGGCTGGAACTTCTGTATCTGGATGGCCAGACGGAAAAGCTGCTGCAGGATCTGAAAGAATATTTTACGCCGATGGCTGAGAGGACAGGAACCCTGTGGGAGCATGATCAGCCGAGCGCCAGCTGCTGCCATGGGTTTGCGTCCCATGTTTTATACTGGTTGGCGAAGATCTACGGAACGGAGAAGACACAATATGCAGGCGCTTGACTTAAACAATATCACGCTGACAGGGGAACTGGCGTTCCGGTTGGGAAGAAACTATTCCCGGCTGGAGGATCCGATGTATCGCGCGGCAGAGATCTTCCAGGCAGACAAGCAGGGCTGGCCGGGCGACTGGGAGGGCCGGACGATTTTGGCCCTGTGCCTGCACGAGCGAATCTCCGGACGAAAAGCAGCGTTTTTGGACGAAATTCTGGAAGCGCTGGATACGCAGTGGAACGAACGCGGATATTTAAAAGGCATCTGTGCACCGGACGCCATCAATGAACAGCAGCTTTCCGGCCATAATTGGCTTCTCCGAGGCTTGCTGGAACTGTATATCAGCAGGGACGAAGAAAAATACGCAAAATGCGCAAAGCGGATCGTGGAAAATCTCTACCTGCCGTTGTCGGGAAGGTTTCCAACTTATCCGACCGCGCGGGAAAAACGCACGGCAAACGCGGAAGCAGCGGGGCATCTCGGGGACGAGATCATAGACGGCTGGCGGTTGTCCACGGACATTGGCTGTGCGTTTATTTCCATGGATGCGCTGGCGCAGTACGAGACGCTGTTTGCAGATACGCGCGTGCGTGCGCTGTTGTCGGAAATGATCGCGGCATTCCGGCAGATCGACGTGGAAAAAAGTTCCCTGCAGACACATGCGACGCTCTCCGCGCTGCGCGGGATCCTGCGCTTGTGTGAGGCGGAGCCGGATGAGGAACTGCTCGCGTTTGCAAAAGAAGTGTTTGCGCACTATGTGCAGTACGGAATGACCGCAAATTACGCAAATTATAACTGGTTTGGGCGGCCATACTGGACAGAACCCTGTGCGATTGTCGATTCTTATATGGCCTCCATGGCGCTGTTCCGCTTGACACAGCAGAGCGAGTATGCGGTACTGGCAAACAGGATTTATTACAATGCGCTGCTTGCTTCTCAGCGGCCGAACGGCGGCTTCGGTTGTGATTTGTGCAGCGGAACGGAGCAGAGCGGCAGGTTTGTGCAGGCTAATACGGATGTCTATGAAGCGTGGTGGTGCTGCTCCATGCGCGGAGCAGAGGGCCTTTGCAGCGCAGCGGCAAACAGCATTCTGACGGAAGACGGCCAGATCTGGTTCGTGCATTACCTGCCGGGACATTTCCACACAGAACAGGCGGACATCGATGTAAAGACCAACTATCCGCACGAAAACAGGGTGCAACTTTCCCTGCGCGGTATACGGAGAGAATTGCAGCTGCATCTGTACATCCCGCAGGGGACAAAAGACGTGTCCGTTCAGATCAACGGGCAGCCACAGCGCGTGCAGCTGTCTGACTTCCTGCGTATTTCTGTATGCGAAGATGCAGAACTGGAACTGTCCTTCTCGCTGTCGCCAAGAAGCGTACCGGCAGGCGGATTCTTCACGGCAAAGCGCGCACAAATGACAATGCAGGGCGATCAGATTCTCAGCAAAGATGCGGACAGAAAGCTTGGCTTCCTCGCAGACCGCATTTATACAGAGCGCGACCAGCAATGCAGGGCCGAAATTCTGGATTTGCGGCCATAAGCATACAGAAGGCCTATCCGGATACATCTGAATAGAATCAGCATGGGCGCCAGCGAAAGCTGGCGCCCATGTGCGTTCTGAATACAGTGGATATGCGCTTCTTAGAGAAGCGTCAGTCTGTCAAAAAACGATTGTTTTCCTATTTTGTGTAGGGTTTCCGAGGCTGGCGTAGGGGCGGACGCCTCTGTCCGCCCGATGAGCAGCCGTGAATTCTCGCAGTACTGCACTGCATAAGCTGATGGAATCCTGCGGTGTGGCTGATCTGCGTATGAGCGATTACGATATTCACCCCGAAGAATTTTCTCAGATGGCGAAAGATGCAAAGGCCACTATGGGTGGATTGTTCTTCTGTGACCGTTTTGAACTGTCTGACGAAGATGTGGTCGCAATTTATGAGAAATCTTACCGCTAGCGAAGTAAATATAATTGTTGAATGTGAAGACTTGAATAATCAGGGATTCTGCCGGCATCATAATGAACGCTTTTTAAATCGCACAGCTTTACACCAGAGCGAGCGTAAGATTCAAAGTCGATCAAGATGTTATCCAAGTAATCATTAATCGAAAGCATTTTACGCACCCCTCTTCGCTATAATCTTTGTTTCAGAAATGCCAAAAGCTGCATTTTCCAAAACGAAAATGCAGCTTGTAATTTGGTGCGGGCATGGGGACTCGAACCCCAACGGATTACTCCACGAGAACCTAAAGGTGACGTCACCTTCGTGAAAGATTTTTTATGATTTGATATAACTCTCTGATGAAGCAATCCTTCTGTTAGCCTGAACCGCACTCGGTAATTTGGAAAGCAGCAACTGTGCGGCAGTCTTGCTGTTTATAGAATTCACACACAAGCAAGTCTGAATTATGTGTGAATTTTTTGTTGCAATTATCTGCAATTCATGATAAAATTCAAGCACAGATAAAATATATTTGTGTGCGAATTTTAATTAAGAGGGTCGGTGATTGCATGGACAACCGGGAACTGGCGAAAGTGATTATTGTAAGCAGGGGTGGCGTTGCGAAATCTGCTGATTTTGTTGCCGCCGGAATCCGTGCAGTTGATGTCGTGAATATGTGCAACGCCGGTTACCTCGAACGAGTACGCCACGGCTATTACAGCCTCGCCGGGGAAAGTATTGTTTCTGAGGAGCAGCTTCTCGCAACGCTTGTTCCGCAGGGGATTGTGTGCGCAGAATCAGCCCTCTTCTACTATGGATACAGTGATTTCGCACCACGCAAATGGTCCATAGCGGTGCCTCGTACCATGTCCAGAGCAAAACTTGAAGTGGATGCGCTTGTTCTGCAGGCGTACTTTGTGCAGGATAACCTGTATGAACTGGGTAAAACCACAGGGCGCTTTCAGGGCGTTGAATTGCCTGTTTATGACCGGGAAAGAACTATTTGCGACTGCTTCAAATATCGTTCCCGGCTGGACAACGAAATGTTCTCCAAGGCGTTGAATGCTTACGCAAACGATACGAAGAAAAATCTGAACAACCTTTCTGCATACTCTAAAAAGCTGCGAGTTTATAAAAAAGTGACTGAACTGATGGAGGTGCTGCTCAATGCC